>Ga0315555_1001728_pt1 | contig 15661 bp, 14 predicted proteins | sample SalMarSW160380MG_FD_202113 | JGI IMG/M metagenome (GOLD analysis project Ga0315555, IMG submission 202113) | Salt marsh sediment microbial communities from the Plum Island Ecosystem LTER, Massachusetts, United States - Salt Marsh Sediment SW1603-80 ... | reverse complement strand
GGGGTTATCGAAAATCCTAAGGTCTATAGCCAACTCTCCGTCCGGGTCAATTTGTACGGTCTCCATTGCCGAGATGTCGTTACCGTTTATGGTTAACCGTAAGGAGAAGTCGTCAGCCCTAACGGTGTTGTTCACTGCCAGAAGCAGTGTGGACATTACCAGAGCAAAGATAACACCGTTAATGATGTTTCTTATCACCATGTTAATGCATATTATACATCTTTTTCTAAACCGCAACATGGAAATACTGCAGTAACAAATAATGGATATTTTGCCTTTCAGGGCAGGGAGAGGGTGAGGATATAGCAAAGGTTCGAGGAGGGGTTTGTCGATATGGTTATTAGAAGGACTTAATTATTATGGTTTATTTTATACCGGTCATCGTTCTGCAATTCAATATTATCCAGGGAGTTGAAAAAGCGTTTCTCTAGGCCACAATGCTTGCATCTACCGGTACTGATGGGACCTTCGGGAAAATCAATAATCCAGTAGTGCACGCAGTCTATTTCTTTAACCTCCGGCTTTAACACAGCCGCTTCATGGGTAGTCCTCATAGAGAAATAATATAATCGGCGGCTACATACTTTTCAATATTACTTTCAGGGTAATTCAACTGAAACAATAGTACTAAGAATAACAACCGTAACTAAAATACTACCTGATATAGTACATTCAGTGAATATCAATTTGGCATTTGGCCTGATAAAATTAATAGTGAGTGTAAAAATACACGGGAAAACCTTAATAATGAATACGACCGAGGGAGTGAGTTAACTAAAATGGCAGTAGAAACGCAATTGAGACTTGTACTTGCCGAAAACAAAGAGGATGTACCGGAGAAGGGCCAGACTATTATGCTTGACCGGGGAGAAATGACGAGTAGAAACGACAAGGTCAGCCCGGAAGAGCTCCGGTTTATCTACAAACTGGTCAGTGACGGTTATAGCGACGTAGATATCCTACGGGAATACGCCAGCCTGAACGATGCCGGAAATCTCGAATTTCCGCTGAGGAACAGCGAAGAGTTCATCAGCGACCGACGGCAGGAGATGGAAGTAGCGGTACAGATACTCAAAGAGGGTATTCAAACGATGTTGCAGCCGCTGATATCCAAGCAACAAGAAGAGCATCAAACCCAGCTGTCCGAGATTTCAGCCATGTTACTGGCGAACGACTTAAATACCATTGAAGAGTGTTCCAGCACCGGGATTTACGGATTGCGCAAGAACGGTATGTTCCGCTACAGATACCAGATAAAAGACTCCCACAACAGGGCAATTCAGCTGAGCCGTTACCAGCTATTCAATATGTTCAGGAAGAACGTGGAGACAGCGTGCCAAAAATATACCCAGTTTGTCTTTTACGAATGCTATATTCCACACCTGAAAAATGAAATCCCCGAAATAGAAGAAGAGGGCTTCTGGCCGCAGGTCGAAAGGCAGCCTTACGAAGTTATCACGGCGATTAAAGACCTGACGAAGCTGGAGACTTTGAAGGGCGTTTGCCCGCTATGCAACGATTTTGAATCTAAGATACCGCCGTTTATCAGACCGATATTTGACGAGGAAAACAAAACAGCCAGCTACCCTGCCTGATGTCGTGTTACTGCTTACCTGCAAGCAATCAGTAATGCGGCCGGGCAAGAAGCGCTTTCGGATTGGCGGCGCAACCCGGGGGCGATTGACGCTTATCCTTTAAAGGGATAATCTCGTGATATCTCAGTCCCGATTCGGGCAATTTCTTTTCCAGCTCATCGCGCGCCTCCAGGGCTTCGGCGGTTTTCTTCTCGAACTCCCTGACAACCCTCTCAATCATGGAAACTTCCCTGGTTTTCCTCTCGCGGATAATCGATGCGCTCAAATGTCCTAATATCCTGTTTTGCTCGGCGGCGCTGCCTTTCAGAGCGTGAGAAGCATCCCTGAGTCCCTGTATAGCGCTCGTATGGCTGGCCAGATGCTGAGCATAAATGCGAACAGCACCGGAAAAACCATCCAAAGCCCTTTCGGTAGCCTCAAAGCGACGCGACAATTCAAGTTCAACCCGGTTGTTCTCCTCAACGATGGGAGCGACGGTAGTCTTCAGAAGTCGCCCGATTTTTGCAGTAATCTCCCGGGAATACATCATCAGGGCCAGCAAGAAAATGACGATGATGAATAGTATCGTACCTGCTCCTCCCCGGAAAAGAAGCAGAGGATATCCCAGGTAGGGGATATTATTAGCCGCTACACCCCTGACATCCTGCGGTCTCACCAGGAAGGGGTCATCGCCGATATTGTCAGTCTGCGTTTGAAGCCACAATCCGCTTTCTTCGCTGATAACGTCCGCCACCCGGTGAGTAATCACGGGCGGGTAGCCGTAACGTCCACGGAGATAGTCGGGGACATTATAGACAACGATATCTCCCTCTTTTATAGCGTCCGGGGCTACCTTATTGATAACGATTAACTCACCCGAGCGTAGCTCGGGGGCCATACCGGACCCGGAAACGGCCGTAAAAGGCAAGCTGCCCCATATAGAAAGGACCCCAATTATACAAAAAATGACCAGTAATATTAATACGCAGGCACGTTTCATATTCTCTATCTCAGTAATGACTATAGCATACACAGGTAAAAATGCAAGTTTTATAAAAATTATACCCGTGGAAATAACGCGAAAACAGATTATTATCCGGCAGGTATAATTTCAATTGTTCGAGAGGGGGAAAGAAATTGAGAGGGGGCGGAGCCCCCTCTCGCTTACGCACTCCCTCTTTGGAGAAATATGGGGAAATAGCTTACGGGATAAAGCTCAAATGCCACGAGGGCGGTTGTGTGGGAAAAGATATACCAGAGGGAGGGTAGGGAAATCACCGGTAGATTGACATAATACTATGACACGGAATTATTTACAAAATCATTGCCGCAGATAGTAAGGATAGTCTCACGGACTTCATCGTTCACACGGCCGTTGCCATTGGTATCCTCCATGAGGGGAAACAGCAGTGCCGACAGACCGCTGACATAAGCTGTCGCGAAAGACGTGCCGTACTTGTACCCGTATTCATCACCGGGCAGGGTAGAATAGATATTGAAACCCGGAGCCGCCGCGTCCACCCAGTCACCGTAATTAGCCAGCGGCGCCAGCTCCCCGTTATCTTTTAACGCCGTAACACCGATGCAGTTATCGTAGCAAGCGGGGTAGACAGGGAGGCTGCTGCCGCCATTACCGGCAGCGGCGATAATAATAGCCCCGTTTTCCCAGGCGTAATCGATGGCTTCCCGCAGCATCGGCGAAGGCTCCTGCATCTCGATGCTGATATTGATAACCTGAGCACCGTTTTCCACCGCCCAGACAATACCCTCCGCTAACGCCGACATGCGGCACCTGCCCCGGTCATCAGCGACCTTAACATTGATTAACCGGCAATCGGGAGCAACGCCGTCAATGCCGACATCATTATCATTAGCAGCGGCAATAATACCGGTAACATGGGTACCGTGACCGTAGATATCATCAGCCGTGGGGCTGTCAGTGAAATTAACTTCAGCGATAACTGCACCGTCAAGGTCCTCGTGGTGTTTGTCGATGCCGGTGTCCAGTACAGCCACTATTACCGGGTCGTGCTCATTTGAAACGAATACAGACTGAATTTCAGCGATACGTTGCGATAGCCAAGGCAGTCGGGCATCGGTTTCCTGAAGAGAATTCCCGGCGGTTTTTAAAAGAGAAAGATAAGCCCCGGAGGCGGGGTATTCGGGGCTAACGAGTTCCGATATTCCCGTATCCGCGGCGGTGACAACCTGCGTCTCTGGCTCAACTATAGATATACCGGCACTACAGGTGACATCATTGCGTTCATAACCACCGGGATGCGCATAGATTCCCTGCCAGCAAGTTAGAATACAGACGATGCCCAAGGCCGGAAACATAAACAATTTTAGAGATATATGCATTCCAATTTATGTTTAACACAGCTACGGCCTCGAACAAATCACCTTTTAGTCCTGATAAACATGGGAATATGGTACACCCTTACTCAGGGGTAGGGATTAATCAGCGACAGCCTGCCAGAAAAAGACGAAATATTGACCGAATTCACGAGGAAATCGAGTGTGACATACCTGATAACTCTACCTGCTTTCTAACTTTATGCTCACTGTATTCCTACTTTATTTTCAATATAATATATCGACGACAATTTATTTTGCTGGTAATATATTTGATTTAATACGCGGCCAGTACTAATATAAGCAGTAGATGAGGCTAATCATGAAGAAACTATCGTTATTTATTTTTCTGGCATTACTTATTACCATTTTCATTCCCGCTCAGGTTGGGGCAACCGGGCAATGCTATGTTGCGGACCTTTCGATAGCCAAGTCCGATAATCCGGATCCTGTTTTCGCCGGGCATGACCTTACGTATACTATCAACGTAAACAATAACGGGCCCGATGCGGCGAGTGATGTCTATGTTTTCGATATGTACCCATCCAACGCTTTTGCCATCCAATCGACCACTCCAAGCCAGGGTACAGTAAGTCACTTTTTACCGCAATGGGTTATCGATATTCTCGATCAAGAATGGGGCATAACCGAGCTTCCCCCCGGCTATTCTTATATAACCTGGGATGTCGGAAATCTGGCTAAATGTGCTTCCGCCGAACTCACCATCGTCGCTACGGTAAATCCGGAGATCGAGTTACCCCAGGAAACCCCTATTATCAATCGAGCTGTTGTCGTGAGTAGTACCGACGAGTCTAACTGGAACAACAATATAGTCGAGGTTTGTACCAGCGTTGAGGCGGCTACCGAGCCTGTTCCTACCACCCTTACCCTGGAGCCAGACTCCGCTACAAACCAGCTACCGGAAGAGCAGGACCATACCCTGACACTGACGGTGAAAGACCAGTACGGACAGGGCATTGTGGAAAACGTTAACCTGTCATCAATTAACGGCACCCTCGCCATCAGTCAGATAGCTACTAATAGTAACGGTGTTGCAACCTTTGATATTTCGTCCAGCACCGAGATAAGCGATACCATTACCGCTACCTCCACCACCGTACCGACACTATCCGATACCGCTACTAAGTCCTGGGTTATGTCCGTTCAACCGACAACGACGCCACCGACAACGACACCACCGACAACGACACCACCAACGACGACACCACCGACAACGACGCCACCAACAACGACACCAACAACGCCACCGACAACGACGCCACCAACAACGACACCAACAACGCCACCGACAACGACGCCGCTGACAACCCCGGCGATTTATATGGCAGCAACAAAATACTACTTTACCGTGGATTTCCTGGGTAAAATCACCACAGTAGAAGCTTCAAAAGACGGCCGGCCGCTGGAAGACGTCGTAGCTTACAGTCGCGACAACGCTCACCTGCTGGAAATCAAAGCGGGCACGCGAGCTACCGACAGCAGAGGCAAAGCGGTAACATATATTGTAATCCGACGAGCTGAAATACAACAGCTTCCGCAAAATACGGAGCTGGCTGGCGGAGCCTATAATATCACACCATCAGGAACTGCTTTCGACAAGCCTATCAATCTTTCCCTCGGTTTAAAGGTAGAAGACCTGCCAGACGAGTTTATATCAATCGGTATGGCTTACTACGACCCCGATCTTGGCTGGAGACATCTTAACTCGGTGAGAAATCAGGTTGCCGGAGCCGAGAGTTTAACATCGACGCTAAACCACTTCACCGTATTTGCTATCCTAGTGGAGGTACCCGAAGAAACCGAGATTGTTACTCCACCGGTGCAACCGGGACCGGATTCTCAACCACCGGCAGCGGCGTCCTTCGTATTAAGCAACCTGTCCATTACGACTTCGGAATCGAAAACGTGGAAGGGTCTGACTTTTGTTACCAGATACGGTGAAGACGCGGAAATTACACTCGACGCGACCAATATCGGCGGTCAGACCGGGACATACCAGGTCTTCCTGCTGCTCAACGGAGCCAGAGTAGATACACTTACTATAAATCTTGCTCCCGAAGAAACGCAGCATATCGTATTTAACGTCACCGGAAACGAGCCCGGTATCTATACGGTACATGTAGGCGAACTGACCGGGGAATTCGAAAGCAGCTTCTGGATTAACTGGTGGCTTATGGCGGGATTCACCGCGGCATTTATACTGCTTGTCTTGCTGTCGGTCTACCTCATTAGAATCCGGGGCATGAGGGCCATCTAAATAGCGTACAACTCCCGGCAGATAAAGCAAGAATTAAACAAATAAAAAAACCAGGTGCCACCCGATACGACAGGTAATTATCGGGTGGCACTTTTATAAATAGCGTGAAAGTAAACTTTACATAATTGTTACTTTTTGTATTTCTGCCTTCCTCACTTTACTTCACCTATCCCATACTATCCGAGGGGAACCCCGCACTTTATTCTTATCATACCTAACCTTTCAATCGGCGCGACGTTATTAATTACATAAGCGCGAACCGGGAGGTGTTTATGTAGTGACGAAGTACCTGGGGATTTACGAAAAAAGGAGGAAAGAAATGAAAAAAATAATCCTGACCACACTTGCTATCATCGTAGCCCTCAGTACCGTACTATCGATTACGGGTTTTGCCATGGCCGAAACGGAAACAAGGCCTGTGGAAGTTGAGGCCGAAAGACTCGGACTGGCCATAAAGGCACCGGCAGTGGTGAAAGCCGGCGAGCCGATAAGGATGCAGGTGGTAACCCGACCGGGTGAAAGACCGGTACCCCAAGCCGAGGTCTGGGCGGTAAACCTCAACAATCTCACCAACGATACCGCACCTGCCGCCGATGTTGCTTCACTGTCACAGGCAAACGGCTTTCTTCTCGGCACTACCAATGACAGGGGTTACGTTGACCCCGCACCCGGTATAATGCGAGAAGGAAGATACATGCTTGTCGCCATCAAACCGAACTTCGACCCCGGTTTTGCCATGATAAAAGTAACATCCCGTGTGCCGCTTAGCCTGCGTGCCCCGGACTCTGCCAAGGTAGGCGAACCGGTAACAATGAGAGTAACGGATCCCAACGGACAGGGCGTATACAACGCCGCGATATTTGCCGTACCGCTGCTGAGTACGACCGACGGTACCAACAGTAATATCGACCAGCTGCTCAAAGAGGCTGAAGCGTACGCGCAAATGATGGAACGACCGACCGTCGACGGGAGTCCGACCACCAATGAAAGGGCTTATGACAGCACCTTGAATATTAGACGTTACCTCATCGGATTCACCGACCGCAACGGTGAGTTCACCTACAGATTCCAGCAGCAGGGACCCTACTTACTGATTGCGGCCAAGTGCGGCTACACACCCGATTTCCACATCATAAAAATTACCAAGCTTCGACCGACACCGATGCCGGCCGAACTGGCTCCAATGAAGGTCGAAGAAGCTAAAATAAGTCAGATAAAATAATCTTTACAAAACCTTCCGGTATTTAAAGAGGGCAGGTATAAATCCTGCCCTCTCGCTGTTTCATCGAGTATTCAATAATGGAAACAAATAATGGGGTGCTATTCCTTGAAAAGCGGCTTCTTGACGAACTGGTGACCTATCTGAAAATTATAGCCCAGCTGCTGGGGTCTCACCATTAAGCCGTCGAAGACTACCCGTCCGTCGTCTTCGGCGCGTATTTGAGATGGCCCGGGATGAACCACATATTTATCGTACTTATTTTCTGCCATGCTAAATTCTCTCCCCCTTACAAAATTTACCGAATATCAATATCCGTCAACCGCAAATTGTAATTCTTCACAGCTTAAAAGTCAAAGAGATGAATTTGTTTCATTTGCCGCGTTATGTTCTGTGATGTTTTTGTGATAAAACTGACGACTCGTGTGATACCGGTGTGAGTCGGGTTATTTACAATACCAGCGCTTAAAATAAAGAAGGCGAATGATTGAATTGGAAAGAATATAACGACTAATACTTTTGCCTGATACGTAAATAACAGCGGAGGCGAAGAATACATTCTTTAACAGGAGGGGAGAATCATGTTAAACATCATCAAGTTCAAGGGGTGCAAACGCTGCGGCGGCGACCTGTTTTTAGAACGTGATTCCGAAGGTCTTTATGTATCATGTCTCCAATGCGGTGCCATATTGACGAAACGCGTAAACCTAGAAGAGCCGTTGCCCGAACCGAGACGCAGGAAAATATTCGCCCACTGACCCTTTAACCGGGAAACCGATTACCCGTCAGTAAACCAATACCCGGACGACGTCGGGGGAGCTACTCTTCCGCTTTATTATCACGCTCCCGGAGCCAGCGTTTGACTTCGTCCAGAGCCGGGGGAGCCACATAGATTATCTGGATATCGGTGGGGAACTGGACCTGGTGGTTTTCCCTCATAATCAGGATACCCGTTTCATCTTTTTGCAGCGTTTCATCTATCTTGGCGGCAATATATTCGTTCCGTTTTTTGGCAGCTTCGAGATAGGCCTCATAAACTTTACCGATAACTTTCTGGTTTTGCAGTCCGATCATCAGGCAGCGACTCCAATCCATAAATTCGGTTAATTCATCGCTTCCCTCAACTGCTTCGAGCTGCGCCCCTTTTTCCAGGCATTCCCTGACGATTTTACAGCTTCTGTCACATAATTCTTCTACAGCCTTGATTCCATCATCACCGACGGCCGGAACCAGCTCATGGTATATTCTTTTAATAACACCGAGCTTCGCTTCCAGTTCGGCTATCTGTTTCTCGACCTGTTCCCAGTATTTGTTGAATTTAATGACGTATTCATCGGGTGAGTCTTCACCGCGATGTATCAACGGGATAAAATAGAGCTTTCTTCCCTCTTTAAATTCCTCGACGAAGGGCTTTTCTATTTTCCCGAGTTCCTCAGCCATACCATCTGCTCCCGTATATCATCTTCAACACCCAGGTCTAGCGTAATTCCTTTTCACATTTTTTACAGACTATCAATACCGGAATAAACCTAGTGACACTCCTCATATCCTCCAGCGGGCTGAGCGTTCCACAACGCTGGCACCGGAAAGTTATTTCCGGCTGTTTCTTTTTCTTTGCCTTTACATCTGTCTCTTTTTTCTCTGCCATCACTACTCCTCATATAATAGTATATCATCATTTCAAGAAGGAATGAACATCGGTTTTGTTCTGGATGGGGTGACGGCACAGTCCGTGATATCGCTACCCGGCGCGATTTTCGCACCGCTGCCGATAATGCAGCGGTTCAATTTGGCTTTAGCCCCGATTTTTACCCTGTCCCATATCACGGCGTTTTTCACGCTGACACCTTCCTCCAGAACACAGCCGGGCCCGATGACCACCGGTCCCGTGATGACTACCCCCGGGGCGATGCGGCAACCCGTGCCGATGACGGCGGGAGGTGCGATGCTCGCTGAAGGGGCAATGGCAACATCCGGGTCACAATACACTTTCTTAGCATCCAGATTACCGACGAGGGGGCTGCCCGTTTTTAACAGCAATAAATCATTATTCAGCGAGAAATAATACTCGAGAGTACCCGTATCCATCCAGTAGCCCTTAAACGGATAGCCGAAAACACGTTCGCCCGAATCAAGGAGGCGGGGGAAAAGTCCTCTTTCGAACATATAGTGAGTGTTAGACGGTACATGTTTCAAAACATCAGGTTCGAGGATATAGATGCCGGCATTAATCCAGTTGGTGGTGGCTTCGGAGGCCGGGGGCTTCTCAATAAATCGCTGCACCCTCCCGGTATCATCGGTCTCAACGACCCCGAAAGCGCTGGGGTCATCCACCCACTTGAGGGATATGGTGGCGACGGCGCGGTTCTTGCTATGGTAGGCGAACATATCAGCCAGGTCGATATCCGTAAAAATATCTCCGTTTAAAACAACGAAGGTGTTATCCAGGCGCTCCTCGGCGTTTTTTACGGCTCCGGCCGTACCCAGCGGTTCCTCCTCAATATAATAGCTTAATCTAACGCCAGCCCGACCGCCGTCGCCGAAGTATTCCCGGATAATCCCGGGCAGGTAGTTTAAAGTGAGGATAATATCCTCAATGCCGTAATGCTTGAGATAGGCAAAGGTATGCTCCATAAAGGGCCGGTTCAGCACCGGCACGAGCGACTTGGGGATATTATCCGTAAGCGGCTGCAGTCGCGTCCCCGGACCGCCCACCAGAATAACAGCTTTAATGTTTGGCAGCTTGTTACCAGATAAATCGTTCATATTTGCACTTTACAAAATATCAGAGACACAGGCATTATAGCATCAGTTCACGCGGCGATAAAGCTGAAGTAGGCGCTGATAATAAAAATTACTATCAGGCTGACGTTCCACCAGCTGAGCCGGAACCACCTGGCGGGATGGAAACGCAGCCCGACGATGAAAAGCAGCGTCATCACGATAACAGCCGCCGCTGTCACCAGGTTACCCTCAGATACCGCCGATAGTATAGGATTTTTGGTGTAGATAAGGTCGGTGACGGGGATAATCGCCATATTGAACAGGTTACTCCCAATCATATTGGCTACCGCCATATCGGAAGCCCCAATGCGCATGGCGGTGAAGGAAACGGTAATCTCTGGGAGGGTGGTGGTAAAAGCCAGGAAAAGGGTACCCACGAAGCTCTGCCCCCAGCCTGTAGCTACGGCGATTTCATCGCCGATGGTCGCCAGCCAGATGCCGGCGCCGATAATGCAGGCGGCGGCGATGCCGAAATAAACCCCGATACGCCTCAGCGAATGAGGACTATCGTCCGGTGTCATATCCGGGGGCCCCGGATGAGCTTTCTCGTAGTGGAATATCTGTCTTACCGCCAGCAGATAGACAAGGACAATAAGCGGGGTATACCAGCCTACCCAGCCGAGACCTACCGGGGAGACATAGATGCTGATGAGGATGCCGGCGCCCACGATAGCCACCAGCAGTAGACTGAACAGGCCGGTAATACGGTGGGCACGGCTGACCGCCGCCAGTATGGAGCCGTGGCTATAGAAAATATCCAGAAAAGCCAGGTTGAGCATGTTGAAAGTATTGGCGCCGAGGAGGTCGCCGACGGTTAAATCGGGGGAATCGACCAGAGTGACGGCGCTTATCCCGGTAAATAGCTCGGGCAATGAGGTGATTACGGCGATAGCGATAACGCCCATCCATACCTGACCGACACCGGTCCGGCTGGCTATGGTATCTCCGTATCTGGCAACCTTTTGCCCGGAGAAGAAGATAATAAGTATGCAGATAATAAGTTTAAGCCAGACCAAGCTATACCTCGGTTATGCCTGTTAACATTACTTTATTTAGATTAGGTTCAAATGTCAATATTGAGGGGGGATGATACATTAATGGTTTGTTTTGGTTGATTTTCCATACTCACCCCCTGACCCCCTCTCAAACGGATACTTATTTAATGCCCGTTTATAATATGCTTGAGAGGGGGAGAGTTTTATAAGAGGGGCAAACGCCCCTCTGAGGACATGAGCACAATTCCCGGATCAAGTGTGCCGGTTATTTCTACGGTCTTCCCGTCCAGCCATATTGTAATACCAAGCATATTCAAAGCAAGTCTTTTTCCTTCATTATCCAGCTCTTTCAAATGGTGCTGTATATCTCTGATATAATCTTCTAAGTCCTCTACACTAATAGCAGTGTTGCTGCTAGTTTTTAGTCGGGTCTCAAGTTCGGCCTTTTGAGTTTCCAGTGTCTTTTTAGTCTGGCTGAGTCGCTTGTTTTCTGCCTCCACCTGACTTTCGGGAAATCCTTTTAAGGCCCACTGCAATAATCTATGTTGCTCACGGTTAGCCGCCTTTAACTGACGATTAACGTGATCTAATTCATCTTCCAGCATCTCTTTCTGATTTGAGCTCTGGCGATATTTTTCAATTTCACTTTCTATGAGATCACGGTCACTAAGATAGCGCTCAATTTCGGTCCAGACCATATTTTCAAGCACATCAGCTTTCCACCCTTTGTTCTGGCATCGTTCAACCGGAGCATAGGCCTTTTTCCTGCCGGCACATCTATAACAGCGCGTATAAGTATACTCACCCACATACACGCGTCCGCACCACCGACAGCGAATATGCCCCCTTAGTAAATAATCACGTCGACAATTACGTGCTGATCTTTCACGGTTTACTCTTAGTTGATACTGGGCAGCATTAAATAACTCCTGTGAAATAAGAGGCGGGGTAACGTCAGGAATTTCAATCCATTCTTCCTGTGGGCGTGAGAACCTTTCCTTACCCGGTGCTGTTGTGAATGCATATGTTTTACCGGTGTATGCCGGATTAGTTAATATAGACTGTATACTACGCCTGCTCCATGGTTTACCGCTCTTTGTCGGTGCATCATTCTCCCTGAGCCGGAATAATATCTGGTTGGTACTTAAACCCTCATTAACCAGCCACTCAAACATACGGATTACCCATGAAGCTTCAGTTTCATTAATTACTCGCCGCGCCTCACGTTCACCTTTTATAACCCTGATGTAATCATATCCATAGGTTCTATGAAAACCACCGGGCATGCGCCCTTCCCTGGCGGTGGCCTTTCTACCACGGATACTGCGTTCTTTTATCTTTTCGGCTTCCAGTTTGGCGGCAAATCCCCTTATATAGGTTATCAGCTTTAGATACGAGTCTAGATACCATTGTTGTAATCAAATATCACAAATTAAACTGTATTTAACACGGGTTAATTTTATATGTTAGTATTGTTTTGTGAGTCAAAAATATAGCCCATTATTCCGACTTGGGAAATATCATGTTAAGCCAGCTACGGAGGTGCTAGTTCGTGTCTTTCATAATTATCCCCTTTTCAAGTTTTAGTACCCGGATGAGTCCAAACGCAGACCGAGGTGCTATCAGAGGGGTAGGCTTCGGCATGATAAGGGAATGAACTCTATGCATAATGGGAGGGAGCGAGTCTGATGGAGAACAATGAAATGCGTAGTATAATGGGGGACCTAACCCCATTACTGAAAGATGAGCTGGCTAAAACCGCAGACAAACGAGGCCTGACAGCTGAAGAAAGAGCAGTCATCCACGAGAAGATTCTGATGAATATGGAGAGGGATTGGGAAAAGGAGGAAGAAGCCGCCGCATCTCCAGAGGCTGCCTTTAATCTGGCCATGATGCCTATCACGATGGTATTCATGGGCTACCTGATGCTGGGATGGATAAGGCTCGGCTTTCTTCCCTCACAGTTACCCAACGAAATAGACCTGACCGCTACGTTTCGGAGGTATGTGCCTTCGTTGTCGAACCCCAGTGGTGAATCACGATTCTGGGATGGTATAGTCTGGATTGAGATGTCCGACATGGAGAAGTCCAAAACTGCATTTGACCTCTGTTCGCATGACACTGCTCTCTTGCCGTGGATGCAGATGACTGCTATGCAAATCACAGCTTGGCATCATGTCAGACTCAATGAATATGATGCAGCTCGCCAGACCCTTGAGCGTTTGCGTGACTTGCTAGTCGAAAGTAAGACCAAAGCCGATTATCTCATTGGATACATCAATGCGATGGAAGATAGTGGACTCCCATACGATGACTGCTTTGAGCAGTTCATCATGGTTTCGGAGGGGATGCCCGAGCGAGCAATCCAGTGCCTCACAGACAAAGAACCACAAATCGAAACGTTCACGAAAAGTCTGCAATTTACGCCATCAACTATTGAAGCTTTGACGCGTGCTATCGCCGGAGAATTTGAACCACGAATGCGTTTGGCTCTTTGGGAAACTAAAGAGGAGATAGTGAAGGTCCTGCCGATGACCCGCGCCGTTGAAGAAGTTGGGCAGAGACTTCGCAACGAGCACGGTGATTGGGTTAGAAAGCTTGCCAATCAGGGGTCTTTGATTAATGCGGAGTTTCTCTACGAGGCCTTGAAAGCCAGGTCGTGGGGTGGGGCGATTACGGAATATGCCAGCGCAGTAGAAGCCGAAATCAAGGCAAAGCTGCTACCATGGTTGGAGAACTTCCTGGGTGAAAAGCGGGTTACATTAGCGAACATTCTGGATACCAACACAGAGCGTGGTGGGTCCAGTCTTGGCTATGCCGAAATCGTATTGACCAGAATTGCCCAAAATCAAATCCTTGAGAAATTCCTCTCCGATTTGCCAGAAGATACCGTGTCCTTCTTGTTGCGTGAATTGCCGGCCTCGTTGGCAAAGCTGAGAGAACTACGTAATCCTCCGGCCCACGGCGAGGTCATACCCGCCAGTCGAGCTATAGATGTAAGAAGGCTTGTGCTTGGCACTCCACAAAAACCAGGCTTGCTGAAGCGTCTGAACGAGGTCAGCCAAGGACTATGCCTTTGACAAGGCGTACCCTCTGCCCTCAACGTAGTTATTCCTAAAGCGCGACAGTAATGGCGATGTCCGTTTGTTGCTAGGTGCAGACTGTCGGGTGCACAGTGCGGTCTTGCTCTACACCGATATAGGATAAAGCCCTGCAGAAAATATTGAAGGTGCGAGTTCGACTCTCCCCCGTCTCCCCGTCCAACATTGTTTTCATGCGTAAAAACAATTATACCCTTTACCGTTAATGTAGCAATAACTACAACGGAGCAGCGATCCTAATGATTATGAGGGTGTATTAAATCGAATACTGAATGGGAACAATTTTCGGAAGTTGTGACCAAGTCTTGAACAAACTTAGGGAAGCTGAGATCCACATCAACCATGGTATCGCTATTGCTGAAGCCAGCCGAAAGATTGGTGTCACCGAGCAAACTTACTATCGCTGGCGTAAAGAGTATGGGGGTCTACGGATAGAGCAGGCCAGGAAGCTCAAGAGGCTGGAGAAAGAGAATGCCCGGCTCAAGAAGCTGGTGGCTGACCTGTCTCTTGATAAGGCGATACTGAAAGAGGCTGCGGAGGGAAACTTCTAAGCCCGTCCCGGAAATGCAAGATCATCCTTCGTGTTCAGGATAAACTTGGTGTATCACAGAGACGGGCATGTACAGTACTTTGTCAGGCCAGAAAGACCCAGCGACGTACACCCTGTGGCAAAGATGATGAGGTGAGGTTGGTGGAACGCATTATCGCACTGGCAACTCAATATGGCAGGTATGGATATCGCCGGATAACAGCCATGTTAAGGCAAGAAGGGTGGCAGGTGAATCATAAGAGGGTAGAGAGAATTTGGAGGAGGGAAGGACTTAAGGTGCCACAGAAGCAGCCGAAGAGAGGAAGGTTATGGCTCAATGACGGATCCTGTATCAGGTTAAGACCGGAACACAAGGACCATGTTTGGAGCTATGACTTTGTGATGGACAGGACACCTGAAGGAAGAGCGTTCAGGATGCTAAATATCATTGATGAATACACTCGGGAATGCCTGTCTATCCTGGTAAAGAGACATATCACTTCACAGGATGTTATCGACCAGTTATTCGAGCTATTTATCTTCCGAGGTATACCGGAGCATATCAGATCCGATAATGGTCCTGAATTCACGGCTAAAGCGGTCAGGAAATGGCTGGAACGATTGGGTGTGAAGACACTGTTTATTGAGCCGGGCAGTCCTTGGGAGAACGGCTATATAGAGTCATTTAACGGTAAGTTGAGAGATGAGCTCCTTGACAGGGAGATATTTACGACACTGACGGAAGCCAAGGTATTGATTGAGCAGTGGAGAAGGGAGTACAATCAAGTACGTCCCCATAGATCTTTGGGTTACAGACCACCGGCTT
>Ga0315555_1001723_pt1 | contig 15682 bp, 12 predicted proteins | sample SalMarSW160380MG_FD_202113 | JGI IMG/M metagenome (GOLD analysis project Ga0315555, IMG submission 202113) | Salt marsh sediment microbial communities from the Plum Island Ecosystem LTER, Massachusetts, United States - Salt Marsh Sediment SW1603-80 ... | reverse complement strand
CCAGGAGTTCCAATCCCATGGCTTTCACCGCCATCGGTATTTCTTTTTTAGAAGAAGGATGGGTGCCGGTAACTTCAACTATGTCGCCCTGTTTGGCCTTCCTCAGCGCCTTGCGCGTCTCTACCAGGGGAACCGGGCAGGTTTCTCCGGTACAATCAACTTTTATCTCAGCCATTTCATGTACTCCCCCGTACCAGCTACTGCAAGATTTGTCACGTGTTGAATTGCAGCTTTGCCTCAATCCCAATTATTGATATTATATTTTAGTGAAATTCCTGTGTATGTGATTAATATCTCGGAAATATGGGAGAGTCCATACTGACTGCCAATTATATGAGTTACGGCAAGGTTAAGCTTTAAGGCGTAATAGGCTATCGGTTGATATAAATTTCCCCGGTGGAAGTTACGAGATTAAACCGTCAAACTAAAAGCCAGTAAAAGTACTGCCTATCGTAGGGTAGCGCCCTCCATATATAGCTTCCGTGTCGTGCTTAAGTCTTCCTGGCGAATTTCTGTATCATTCTGGTCTTGCGCGTATCCAGGAAGGGATTCCCCTGGTAAATTCCCATGACTTCGGCGACGTAGATGTCGCCCCGCGAGTCGGCCACCACACTGTGAAGCGTCACGAAGAGGGGGTCTTCCTTGGTGCGACCTTCATTACCCCAGCGGGCCAGCAGGTTGCCGTCGATATCGAAGATACTCAGCCTGGGGTGCAGCTCGGAGACATAGACTATCTGGTCAGCGTCGATGAAGATATCGGTGGGTAGAATCACGTCGTTCCACTCGGTGAGGTATTTCCCGTCGGCGTCGAATATCTGTATCCGGTTATTGTGCCGGTCGGCCACCAGGACCCGCCCCTGTTTATCTATGGCAATGGCATGGGGCACGATAAACTGGCCGGGGCCCTTACCCGGCTCGCCCCAGGATAAAAGCAGTTTCCCATCGGGGGAGAACTTGTGCACCCGCGCGTTGCCGTAGCCATCGGATACATAGATTTCACCCGATGCGGAGAGGGCGACGCCGGTCGGGGCATTGAACGGCGGGCCGCCCCGTTTGGTCGAAGTGAGCGCCTCCATGAAGTCGCGCCTCTCTCCGGTCTCGGTTACCCAGGAAAAACCGGTATCCGAAGGCTGACCTTTCTTACCCAGCGTCATGAGCAGCTTGCCGTCGAGGGTTAGTTTATTCACGGTATGGTTGCCGTCGTCGGCATAATAGATACAATCATCGGGCCCTATCAAGGCGCCGTGATTGTGCTCAAAGAACCCCTTCCCCCACGTATTCAGCAGGTTTCCTCCACGGTCGAAGACCGTCAGCGGGTAGTCGCCGGTGTTGAAGGCGTACAGCCTGTCCTGCGAATCGACGGCCAGCCCGTTTACCTCTACGGGTGACCACCCATCGGGATATTTGGCCTGCCAATCAACCAGCTCATAGGTGTATTTACCTTTGCCGAATGTCATATTATGTCATCCTCCTTTCCGATAATCCGGTGACGCTAAAAATATGATACCGCTATTGCGTCAACTAATTCAATCGACACAACCCGCTTAGACCTTATAAACCTTGCACAGCAGCGCCCGGCTGGGCCACCCCCCGGTCAGCGGGTCGCAGAACTCGTCCCCGTCCGGGGTGAGGACATTGGCGTTGGACTGAAACACCCCGAAGAGCGACGGCACCTCCCCCGGCTGCTCGGGGAACCACCAGCTCGCCTCGGCGTTGACCACGTCCGGGAGAATGCCCGGATTGAGGCTGGCCCGCTGCTTGATGCGCCCCCGCCTCGTCTCAATCCAGACCCAGTCGCCCTCTTCGATGCCCAGGTTACGGGCGGTATCGGGGTGGATGGTCAGCAGCGGGTCGGGGTGCCTTTCCCGCATCCCGATGCCCAGCTGCCGGTGCTCGGAGTGGAACATGGGCATGAAACGCCCGCCCGTGTTGAGGATGAGGGGATACTCTTTGGCGACATCGGGCGTGCTCACCGGCGATTCCGGCGGCTCCTCGTAACCGGGGAGGGGGTCGCCGCCCAGCTTTTCCAGGACGGTGCTGGCCAGCTCCAGCTTCCCCGAAGCCGTGGCGAAGCCGGCCTTCTCGTATTTCTTATATTCTCGCGCCCCCAGTACGTAGCCCGTCCGGGCGAACTCCTCGTAGGTAATGCCGAGGGGCTTCAACCTGTAGGCGATGACGTCCTCCAGGGTCTCCCAGGGCCAGTCACTTTTATCCTGACCCGTCGCCAGCGCCAGGTCGCGGAAAAAGGTGTAGTCGTCCTTCCTTTCGCCCAGCGGCGCTACTGCCCTCTCCCCACCCCAGACGACATCGGTGAAGTCTTCCTGCGTGGCGCACATGGGGCGCTCCAGCCAGCTGGCGGCGGGCAGGACGTAGTCCGCCAGCTGGGCGCTGGGCGTCATCCAGTACTCCTGCACCACGCTCAGCTCCAGGTTGGGGCTGACCAGCGCCTCGTAGAGCCGGGTGACGTTGGGCCCCCACAGCAACGGATTGGAGCCCCAGGTAATGGCGGCCGTCACCGGGTAGGGATTACGATTAACGACCGCCTCGTGGAAGGCCGGCAGGTAGCAGCCCAGGCGGTGCATGGTGGTCTGGGACACTTTATGCCGTGCTTGCCAGGGCGTATTGGTCAGCGCGTAGCCGGGCCAGGTCATCAGCGGGGCCTTCGCCTGGCCCAGCTGCAGCTTTTTCATCGCTTCGGGCAGTCTATCGGTAAGCTCCAGCTGGGCGTCGCGGACGAACATCTTGCCGTCGATGATGGGGCCGACCGACGGTATCAGGTCGCCGCCGGGGATATCGATATTGCCGGTGATGGCCCTCACCGCGTTCCTGGCCTGGCTGGCGGGGGTGGAGTTGGGGCCGAGCTGGTCGGTGGCCAGGCCGCGGTAAAGCGCGGCCGGTTTCGTCGTGGCGTAGAGCCGGGCGGACTCAATTATCTGCTCGGCGGGGATGCCGGTAATCCCGGCGACCCTCTCGGGGGGGTATTCAGCAGCCCTTTCCGCCAGTTTATCGAACCCGCTCGTCCACTTGTCGATAAACTCTTTATCGTACAGGTTCTCGCCGATGATGACGTTTATCCAGCCCAGGAACAGGGCAGTATCCGTGCCCGGCCGTATCTGCAGGTGGATATCGGCGTCACGGGCGATGCGGGTAACGATGGGGTCGATGACGATGAGCTTCAGCGGCGCCTTTTGCCTTCTTCTTACGATGGAGGCCAGCGTGCGCGGCGAGGATTCGTGGGGCCTCATCCCGGAGAGGACGAGGCAGCTGGTGTGGGCGATATCGGGGGTGGCCGCCACCGAATCCCCCATCACCGCCTGCTCCGTGGCCATACAGTTCAGCGTGCAGGTTACGCCGGGATGAAAGACGTTCTGCGGATTCTGAAAGAGGTTGCAAAAACGCGACCTGGCCCAGATGTTCTGCCCGCGGTACGTCCCCTCGAAAACGGCCAACGTCTGCGGCCCGTAGCTCGCCTTGAGCGCATTTAGCTTTTCGGCTATCTCGCCGATGGCCTGCTCCCAGCTAATCCTCCGCCACTTGCCTTCGCCGCGCTTGCCCGCCCTTTTCAGGGGGTGGTGGAGCTGGTCGGGGTGGTAGAGCCATTTAACGGCGTATTTGAGCCTTTCGCAGCTAAAGCCGCGGCTGAGCCGGTGGTCCGGGTCGGGCGTTACTTGAACCACTTTGTTGTCCCGGACGTGAACGAGTGTCCCGCAGCTGACGATACAGAAACAGCAGCCCGCTTTTTTGACTTCTTCTTTACTCATGTTACCTATCTTGTCATAGCGGCGTATATATTTTCAAATAAACTAGACGGTGAGCTTCATCCCGTCGTAGGCGAAGCGTATCCCGGCGTGCCCACGCTCCAGGCGCTTGTAATCGTCGTAGGAGCGGTGCCAGTACTCCTCCAGATGGGTAAAGACGGTACGTCTGGCACCAATGCGCCCGGCCAGGGCCAGTGTCTCCTCGAAGGTATAGAGCGCCTTACGGGAGATGTGCCCCGCCGGGTAGCGGTAGCTGTGGCGCAGGCCACTCTCGAAGATGCCCGGCTGAATGACGAGCCAATCGGCATCGCGCACCTCCGGTCGGTCTTCGGGGAAGGGCTTGATATCGCACGGGGCGTAGACCAGCTTGCGCCCGGCCTTCTCGTAGACGTAGATGAAGACGGGCAGCCGGCTGCCGGCGACGGGGACGGCCGTCACCCTCACCTCCCCTGCCAGCGTCTCCTCCCGGAAGGTTTCCAGCTTAAGGAAGCCGCCCTTCAGGTAGTGCCCGATGGCCGGCCCGTACTGCGTGGCGATGCGACGTAGTGGGTCTTCCAGGGCGGCGGGCAGGAGCAGCGTGATGCATTTATCGGGGTAGGCCCGCCAGGTGCGGAAGTCCAGCGTTACCTGCTCCACCACCCGCAGGCCCTCGGCGTGGTCGGGGTCGAGGTGGGTGAGCATGAGGTAATCGAGACGCCGGATACGCTCGCGGTTGAGCTGGGCGGCAATCTCCGCCGGGGTATCGATGAGGAGACCGGCGTCGTGGATGTAGGCGGCCGGGCCGCCCCGCGCGTAGGGGATTCCCTTTTCCCGCGCCTCCCGGCAGACCCGGCAGCGGCACAGCGGCTTGGGGATGACCATGCAGCCTCCGGAGCCCAGGATGGTGAGCTTCATGGCCTACCTCGCGCCGGTGGAGGTCTCCTCGCGGACGTGTTTCAGGTCGCCGTCCATGGTGCCGCGCACCTTCTCCCGCTCCTCGGCGAAATCGAACCCCGTCCAGATGCCGATGGAGCCCAGCACCGAGTCCTGCGGGTGGTACTGGCGGAATATCTTGAAGTAGTAAGCCGCCTCCCGGCTGTTGAGGGTGGCCTGCGGGTTCTCGGCCTTGATGCGCTCGTACTCGTCTTCGGTCATCTCGGCATTGGCCAGCTTCTCGCCCAGGTCCTCGCAGCCGGCCCCCTGGGTGTACTGCACCTTGTAACGCCAGAGGATATCGTCGGGGAGGTAGCCGGTGTCCTGGAAGGCCTGACGCAGTATCCACTTCTCTATCTTGGCGCCAACCTTCTCGGACTCCTTTATCTTGAGCTCGGGGGGTATCTTCATGGAGAGGTCGATCATGGCCGTGTCCAGGAAGGGCACGCGCAGCTCCAGCGAGAAGAGCATCCCCATGCGGTCGGCGCGCTGGAGGTTGATGTTGTGCAGGTTGCCGATGCAGCGCCCGGCCTCTTTATTGAGCACGTCGGCGGGGTAATGTTTCATATAGTGGTAGCCGGTGAAGAGCTCGTCGGCCCCCTCCCCGGTGAGCACCACCGTCACGTGCCGCGCCGCCAGCTTGCAGGTGAAGTAGCAGGGCACGGCGCAGCGCACCAGCGAGGGGTCGTAGCTCTCCAGCTTCTTGATGACGATGGGCAGCGCCTCGTAGTACTCGTCCTCGGTAAAGATAAGCTCGTGATGTGTGGAGCCGATGTGCTTCGCCGCGATACGCGAGGCCTTGAGGTCGTCGCTCTCCTCGCCGTTTTTATCCTTCATCCCCACCACGAAGGTATGCAGATGGGGAATTTCCTCGGCGGCAATGGCCGCCACCAGCGAGGAATCGATGCCGCCAGAGCAGAACGAGCCGACGTGGATTTCCCTGTCGGCAAGCAATCGCTTCTTGACCGACGTGATAAAGGTCTCCCGGATGAGCCGGGTAGCTTCGTCCACGTCGGTAAGGATATTATCCTCGATGGGCGGTATCTCGTAATACTGGACGAAACCCTCGGACGGGGTGTAGTAATGCCCCGCCGGGAACTCGTGGACCTCATCCACGCCGGCCAGCGTCATGGCGCCCAGCTCGGAGGTGAAGTACAGGTTGCCGTCCACGTAGCCGTAGTAGAGGGGCTTAATGCCGATGGGGTCGCGGGCCAGCAGGTAGTCGTCCCCGTCGAAGATGGCGAAGGCGAACATCCCGTCCAGCTCGGCGACGCAGGCCGGGCCCTTCTCCCGGTAGAGGTGCAGTATCACCTCGGTATCGGAATCGGTGGTAAAGGCGTATTTATCTTCGAGCTGCTTTCTAAGCTCTTTGAAGTTATAGATTTCCCCGTTGCAGATGATGCCGCAGCGCCCCCCATCGGCCAGGATGGGCTGGTGCCCCTTGGCCACATCCACGATGGAGAGGCGCGTGTGCCCAAACACCATGTCCCCGTGCACGTGAATGCCGCGGTCGTCGGGGCCGCGGTGGGGCAGCGCATCCAGCATCCTGTTGACTGTCTCCGTATCTCTCGTTCCAAAACATCCGGCTATGCCGCACATAATAAATCACCAACCTTTGTATCGTTTAACTTTGCTTTTCTATTCTCTAGCACCGTACCTTTTGCAGGTCGTCCGTCACCCGGACGGCCTGGAAGGCATCCGCCCCGAAGGCGTCCGCCCCGATTTCTTCGGCGTACTCTTCGGAGACGGCGGCCCCGCCGATGATGACGTTTACACATTCCCTCAGGCCCGCATCTTCCAGGGCCGCGATGACCAACGGCATCTCGGTCATCGTCGTCGTCAGCAGGGCGGAAAGGCCGAGAAAGTCCGGCTTCTCGTCGCGGACGGCCGCGACGATGGCGTCCTCCGGCACATTGATGCCGAGGTCGATTACTTCGTAGCCCGCCCCCCGGAGCATGATGGCGACGATGTTCTTGCCGATATCATGGATATCCCCCTTGACGGTGGCGACGACCACTTTGCCCTTGGTCGCGACGCTGGCCGCTTCGAGATGCGGCTTGAGGATTTCCATGGCCGCTCCCACGGCGTCCGCCGAGGCGAGCATATCGGGAATGAAATACTCCCGGGTGGAGAATTTCTCCCCCACCACCTCCATGCCCGCCGTCAGCCCGTCGGCGATAATCTCCTCGACGGGAACGTCGGCGGCCAGGGCCTCCTCGATAAGCTCGACGACACCGGGCGTGCCGTTTAAGGCTTCGTCGATGCCGATATCGTCGCGGGTCTTCCTCCCCTGGATAACGTTCTCCTTGAGCTGTTCCAGTAGCTCGGCGTTCATGATTTTATTCCCCCTTTGTATACGTTCAACCCCGGTAAAATTCCGGGTATTTCCTCAAAAATCCGCGCGGTGGTGGCCGCGTCGATATGGTCAACCGGTTTCGCCAGCAGTGCCTGCAGCCGCTCGTTGGCCAGGGCGAAGACGTTATCGCCCTCGCCGTCGCCCTCGAACGGATAAGGCGGGGAAATTTCCCCGCTGCGCAGCACCGGGCGGATGTAGTTGATGAACATTTTCTGCGGCGTATCCACGGCGGCGGCTATCTGCTGCATCGCCAGTTCCAGCTCCGCCTTATCCACCCGCGGCGCCCGCAGGAAGTGCCGCATCATGGCGAAGTGGGCATCGTCCAGCACCGCCTGGAGCAGGCAGAAGATGGAGTTGCAGTCCAGCAGCCCGAAGGCGCAGTGCAGGAACTGCGGCCCGGCCAGCGTCATCAGGATATTGGAGAACATCCTTTCCACGGTGGACTGCTGCCCCGGTATCCTGGGGTCGCAGACGCCGGAGGTGGAGTAGTTGGGGAGGTTGTAGAACCTGGCCATCTGCACACAGTCGATGTTGTACTGGGTCGTCTCGATGGAGCCGTAGGAGTCCCCCAGGGTGTCCATGCGGGCGCGCACCGGCACGCTGCCGTAGAGCACCGGCGCGCCGGGGTTGACCAGCTGCCCCAGGGCGATGCCGGCCAGCACCTCGGCGTTAATCTGGGCCATGATGCCCGCCTCCTTGATGGGCGCCGACGTGCCCGCCTGCGGCGACGAAGAGACGACGATGGGCAGGCCGCGCCGGCAGACCTCGATGAAGGTCTCGGTGGTATCGTCGACGAACTGGAGCGGGCTCTTCACCAGGCAGGTGATGAAGGAGATAAGCGGGTTGGCCTTAAGCTCCTCCGGCCCCCCGGCGACGAACTCCGCCATTCTGACGACGTTATCGAGCTGGTCGAGGTTCGTCAGGCCCGACATGACGTGCTTGGTGGTATTGTCGAGGCAGGCAAAGAACTTATTGACGTCCTTATTTTTATTATTGATTTCCCTGTCCTGGATATTGACGGTGCGGATATAGCCGTCGACAGTGTCCAGGTGCTCGCAGACGTGGGCCGAGGCGCAGAGGTCGGCCACCGTCCCGCGGCGCGGCCGGAACTCGGCCAAGCTGACCTTCTTGGTGTTATCCTTGGTGCTGGCATATTCCTCGAAGGCCACGTCCAGCCAGGTATTCGTCTCCGAGCCGGTAATGTAGTAGACGCGCGGCTCGTCGCCCTTCATGACGAGGACATTTTCCGGTTTACGCGCCCCCAGGGTAATCTCGGATGGAGCTTTGGCGATAGAGTCGGTCACTAACTTTTCGGGAAGCTTGACCGTCCAGCTGGGGCTGGCCGCGCCGCTGACGGGCCCGACCGCCGCCCCGCTCTCCCCGAATATCTCCGCGGCCCGTTTATTAAAACAGAGCAGGCCGGGCTCTTTCAGTATAGCGATGGATGCATCGTGTATCTGGTCGACTTGCGCCCCGGTCAGGCGCCGCATAGGGTCTTCGATGAGTGTTCCTTCTCTAGGCATTTTTTATTCCTCCCTGGCCGACGTTGTTGCCGGGCTTTATATTATGTAAATCTATTATCCCCGGCACTTCGGCCAGCACCCGGGCCCGCACCGCCTCGGGCAGGCGGACAGTGTGAGCCGCCAGGATTTCCCTGACCCTCGCCGCCGCCTTTTGCCAGGATGTCTGGCTCCCTCTGGCCTCCCAGGTCTCGCGGGTGTTGCGGTCGCTCAAGGTGGGCTGGTAATGCTCCTTCCGCATGAAGCGCCGCGTGTGCTTGGCGGTGACGAAGTTGCCCCCCGGCCCTACCTCCTTCATCAGGTCGTAGGCCAGCTTTTCATCGTCGATACGGATGCCCTCCACCGCCCGCATGACCATACCGAGTATCTCGTTATCGATGACGTATTTCTCGTAGCAGACTGTCATGGCGAACTCCATCAGCCCGGCGGCGTCGTGGATGAAGTTGGAGCCGGCCAGGGCGCACATGAGGTTGGTAATCGCCGATTCGTAGCCGGCCTGGGCGTCCAGGGTCTTGGAGTCCGTCATGCCGCCGGTGGCGTAGTACGGCAGTCTGTAAAACTGGGCCATCTGGGCCCCGGCGGCGTTGAGCAAGCCCATCTCCACCGAGCCGGCGATGTATTTATAGTCCCGCAGGTCGGTATTGGTGGCCACCGAGCCGAAGATGACCGGTGTGCCCGGGTTGACCGCCTGGGTAAGGATGACCCCCATCAGCGAGTCCACCGTCTGCACGGCCAGGCTGGCCGCCAGCGTCACCGGGGAAGTGGCGCCGCAGAGCGGCTCGGACGGGCAGACCACCGGGATGCCGTTGCGGGCGGCCTGTACTATCAGGTCGCCGTAGCCGGTATCGATGGTAAACGGGCTGATAACGCAGGTAATCAGCGAGATAATCGGCCGCTTGCGGAGGGCCTGCGGCGAGCCGGCGATAATCTCGGCCATTTTGATGACCTGCTCCATGCCTTCCGGCGTGTAGATGCCGCCCATGATGTGCTTGGTGGTGTTGTCCAGCCCGGCAAAGAACCGGTTGACGTCCACCTCCTCCATCGCCAGCTCGCCGGGGTAGGTGGGCAGCAGCAGCAGGTGGATGTTTTCCAGCTTGTCCACCAGCCCGGCGATGTTTTTCAGGTCGTTAAGATTCGCCTGGCGCAGCTCGCCGCTGGCGGGCTCGTAGACATTGAGGGCGGTGCCGCCGGTGCCGGTATAGACGCGGGTGCCGCCGAGACGGATATCGTGCTTGCGCTCCCGCCCGCACAGCGTAATCTCGGACGGGGCCATGGCGATGAGCTTGCGGGCCTTTCGCCGCGAAAAGCGCACCCGGCGGGTCTCCCGGTCGATGCGGGCGCCGGCCCCGGCGAAGGCCTCCAGCGCCAGCTCGGAATGAACCTCGCAGCCTATCTCTTCGATTATCTTAAATACGGTGTCGTTTATCCTGGCGATACCTGCGGAGTCAAGCGGTTGGTAACTGCCTCCGGCCAGCCCTTTGCGTGTCATCGGTCGAACATCATCTCCTTATCGGGGGCATAATAAAGCTAACAGGCACAGGTTCCCCTGTAAATGGAATGACAGGTGATAACCCGAGGGGTATACGTTGGAACGGACGGGGTGGCGGCGGGTAAAATCCGGAGATATGCGGCGGTGAATTGCGGTAAACAGCTCGCGCTGACGGGCTGCCTGGTTCATTGACCTCTAGAATCAGCGGGGTAGGGAATGATTCATCGACGGATAGAACGCTAGCCCCCAGACATTGTGCCTGCTTTACAGCTTCAGATCACGCTTCTATCTCCCTCCTTCGGATTGGTATTCTTTTTCCTCAAGACATCCCTATCATACCACGATACCCCCCGCCGGTCTACCGCCGCCTGAGACAAGATAACCGCCCGACGGCGGCTTACGGGGAGGCCAGCACGCCTTAACAGGGATATAGTCTCCTTAGCCGGAGCAGCACGGCCTCAGCCGGAAGACAGGTCAAAACGGATGGAAACCGCCCGCCCAGGCCGCCGGCAGGTCACGGCCTACTCGATGGTAAACGGTACGCTGAACTGCTCCACCCCGTTGAGGAAGAGCATGACCTCGTAGTAGCCCACCTGCCACGCGTCGTTGGTGAGCTTGAAGCTGAGGTACATCGTGCCCTCGAACTTGGCCTCGGTCTCGTAGAGAATCTCGTTGCCGGCCCCGGCGCCCGCCTCGCCCAGGTAAATCCACCTGGCCTTGACCGAGGTCTCCGGCGGGGCAGTGGCCAGTATCACCGAGCAGTAGATTTCCGGGTCGGCCACGGTGAAGGTATCGGTGGGGTCGGTGGGCTCGGCGGTAATCTTATCCACCGCCCGGCTCATCGTCGGCTGGCGCAGCGAGGCCGTGGACGGCTCTTCGTCGCCGCCCCGCCCCAGCATGGGGACCACCACCACGGCGGCGACAATTACCAGCACCACCAGCAGCATGAGCCACTGAATTCCCGTCAGTTTTTTCAGCATAAATCACCGGCTAGATAACAGCTATCCCAAATAATCGACCACATATTATTAACCCGTTTAACGTGTTTGCGTCAAGTGGGCCGTTCCTTTATAGTATATCATGTACCCCCAAACGCCCGCCTGCCGGGCGTAAAAAAGGAGGAATAAAATGCATCTAACGGAAAGACACAGGCCGGGACGGCTGAAACTCCTGGCAATGGCGGTGCTGCTGCTGGCTGCCCTGCTGGCCCTGCCGGCCGCCGGCTGCGGCCCGGCGACGGAGGAGCTGACCATGGTCACCGGCGGCACCGCCGGGACCTACTATCCCATCGGCCAGGCCATGGCCGGCATTATCACGGATAACGTGACCGGGGCAGAGGTAACCGCGATTGCCTCGGAGGGTTCCGTGGCCAACGCGCGGAGCCTGGGCAGCGGCGAGGCGGAACTGGCCCTCATTGAGAATACCATCGCCTACTATGCCCAGCTGGGCATCCGCATGTTCGAGGGAGAGGCGGTGGCGGATATCCGGGGCATCGCCACCCTGTACCCGGAAATCGTCCAGATTGTCACCCTGCAAGAGTACGGCATCACCGAGCTATCCGACCTGGCCGGTAAGAAGGTCGGCATCGGGGCCCCCGGCAGCGGCACGGCCGTCCACATGCTGGCGATACTTGCGGCCGCCGGGCTGGACGAGACCAGCCTGGATATCCAGTACCTCGACTTCGCCGGCTGCGCCGCCGGGCTGGCCGACGGCTCGATTCACGCCGGCTGCATCGTGGCGGGCATCCCCACGGCGGCGGTCACCGATATCGCCGCGGCGGAGGACATCGCCATCGTCAGCGTGCCGGCGGCAATTTACGCCACCCTGAGCAGCCAGTACCCCTTCTACGTCACCGCCGTCATCCCGGGGGGCACCTATCAGGGGGTGGCGCAGGATACCGGCACCATCGCCGTGCGGGCCATGCTGGCCACCCGGGCCGACCTGTCCGAAGACCTGATTTACCAGGCAACGCGGGCCATCTTCGAGCATACCGACGTGCTTATCGCCACCCACCCGCGGGGTAGCGACATCACCCTGGCGACCGCCCTGGACGGCATGCCCATCCCCCTCCACCCCGGCGCCGAGCGGTATTTCACGGAGCAGGGACTGATAGCCCCGTAATCCCGCTCGATACCGAAAAAAGAACCGGGCACCGCTTTCGCGGTGCCCGGCCTTGTTTAAAACTGGATTCGGTTTCCCCGCAGGCTAGGGGACATTGATGATAGGCCTGGCCAGCGTGGCCTCCAGGATGCAAATCCTCTGCTCCAGCTCGGATACCTTTATCCTGAGGGCGGCCACTTCCTTGACCTGGGCCTCCAGCGCCAGGATGCGCTCGCGCTGTACGGTTACCTCGCCGTAGAGCTGCTTGACGCTATCCTGCAGGACAAGAATCTTGTGGTTGGTGTTGGTCTTCAGCTCGGCAATTTGCGTCTCCAGGCGCCGCACGTCCTGCATCTCCTGCTGCTGGGTGAGCTCAATGATGCGCTCCAGGCGAACCCGCTCCTCTTCGGCGCGCCGCTCCACCCGCATGATGTCGTTCTGCAGGGCCTGGGTCTTGACATCGACATCCCGGCGCAGCTGGCTTATCTGCAGCTCCAGCTTGGCCCTCTCCCGGGCCGCCACCGATTCCACGGCGGAAATCTTGCACTTGAGCTGCTCAATCTCGTGTTTGGCTTCGTCCTCGACGGACTTGATTTTGGCCTGAAGCTGCTGCAGCTTGATGGTCAGGCTGGTCTGCAGCTCGGTCATCTCAATTTCCAGCTTGGTCTGCCTGGCCTCCAGGCTCTGCAGGCGCTGGTACAGCTTCCTGAAAGCCGAGGCCAGCTCCTCGCAGCAGGTTATGCTGCCGGCGGGGCAGCCGGAGCAGCCCGTCATGGGGGAAATCACCGTGGCCGGAATGGAGCTGGAAACCGGCTCCATCGGGATTACCGAGCTAAATATCTCGGTGTAGCCCGTACCGGCCATGATGAGAAGGCTGCAAACCCCGCAGACGAGCACCATGCCCAGTATCTTCAACAGCCCGCTTTTCTTTCTCATATTTTCTCCTCCTTAAAGATATTTTCAGGTATGAAAGACCCGATATACGCAGGCAGTGTATACCAAGTATATTTTTCTTTTCTCCAGCTAAGTGAAGTAGATTATGCCACTTTTACTACTATACAATTAACCAATTATTTGTCAATTTCAAGTTTCTTTACGTTACTTCCATTTTGTTGCCAGTACTTACAGACGAGTATTCTAGAACACGGTAACAAAATGGGATTGGGGCCGTACGGGGCCCGGCCCGCCCCGTTTTGACACTACCCCGGCGATGCAGTATCATAAGCATAACCCCACCTAGTTAGCGAGGAGGAAATACTTCATGGCCGATAGCAAATACGAAAAATACGCTGTCCGCAAGCCCATCTACGAGGCGGGCCCCGGATACAAAGGGCGGCAGAGCCCCACCATGACATTTATGAGCTCCAAGCAGGTACCCGAGGCCAATTACTACATCGAGCTGGGCTGGATTTACGATATGCCCAGCCCCAACCCCCATATCCACGAGCACGTCCACGACTACGACGAAATCGTCATCCACTGGGGCGGCAACCCCGAGACCCCGCAGGTGCTCGGCGGCGAGATAACCTTCTACATCGGCGGCCAGCCCATCACCTTCAATACCACCACCGGTGTCTTCATCCCCAAGGGCGTGCCCCACGGCCCGCTCGTCTGGAACAAGTTCGAGTTCCCCCACATCGAGATGGCCATGATGCTCGGCACCGGCGACCCCTTCAAGGGCTGGGGCGAGAGCGGCATCGCCAAACCCAAGGAGGGCCTGCCCGTCAAGAAAGACAAGTTCGACTACGAGCAGTACGTTATCCGCAGCCCGATGCGGGAGGCGGGGGGCAACTTCGAGAGCGGGCGCCAGAGCCCGACGATGACCTACATGAGCCGCCAGCAGATAAACGTGGCCAACTATTACATCGAGTTCGGCTGGATATGGGACATCGTCAAGCCGGGCATCCCCGAGATGATGCACAAGAAGTTCGACGAAATCGTGCTGCACATCGGCGGCGACCCCGAGAACCCCGAGGACCTGGGCGGCGTCATGGAGTTCGGCATGGGCGGCGACATGCTCCAGTTCGATAAGAGTTATGGCATGTACGTTCCCCGCGGCCTGCGCCACGGCCCTCTCAACTGGCTCGAGGTCAGGAAGCCCTTCATCGAGATGGCCATCATGCTCAACTGCGGCACCATGATGGAAGGCTGGGGCGATAGCTTCTTCGGCCCGGACGGCAAGCCCATGGACGTGAGACAGCGCCCGGGGTCGTAACCGTACCCGTTAGTATACCAAGATAGATTGCCGCGTCGCTGGCGCTCCTCGCAATGACAGGGCAGATTGGCTGGATTCCCGCATCCGCGGGAATGACAATCTCTTACTACGGGCTAAGCCGCGGATGACACGGGGCGGCCCGGGTGGGAATAGATACATCCGCCGGGCGGGGAAGGGTGAAATTCATGGCCGAAATGAAGACGGCTAAATACATCGTAACCGGCGTCAAACCCAACCTGAAGCTGCCTCCCCACCGCAGCCCCGCCGAGCTCGTCATGGACGGCACCGGGGGCATGCCCACCCGCGTCATGTGGCTGGACGGCGACCGCGTCCCCGGCGGATTCTATACGGAATGCGTCTGGATATGGCCGCACTGCGCCTCGGAAGACCCGGTCTCCCCACCCCACACCCACCCTTTCGAGGAAATTATCACCTTCTTCGGGACGAACTTCGACGACCCCGAGGACCTGGGGGGCGAGGTGGAGCTCTGGCTCGACGGCGAGCGGCACGTCATGACACGCAGCTTCCTGGCCTATATACCGGCGGGGATGGAGCACGGCCCGCTCATCGTCCGCCGCGTGGAGCGCCCCATCTTCCACTTCACGGTGGGGCCGTCCCAGCAGTACGCCTGACCAACGGGCAACACCAAAGATAGATTGCCGCGTCGCCTGCGGCTCCTCGCAATGACAAGCCGGGGCGGCGGGGCTAGCTACGGGCTAAGCCGCCGATGATGAGGGCGGCCGGGTGGGAATAGATAACTCCGCCGGGGCGGAGGGGCTGGATTCCCGCCGGAGTTTACCCCGTACTCCGATACGGGGCGGGAATGACATTTTCTTATTATGGGCTAAGCCGCCACAATTCCCTACTCGAACCCGTGGAACGTGGCAATTTTATCCAGCGGCTCCCGGGCGGTGCGCGACTTGTTGGCCGGGCTGTCCCAGTCCGGGTAGCCGATGGAAATCCCCAGGGCGATGAGCTTATCGGGCGGTATCTTTAGCACCCGCCGGATGATGTCCGGGTAGACCACCGCCTGCGCCTGGGCTATCGTCCCCAGGCCGTGACTGGTCGCCAGCAGCATGATGTTCTGCATCACCGCGCCGCTGTCGTAGAGCGCCCAGACATTGAGGCCTTTCTCCTGGGCGAAAAAGGCCTTCCCCACCAGCAGATAGATACAGGTAGAGGCGCCGTAGTGCCGGAAGTTCTCCAGCATGCGGGCCTCCATGTCTTCCTCGGTCATTTCCTTGCGGTCTTTGGGCTGCAGCGCCCGGATGCGGGCCATGTACGGCTCGGGGTACTCGTAGGGCCGGGCGACCTCGGAATAGGGCTCCTGCA
>Ga0315555_1001717_pt1 | contig 15713 bp, 17 predicted proteins | sample SalMarSW160380MG_FD_202113 | JGI IMG/M metagenome (GOLD analysis project Ga0315555, IMG submission 202113) | Salt marsh sediment microbial communities from the Plum Island Ecosystem LTER, Massachusetts, United States - Salt Marsh Sediment SW1603-80 ... | reverse complement strand
TGTTTCATGAGGGGGGTTGTGCAACAGCATCTTTCCCTCCTCAAAGAAGTCACCACGTCCCGCCGATGATCTGCCAGGCGAGCGCTCCGATGAATAACCCCGCCACTCCGCGGGTGGTGAAGCTCCGCGTGCCGGTCCACAACCGATAGGCGAAGTACCCCAAAAGTGCCAGAACCAACAACCTAAGAACGATCAAAAATGCCTGCGTCATCCCTCCACCTCCTGCCAGATCCGTCCGGCGATGATCAACATAACCACGCTCAAGGCAAGCATAATCCACAGAGGCTCTTGGGCAACAGGAACGCCATTTACCGTGATCTCGAGTTCCTCGGGGGAGAATCGTTCCGCCAGTGCGGTTAGGCCCGCGTACATTCTCCATGTAGGAAGCCAGTAGGAAACACTGATGATCCCGTCACCTATCCAGCGCAGGAGGAAGGGCGTTCCTGCGACCATCACGATCCCCGGGATCCAGCCTGGTCCCGAAAGTCTAAAGGCGCTTGAAAACACCATCAGAAGAAGCGTCCAGGCGAGGAATGGCACCAGCACCGCGCCGATCCCGTAAAATGGCCCTGCAAGCAGAAGCTGCAAGACGCTTCCCGCATCGGGATGGATTCCAGCCTGGAGGGTGACCCACCACAAGAGCCCGCCGATGATCACGTAGTAGACGATTCCCACACCGAGCGCGAAAAGAAAGCGAGCGAGGACGTGCAAGTACCCAGACGGTGGGGTTAAAAGCAGAATCTGATACTGCCCACGTCGCGTCTCCCCGCGAATGCGGCCGATCATAAAGCAGAGCACGATGACGCCTACGAGCGCCGCAATCCCCACGATCGCCACCCGGATCCCCGCACGTTCTCCGACATCGGTTACTGTGACCTGGTTTAGTCCCCAGAACCAGAACAAAAGCGATCCCAAAAGCGCTGCCGCCCACACGCGGCTTCGCCGGTATTCCAGCCATAAGAGTGTCGCAAAGCCTTTCATCCCAGCACCTCCCTGAAGGTCGAGACCACGCTCTTTCCCTCCTCGCGAAGCGCCTCGGCTTTTGCGTCCAGGGCGACGCGGCCCTCTTTCAGTAAGACCACCCGCTCAAACAGGCCCTCGGCTTCCGCAACCTCGTGAGTGGAGAGGACGATCGTCGCGCCCGTTCGCCACTCACGCACGAGCGACTTTAAGATCCGCTCGCGGGAGATAAGGTCAATCCCGGCCAACGGCTCATCGAGCAGATAAAGCTTCACGTCGCGGGAAAGCGCCATCGCCAACCGCAAACGTCCCCGCTCGCCTCTGGACATTGCCTTGGTCTTTCTTCGCGGAACGTCGAGAAAATCGAGCAGCTCGTGATACCTCGCTGGCTGAAAGTCCTTATACAGCCCGGCCATGAACCGCTCGCCATCGTGTGGGCTCATCCACGCGTAGAGCGCATCGGTCTCACCTAAGTAGACGAGCCTTGAGCGGTTGCGTCGCGGCGGCCCGCCGAGGACCGTGATCTCCCCCTTTGTGGGAAAGAGCAAGCCAGCCATCAGTTTCAGCATCGTCGTTTTTCCGCTTCCATTTAGGCCCAACACACCCATGACCTGACCTTCGTCGATATCGAGCGTGAGGTCGCGCACGCCCTCGGTCTTCACGTAGCGTTTGGTCACCTCACGAAGTTGTGCCAACATCGAGTACCTCCTTCAACATGCTTATTGCTTCTTCTTGTGAGACATCAAGCGCTCGCACCTCTGCCGCGTAGCGCTTCGCCGCCTTCGTCAACATCTCCTTCTTCGTCATCTGCACCGGCGCATCGGCACGAATGAACGTGCCCAACCCACGGCGCGTCTCGATTATGCCTTCGAACTCCAACCTAGAATACGCGTGCACCACCGTGTTCGGATTCACCCCCAAGACTTGCGCCAACTCTCGCGCCGAGGGCAGCTTATCGCCCGGCCTTAAGTCTTCCCGCGCGATCAGCCGCCGCACATTTTGCCCGATCTGCACGTAGATCGGCCCAGCCTCCATGTCGATCGTCCACGACAATTTTCCTTGCATGGTGCGCTAGTATACTATGACACTAGAGAGATGTCAAGTAATAGCTCGAAGTTCCAGAAAGTCACATTCGAAGTGCGTTTTTTCCTGTGCCTCATTGCGGCGTCGAGGAGATCGCATGCTGGTGTGATCTGCTGGCTATTGAAGAGGTTTCCTGGCGACTAGAGTTGACATTAGCTACTTGTGGATATATTATATTACAGAGTTGCACGATAATTATTGTTGCGAGGACGCTACGCACCCTCGCAACGGGGCTTCGGCTTACCATCCGCTGCTGGTCGGCGCGTAGCGCCGTCCATCAACGGATCCAGCGGACGGACTCCGTTGCGAGCAAGCGCGCGCTCCGTCCACCGCTGATCTGCGGCTCGTTAGGGAGCAGAGATGGACGACGACCTGAATACCGTCGGCGCGATCGGTGCGATCCAGGAGATCGTCTCTGCAACGAACCGCTTCCGTGCCACTGCCGCGACGGAGGATCGTCCTGTGTTGCGCGAGGCAGTCGCTCTCATCCGCGAACTCGGTTATCCCCTCGGTCTCTTTCAGGAGAAGGATCGCGCGGAGAAGGGAATACAAGATAAGTTGATCCGCCTTCTGCTCGACCTGCGGGCCGAGCTGCGCGAGAAGAAGGAATTTGCTCTCTCAGACAGCATCCGGGATCGGCTGGAAGAACTCGGCATCACCCTCAAAGACACCGCGCAGGGGACGATCTGGACAAATTGAGAGATCGGAAGATTGAATCATCGGGAGATTGGGAAGTTCAATCACTAATTCGCTCAATCCTGCCCCCCTCTCTGCGTTCTCGGCGGTGGGAGCTTCTGTTCGGCCTCCGGCCTTGCTCCGCAACCCGCAGGGGGAGTTCTTGACAAGCGGCGGGACAAGTGCTATGTTAGGCAGTGGGTAAGTGCATAAACTGAGGAGTAAGGATGCAATTTACCAAACCAATACAGGTTTGGCTTCATAAGGCCTTAGACGAAGACGGAGAGGCCGGTTACCATGCTTGGGTTTTCCCCTATCTTGGCTTTGCTACTTGGGCAGAGACGGAACCTCATGTTCTTGAAAAAATTCCCCAGAAGCTGTTAGATTACTTGCAGTTTCGCCACCAACATGACCTTCCCCCGCAAGACGTTTCCTCGCCATCAGGACAAGCGCAAGTAGAAGTTGTCGAGAGAGTTACTGGAAACGAAATTCTCTTCAGTCCAGATTACCAGGCGGCCACACCCCGGGTTGTTGATGAGACCATTGTCTTGCTTCACGCCACACGAACAGAACTTCTGGAAGCAGTAAGTGAACTGGCGGATGAGGTTTTGGATTGGGATCCACCGTATCGCCGCTTTCCGAGTTGGGCGCGGTGGCGCACGATTCGTCAGATTCTGGCTCACCTTGCTAATACCGAGACTCACTACTATTTATCCGGCATTGGTATTCAGACCGACATTCCGCCTGCTTCCGAGAATGCGCCGTGGCAGGCGCATCTATCTCGCCATCGAGAAGTGACCATGGAAGCATTACGCATCTTGAAAACATCTCACGATCTTGCGAGGATTCGCTTCTATGATGACGGTGCGTGGTCAGTGCGGAAGGCCTTACGTCGTCTTGTATGGCACGAACGTCTTCACACAAAGAGCATCCGCCGAATCATTAAGGCTTATTGGGCTCAACGCGATAAGTTTACCGCCTAACCGTGCGTGCAGCGGACTCGCTTCGCTTCCTCTATGAGCCGCTGACGCCTTTGTTATCCCGTGCGTTTCGACGTACATGAGTTGCGGAGGGAAGAAATGTGGAGTAAAGAAGAAGTTCAAAGGCTCTCCCCTATTTTGGAGCAGATATGGAACGATATGACACCTCTAGAGAACAAACAGATATTGGTGTTTGGCTTGCCCAAAGGATGAAGCGAGGCAAAATTATTGACGAGGGATAGCATTCGCATGCCCCACCCGGAAGGGTGGGGATAAGAATGCTGCTGCCTTAAAGGCAGTGTGGTGGCATGGTGATGAAGAGAGCCAGCCAAGAAATTCGGGGACATAATACGAATTGCGCGCGTCGTGTTTGGTCCTGCGGTCGAGATGGTCTTGTCTTCACATATTTCATATGACACAATCGCGGTGTGGCCAGGATTGCTCGTGTTGTAGTTCCAGGATGTCCTCATCACGTGACGCAAAGAGGCGTCCGGCGAATGGATGTCTTCTTCTCGGATGCCGATCGCCTTGCCTATCTCGACCTCCTCGCTAAGTACGGCCAACGATTCGGCGTTTCCTTCCTGGCGTGGTGCCTGATGACCAACCATGTCCACTTGATCGCAGTCCCAGGAGCCGAGACAAGCCTTGCACGAGGGATCGGTGAGGCCCATCGGCGATACACGCGCAGTATCAACTTCCGCAGTGGATGGCGAGGCTATCTGTTTCAGGGGCGATTTCACTCATGTCCGCTTGACGGGCAGTACCTCCTCGCTGCCGTTCGCTACTTCCTGAGGAACCCCGTCCGTGCTGGGATCGTCGACCAGCCCTGGGACTACAAGTGGTCCAGTGCTCGCTGGCTGATTGGAGAGGTCACAGAGGATCCTCTTGCAGAGCACTTACAGATGCTCGCGGAGGGCAACGATTGGAGACGGTTCCTTGGAGTAGGCTGCGGGGAACTCGATCTGCTCCAGAAGAACACGCGTACCGGAAGACCACTGGGAGACGAGTCATTCGTTGGTCACGTGGAATCGCTACTTGGACGAAAGGTTCGCCCGAAGAAGCGCGGACGGAAGAAGAAATGAGTATTATGTCCCCGATTTTCACCCAGGACATGAAACGCGTCTCGGTACTTATTGTGGAAATAGGGAGACATCTCTGAAAGCGTGCGCCGTTTTTGATGGGTATCTCTCAGTTTACCTCCATGGTCGCCTTTCTGTCATCCTTTCTTCGGCTCCAGTCTGTCGGAGGCGCATTTCTTCGCTATCGCCGCAGTATTTGAGGTTGTCAAAGCAGAAGGAGCCTAACTTGTCTGATTACTTTCCGGTCGTGTAGCAACCTATTGTGATCTATACCGGTATACACCACATATCGCTGTGACGGTATCTCACTAAGTCCAACACTTTCTACGGCCACAATGAGGTCGTTGTCGCCACATCCATGGTACTTCTCAAAGACAGGGCACAAGTAAAAGTAAAGAGGAGGAGTCTCAATTCCAAACTTGGAACACAGCTCAGCCAAAACCTTATTCCAGAAAGAGCAAGGACATACGTTTCCAGCAACAGCATAATACTCTACCCCAAGGGATCTGCCAGTTCTCCCGCTGTTCAGAAGCCTGAGAAACTTGCTGCCGGGACGCATCTGTTTTACGCTGAATGCAGGTGTTTTGTCCAGCTGTACCCCAAGCAACTGAGCGATTTCCGTGAGTGGGGAGCCATGATTGGGGGTTCCAAGCATGATCAGCTTCCGGACATCGTCTCCATAGGAATAAGCATAGTAAAGCAGAGCACCGTCCCCTTCCCGAAAGTCGGAACGCTCGATATAGGCTCTGGAGACCAAGCCCCCCATGCTGTGACAAACGATGTCGATCTTGTTGACTCCTTCCCTGCGTTTCACCTCTTGTATTTCGTTGGCAAGAAGAGCCGCGTATGTTCCGATGCAGGTTAGACTAGGTATTCTGGCGTTCTCTGTGTAGTTGCTGATGTAGATCGGATGATCCTTTGCTTTCCAAAGCCACCAAAGACACCGACCTTGTGGGTCTACGATAGGAATACGAACAAACGTGCAGTTCTTCTGGTTGGCCAACCCAGCGACCATGTTTTTCCAAGCATTGCTAAGGTCAAACTGCCCCGCCCTGGAAGCGAGGGGATTAAGAGCCCCTATCTGGAATCCATGGACGAGAAGAACGGGGACAGAGAGGTTCTGTGCACAAGAAAGAGTGTGAATCGAGAGCAGGGCTACGCACACCAAGAGGAAAGCCCTGACAACAACGAACTGAACCGGAAAACTGATGGTGCCGCCTTTTCTCATCTTAATTATTGTCTACCCAGCTATTACTGTACGAAAACAGAGCGCACATTACAAGATATGCCCTGCGTTTGGCAGCGTTGAAATTGGGAGGGAGGGACATCTCTGAAAGCGCGCCGTTTCGGGTGGGTATATCTCAGTTTACCTCCATGGTTGCGTTCCTCTCATCCTTCCTTGAACCCGGTCTGCCGGAGTCATCTCTTCGCAGTTGGTATGAAATAGAGTGCCTGGTATTATGTTGCAGGCTTGCAGGATAATTACGGTATGGGCGGCGCGGCGCGCCTCCCAACAACGGATGAAGCTGGCGTGCGTTCTGACACGCAAGCGTGCCCTCCGCCGCAGCTTACCCACAGTCCCGTTAGGCCCTGACACGTGGAGGATGATAGCAGTGCCAGAATTGGACCTTAACCTCATAACCAAGAATATCGAACAGACGGGATTCCCCTTGCAGCATGAGGTTGCCGAATTGCTGCGGCTACACGGCTGGAGTGTTATTAGCAGCAAGTACTATCTCGATGATGTGCAGAATGTCCCACGCGAAATTGACCTCATTGCTTATAAGGTCAAAGCCTTTCAGAAAGTCCAGCTCTACACCACACTAGTAATCAGCTGTAAGAAAAGCGAAAAGAATGCCTGGGTCTGCATGCTCCAAAAGCCCGACTTTGCTGATCCAAACATCAATTGGCACCCACAAACAGTATGGACGAATCAGAGATGTCTTCGCCATATGTTGGAAAAAACAGATTGGATTCGTCCCTATGTTTCGGCAGTAAGCGGCACGCCCCTCTTTGAGGATATTCTGAATCCCACTGGACACGCCTTTGCATTTCAGGAAGTTGACAAGAAAAGCAGCAAAGCGCAGAACGACAAGAATATCTTCAACTCAATCACGTCCTTGATGAAGGCTGAGGGATATGAATTGGGCTCACTGGCGCACCGCAAGAAAGAGAAGGCTCTCTATTGCTTCCATCTAATTTCAATCCTGGATAGTGATTTGGTCACCGTGACATTCAAAGAAAGCGAACGGGTTATAGAGAAATCGAAAGATGGGAGATTTATCGTGAATTACATCGTCAATGGGAGAGAACGGTCCTCACGCATTCACTTCATTACATATCCCTATCTGAGCACAATCCTTGACCGCTACGACGAATTAGCTGCATATAACACAGACTACTTCAATCGTCTGCACGATTCCTTTTATGAAGACATCTTTAGTGACTACGATCGTGTGGAGTTGCTGAAGGAAGATTTCAAGCGCAGGCTGCTCTGGGAATGGAACTACGAATATTCCCAGGCACACGGGGGAAAGGGCCCCTGCTCTGATTGCAATTTCTTTTTCGACAAGAAGGAGGAGGTCCTTAGAATTGGCGCCGGCGCTAACGAGGCGCACACGGATTTTCTGAATAGACACGAAGGAATCCGAAAGCACACACAAGCACGACTCAAGGAAGTCTATCGTTATACAGGGGACTTCAAATTTGTAGAAGAAGTGCCGTTCTAATGCCGAACTACGCCACATCGGAAGCCGAGCAAGTTCAGGCAAGGGCCTAACAATGCGCTTCTGCCGCCGAGTAACCAAAGGGGTCTACCATTGGATTTTGGTGTTTTGTGATGGGCTGAGGAACCGGAGTCCAAGACCGTTTCCAGCATCTTTCTCTTTCAAAGGTTTCTTTCAACACCAAGCTGTACGCACGTGAGGCATGAATCCACATTAGCGGCATCCATTTCCTCAGGGTGAGTCCAGCGTCCAGCCTTGTCGTGATGGAAGCGCAGGAACCGCTCGATCCCGTGGGTATAAGTCTCCTCTGTCCGCGGCGAGTAGTGCTTGGTTCGACAGGCTTGATGGATTTGCTCGAACAGCTTCATGGCTGTATGGTGTCATGCACGAATAGCAATGTCAATATGAGGAATGGAAAGCAGGTTAGAATGGTCAGGAACGGAAGTAGCGGCGAACGGTGCCCGTCGGCGCTATGGTGTAGTTTCGCACACTAATCATTGTTGGCTCTAGAACCTCATGAAACAGCGTATTCCATTGAGTCGGCAGGAGCTTGAGAAGGCCCTCCAGAAGCAGCTCGATCTTCTGGAGGAGTCATGTAAAAGATTTGATAAGGGTAAATTACGTGAACGTGAAGCGCTGAATATATCACTTCGTCTTCGAATCCTATGGCATAACACGAAGAAATCTACTGGATTGATGGCACAACTAAATTTAGTAAATGAAGTTGTGGACACAGCATTCGTCGTTCCGCCCACATTCGTCTATTCGGGATCACCAGAGCCTCCTTCAGAAGAGCGCCGGTTGTTCGCAATAGGCGGCAGAGGGGCTTATGCTCCCCTCTTTGATCATGGGCCTGCCGGTATTTCTAAATCGCCATTCGCACAGTGGTGGAAAAGTGCCGTTTTATCGGACGGAGAGGGGCACAAATTCACCCGCAAAGACTTGGTTCTGGCAGTAGCAAACACTGATGGTGGGGCGCATGTGGATCCAAGGCTTGATTCGGCATACTATTCACTCACCCGAAAAGAAACCTTCGGGATTATCCGCGTTGCGCCAACTGATGATCCCAAGGTGTTTCGCAAAGTTGCAACCCCCTCACCTGTTGCGGTGACGTTGAGGCAGATCGGACATGAAACTCTCAAGACTCTTTGCCCCGGATATAACTACGACGGCAGGTGTTTCTATCCGGGTGGAGCGCTATGCTGGATGCAAGCTACCATCACCCCATCGGCCGATGAGAGCTAACCTGGAGGGATAGAGGTCTACCATAGGATTTTTGGATTTCGTACGGAGACGGGATCACCCCTGTTGATGTAGACTGATCTCGACGGGGGTGGGTGTGGCTGACGGGATCTTCGGGTCAGGTCGTCATTCGTGGTGTTTTCTTGCTTCAAAGCAGGGTAAGTTCCGGGGACGTAGTACGAATTCCCTTCGCACCGCCTCCGAAATGAGCGTTGCGTCCCGGAATCTACCAGGAACCGCTCGATCCAGCGGGTATAACCCTCCTCTGTCCGCGGCGAGTAGTGTCTGGTCAGGCACACTTGCCGGACTTGATCCATCAGCTTCATAGCAGTAGGATGGCATGCGAAGTTACCAATGTCAATATAGGAGGGTATAAGAGGGGACAAAGACGGCGTAAATGGGACTAGCGCTTCAGGAGAGGTGGTAATGCTAGTGTGCGGGAGTGCACGCTAATCATTGTCAGGCGCAGCAACCGCCTCGGATGAAAGGCTAAATGGTGAAATATGAACCGCAAAAGTGACGTTGGCGCAATTCTTATTGCAGCAACACAGCAATATGATACGGTTCGGCAAGATTACGAGAGGGCTTTGCGAGATAAATCTCTTGATCTCCGAGTACCTTTGAAGAACCTTATGGAAAATTTACGTAGCGCCCTTGATTATATGGCACACGATATATATGAGTCGTGTTGTCAATCCACTCGAACAGCTAGTGGACAGCCAGATCCAAAAAGTATTTACTTCCCATACGGAAAGACTGAAGCTGATTTCAAAGCAGGATTAGGGAGTTCTTTACCCGGCCTTGCCACCAATGCACCGGACGTTTATAAAATACTTATCTCAATTCAGCCGTTTATTTGCGGTGACACTTGGCTCTGCGACCTCTGCGTAATCCTAAACGAGAAGAAGCACGATCGGCTAAAAGCACAAGAACGGTCAGAGAGCGAGACTTACACGGTAGAGAGCCAGCACGGTAGTGTAACTATTCCTGTCAATAACCCGAACAAGAAAGCAACCTCTCTTCCTGGCGCGGTGAAGATATTTGGTGTCCCAGCAGAATTTAGAGAGGATGGAATTCACACAGCACCCTCAGATACACTGAAACACAAACGTACTAGATGGGTCGCCTTCATTTTTGAAGGCACAAATGTGAATGTGATTAATCTACTCGACAAAGCCACAGCAGGCATTGAAAACCTCGCTGAAGAACTCTATCAGAGAATTTAGTGCTGCGCCTAACACCGGCTCCACCTGACCGTCTCCGGTGTGGGTACGCAGCGACATTGTGGTGAATTTCGTGCTATTATGAGCGGGAATTCGAGGGACATATACCTTATCTCTGAGGCTTAGGGACCTGGCTTTTGCTTGCGGAGAAGGCGACCTGTTAACGCCTCGGCCAGATCCCCTCGGTCGGGGGCTTTCTGGATGGTTCCGCAATTCCAGTGGCATCTCCGAAAGCGCGCGCCGTGTTTCGTGAACGTCACTTGGCGCAAATCTAGAACACAGACAATATCTCTAGTGCTGCTTTCACTACGAGCTGCTCCCTCGGCAGACCAACTGGAAGGGTTCTTGATAGCTTGAATCCTGGTACGTGTCCATAGTACTCCCTGACAGAGGGTGTGCCCCTGGGTTCCAATGAAAAGGACCACACGCTATAATGGCTGATCGTGGAAGAAGATACAAGGTACGTTGTTGTAAGAATCGATTGGAGTGGCATTCTGTCATTCTTCATAGTTGTTGGAGTGATAGCCGGGCTAGCCCTAACGGTCCTCTTCTTCCATGTTGTCGCAACACCAGACGGGCCAACAAAACTTGCAATCTTTGCCAAGAGTTCCCCCACGTTTCGCTTGTCGTTTGTGTATCTTCCTGCTTTTCTTGAAGATATCGGCGAGAGGCATTTTCTGGATAACCTCTTTGCCATTGCCGACCCACTTGTACAGAACTTCCTTCTCCAACTTGAGAAAAGAGGAGCCGTTTCAAGGGCTCTCGGAATCTAGCCTGGGGAAACCTCAGGTGGAATCGGGGGAAATCTCCGAAAGCCCGCCGTTTCGTGGCGAGTAGTGCTTTGCTCGGCAGGCCCGATGGACTTGCTCGAACAGCTTCATGGTCGTAGGATGGCATGCATGAATAGCAATGTCAGTATGAGGAAATGGAAGGCAGGTTAGAATGGTCGGGAACTGAAGTAGCGGCGAATGGCGCCCGTCGGCGCTATGGTGCAGTTTTGCACGCTAATCATGGTTAGCACGCCCAACAAGACAACTGCAGGGACAAGTCACCTGAGTCGAAGGGGAGTTGGAATATGTTGGACACATTCTATCGGGTCTTGACAAACCTGATTTACCTTGTTCCTCTTGCTGTGAGACGATTTAAGGCCAAGGAACCTGGCTCACAAGTTCTGGCTGCTGGTGCTACAAAAGCACGGAGACTTGATGAGGACTCAGAGATACAATATGAGGCTGGCTGGATCACTGCAAGACGAGGCGCCCTTATACTGACGCAAGACAAGCTGGTTTGTGGATCTTGGCAAATTCCGCTATCTAACATCAGCCACGCCACTCTCTTGCGTACCAGAGCCTTCCTTGCCAGGGCTCTGGTGCTGAAGGTATCTACGACCGATGGCCAGCATTACCAATTCGGTCTACAATACGACCCAGCTTGGGAGAATCAAACGGCTTTGAAGCTGAATATCCCAGATGGCAAGATCAAATACTCCAAATTCAGTGTGGCTATGAGAGTGATTCTTGGGATAGCTCTTGTCGTCTGGCTAATCTGGCTTGTAGTTCGGTGGCTTGGTTGAAGCGATGAGTGCTCATTGTAATAGGAGGGTGTGCTAACCACTCGCTGCACCTGACCGGGCTATCGCGCGCCGAATTCGAAGGTTCCGTGGTCAAGTAGGTAGTCTTGTACAGTAGGCGCCCAGTGCAAAGCCGCCCGGCAGGTGAGCTCGATCCCGATTGCGAATTCCGGGGACGCATACCTTATCTCGGAGGACGTGAGGGTTGGCTTTTGCTTCCGAAGAATTCGATCTATTAACACCTCGCTCAGATCCCCGATTGAGAGTTGCCAATCGCACGAATGAGGGCGTTTTACTAGAAATAAACTGGGTTCACGAACTGGGCTCCGGAGTCTCTGCGATTGTTATCTTGTCCCATAAGATGTAGCATTGATTCACACCTGAAAGTGCGGAAAGGGGGAGGCATGGACGACGTTCAGACGGTTGATTCCCATCAGTCGGCCAGGGGCCTTTGGGGACTGCTAGCGCTCATTGCCTTTGTGGTGGCGATCTCGTTTGGGCTATCGCAGTGGAATCGATCGACGATGAGCACCTTCCCGTACGTGTCGCTGGCGCAGATTCGTCTGCAGCAGGCGGTCTTTCTGGGAGCGATGATCGTTCTCTTCTGGGAGACACTTCGTGTAGGCCGCAGGGCAAAGTGGGTCGCCATTTCGTTTGTTGCGCTTGGTGTCATCATCCAAGTCTACCGCATAGTTACATTGGGCATCCTCGCCGACGGCGGTTATGCCGTCTCATTCTCGAAGATTTTCACGGAATACTCCTATCCCGTCTCCATCCTCTACTACTTGCCCTGGATGGGAGCCTTCGCATTGTTGGATGTTGCGAGGTTGCGGCGCTGGATCGACCGACTCATACGCCCTGGCCTACCTGTGCTTGCTGTTGCCGTGTTCCTCGCGATCTACTACGGGCTGCGTCGATACACGAGCTGGGCGGGTTCTCAGGCACTGGACTACGGCCGTCTTTGGCCATTGACACTGGGAGCCCACAACATCCTGCGACCTTTGCTTCTTTTGGGTACATTCTGCATCCTACACACGGGAAGCGCCAGGAAGCGTGCGATCGAGTGGGCAATTGCAGGTGCTGGCATCACCGTCGCGTTTTCGCTTTTTGTTTGGGGATTCAGCCCATTGGACTGGCTTGGTGATGCCGGTGTTGCAGTAGGCGTCATTGGAACGTTCGCGACGTTGCTGCCAAGGGAGAAACACTGAGAGCAGGCGAATTCCGGAGACATCTTAAGAAAGCATGCACCCAAATTAAGTCTTCATACCTCGATTCACCTCTGAGGTCGCCTTGTCGCCATGCTTTCTTTGGCCCCAGTCTGTCGGGAGCATCTCCTCGCAGTTGGCATGATATAGAGCTCCTGGTATTATGTTGCAGGCTTGCAGAATAATTACTGTATGGGCGGCGCTGCGCGCCTCCCACCAGTGGATGAAGTTAGCGTGCGTTCTGGCACGCAAGCGTGCCCTCTGCTCGCAGCTTATCCGCAGCCCCGTTGGCCGCATGAAAGGAGAACAAGATGTCTGATCTTGATGTCCGTATCGAAGAACTGGAACCCATGCGCGTTGCGAGTGTCAGGGCTGTTAGCGAAAGCCCTGAGCATAATGCATGGGAGAAACTGAAATCGTGGGCAGACGCCAAGGGATACCTCGGGAATGTGGAGGAACATCCCATATTTGGTTTCAATAATCCCAATCCGTCGCCGGACCGAAAGGATTATGGATATGAATTCTGGCTTCGGGTCCCTCCAGATACAGAGTCAGAAGGTGAAATCGAAATAAAGGACTTCCCAGGAGGACTCTACGCTGTCACTACGCATAAAGGTTATCCCAATCCCGAGGTTTGGATGAGTCTCTGGAACTGGGTTCAGTCCAGTTCCTATGAGTGGCGCAAGACGAACGAGCTCGAGAAGGCACATGATCCCTTGGCTTTGCATGATGAGATGACGTTTGATCTGTATCTGCCAATTGTAAAATGAGTGGCAGTGGCCAACAACCGGTTGCACTTGACCGCTGCTTTCACGCCGGCAAGTGAACCCGGACGTTATGCTTAGACAAATCGCGAGTTGCACAACGTGGATCTTGTCGAAGGCTCTGAATTAAGGAGAATATCAACCAACCTAAACAGAAAGGAGGAAAGAAAATGAGTGAGGAATCCAAGAGACTGACCACAGCGGCCGGGATCCCAGTCCCCAACAACCAGACATCCCTGACAGCGGGGGAGCGCGGTCCGACCTTGCTGCAGGATCACTACCTGCTTGAAAAACTGGCCCACTTCAACAGGGAGCGCATCCCTGAGCGAGTTGTTCACGCGAAAGCGGCCGGCGCGCACGGGGTTTTCACCGTGACCAAGGACATCACGAAGTACACCAAGGCCAACCTGTTCTCCAAGGTCGGAAAGAAGACGGAAGTCTTCGGCCGTTTTTCTACTGTGGCCGGGGAAAAGGGTTCGGCCGACACGGTTCGTGATGTTCGCGGTTTTGCACTGAAGTTCTACACCGAAGAGGGCAACTGGGACATGGTGGGGAACAACACCCCTGTGTTCTTTATCAGGGACGCCATCAAATTCCCGGACTTCATTCATACTCAGAAGCGTGATCCACAGACCAATGTGAAGGCGGATACACCGCAATGGGATTTCTGGTCACAGGTTCCCGAATCCCTGCATCAGGTGACCATTCTGTTTTCGGATCGTGGAATTCCAAAGGGGATTCCTTTCATGAACGGATATGGAAGTCACACCTATAGTTTCCTAAACGCCAAGGACGAGCGCTTCTGGGTCAAGTTCCACTTCAAGACCCAACAGGGCATTCAGTGCTTGGTACAGGAGGAAGCAGATCGAATTGCCGGCGAGGATGCGGACTATCATACGCATCAGCTGTTCGAGACGATAGAGCGTGGCGACTTCCCAAAGTGGACTCTCTCTGTCCAGATCATGCCTGAATTGGACGCAGAGAACTATCGCTGGAACCCGTTTGACCTGACCAAGGTCTGGCCTCACGGCGACTATCCGTTGATCGAGGTCGGAGTTCTGGAGATGAATCGAAACCCGGAGAACTACTTTGCCGAAGTGGAGCAGGCTGCCTTTTCGCCGGCGCATGTTCCTCCCGGCATATCCTTCTCGCCCTGCAAAATGCTCCAGGCCCGCATTTTCTCCTATGCGGATGCTCAACGATATCGTCTGGGCGCAAACTTCGAGCGTCTGCCGATAAATTGTCCGCACGCGGCGAAAGCGAACAACTATCAACGCGACGGGCGCATGAGATTCGATGACAACGGTGGGCCGTCACCGAACTACGAGCCGAACAGTTTCGGCGGGCCCAAGGCAGACGCTGCGTACAAAGAACCCCCGCTGAAGATCTCCGGCGATGCCGACCGCTACGAGCAGAAAAGAGGGGTTGATGACGACTACGTTCAGCCGGGCAACCTTTATAGACTAATGCCACCCGACGAGCAAAAAAGGTTGATCGAAAACATCGTCGGCAGCCTCAAGAACGTGCCGAAAGAAATCCAAGAGAAGATGGTTGCTCATTTTCGCAAGGCAGACGAGGCGTATGGAGCCGGCGTCGCCAAAGGGATAGGCCTCTGACAATGTAGAGGAGCATAACAACCGGCTGCAGTGGACGCGGTGACGCGCGCCGCTGAGCTTCGCCGTTATGCGGATGGTGGGGACTGAACCAGCCTTCGCATTGGAGGGCAGCTCCGCTGCAGAGGGCTTATCGGTGGGAGTAGCGCATGGGTGAAGATTGGGTGCGCAGGGACCTGGATTACGAGGAGAAGGAGCGAGAGCTCATTCACTTCCTCGAATCGAAAGATAACGCCATCATGGCGCTGGCGACGTCGCAGGGAAACAGAGTGCTTGCGCGTATGATCCTCGTCGCCTGTAGTGAGCTTCACATCTACTTCTTCACTTGGGGGCATTCTCGTAAGTGTGAGCAGATCCGTGAGAATCCCAGGGTAGCCCTATGCAAAGACAGGGTACAGATTGAGGGGGTCGCGGAGATCCTCGGTGGCCTCTTCGACGAGCGGAACCACAAGTACACAGAAATGTTCAGAAACAGGTTCCCCGAGGCCATCGAGAAATGGCAGGATCGACCCGGGATGTTGCTTGTGAAGATCAGGCCCACGGCAGCTGTTATCGCGGGGCGTCCTGGTGAAGAGCCACACTTGGAATTCCTG
>Ga0315555_1001715_pt1 | contig 15719 bp, 9 predicted proteins | sample SalMarSW160380MG_FD_202113 | JGI IMG/M metagenome (GOLD analysis project Ga0315555, IMG submission 202113) | Salt marsh sediment microbial communities from the Plum Island Ecosystem LTER, Massachusetts, United States - Salt Marsh Sediment SW1603-80 ... | reverse complement strand
CCCGCCTCCCCTATCACAACGTCGATCTGCTAGTCAGACTGTTTGCCTACATCCTTGCCTTCTATCTGTCGGGATACCTCACCGGCTATCTCGCTGAGGAGATGCGCCGGCGGGGGAAGGAGCTGATCCAGACCCGGGAGGATTTCAGCCGACTCGAGGCCTTCAACCGCGATGTCATCCAGAGCATCCAGAGCGGGCTGTTGACCGTCAATTTGAAAGAGCGGATAACCTTTTTAAACAAGGGGGGAGAGCAGATCCTCGGTATCAAGATCTCACAATTCAAGAACCGCCCCATCAATGAGCTGTTCCGTGAGTTGAATGACAATTTCCACGAGGGACTTCGCTCTCGTATCGAGACCGTCTTTCAGCGACCCGATGGAGAGGAGATCAAGCTGGGGCTTTCTATCTCTTCCCTGAAGGACCACCGGGGGAATAAAGTGGGGCAAATCATCACATTCCAGGACCTCACTCACATCAAGGAGATGGAGGAATCCATGAGGCGATCGGAAAAGTTGGCCACTATCGGACAACTGGCCGCGGGCATCGCCCACGAGATCCGCAACCCCCTGGCCTCCATCAGTGGGGCCATCCAGCTGCTCAGGGAGGAGCAGAGGGAGGGTGAGAGTGAGAGTACCCAACGATTGATGGAGATCATCCTCGCTGAGTCCGGCCGTCTGAATCGCCTCATCACCGATTTCCTCCTCTATGCCCATCCCCCGAAGCTCAACAAGAAAAAGGTGGATGTCGGTGCCCTCATGGATAGTACCCTGGAGGTCTTCTCCCGCTCTCCCCAATGGACCAAGGGGATTAAGCTGGCCAAGATCATGGAACCGAATATCACCATTGCCGCCGATCCCCAACAACTTGAACAGATCCTGTGGAACCTCCTCATCAACGCCGTCGACGCCATGCAGGACAAAGGTACACTGGAGGTCAAGGTTCACAAGGACGGAACGGGGCAAACGGTAACACTCGTTGTGGCGGACACGGGTAAGGGAATCTCACCGAAGGATATCGATAAAATCTTCGATCCCTTCTTCACCACGAAAGAGGGGGGGTCAGGGCTGGGGCTCTCCATCGTGCATAAGATTGTGGAAATCCATGGAGGGGACATCGCCGTGGAGAGCAGGCCCCATCGCGGCACCTCCTTTACCCTTACCTTCCCAGCCGCGTAACGGTTTGACAATGCCATGCCGGAGGAACTGATATGACGAAACAAAAGATACTGGTAGTCGACGACGAAAAGAGCATGTGCGATTTTTTGGAAATCATGTTGCAAAAAGAGGGGTATGAGGTGGCGAGTACTACCAGCGGGGAAAAGGCCCTGGAGCTCTTGGACAATAATTTTTACAGTATGGTCCTCACCGATGTCCGGATGCCGGGGGCGGATGGATTTGAGGTCTTGCGCAAGAGCAAAGAGGTAAGCCCTGACACCGTGGTGATCATGATCACCGCCTATGGTTCACCCGAAGGGGCGGTCACCGCCATAAAAGAGGGGGCCTATGACTACATCACCAAGCCCTTCCGGGTAGAAGAGGTGAAGCTCACCATCAAAAAGTCCCTGGAACGGAGCAACCTCATCAGGGAAAATATCCGCCTGCGTCAAGCGGTAGAGGAGCGGTACAAATTCTGGAACCTCATCGGTAAGAGCCCCACCATGCAGCGTGTCTATGACCTCGTGGAGAAGGTCTCTCAGACCAAGGCCAATGTCTTGATTACCGGCGAGAGCGGAACGGGTAAAGAGCTGGTGGCCAAGGCCGTCCACTATAACAGCGCCAGGAAAGATTGTTCCTTTATCACCCTGAACTGCGGCGCCATCCCGGAAAATCTCTTGGAGAGCGAGCTCTTCGGGCACATGAAGGGGTCATTTACCGGGGCCATCGCCAACAAGAGGGGACTGCTGGAGATGGCCGAGAGCGGGACCCTCTTTATGGATGAAATCGGGGAACTCCCCCTTCCCCTCCAGGTAAAATTGCTGCGGGTCATCCAAGAGCGTGAGTTTAAGCGGGTGGGGGGGACCGAAGATATCAAGGTGGATCTCAGAATCATCTCGGCCAGCAATCAAGACCTGCAACAGAAGGTCGCCCTGAGCACTTTTCGCGAAGACCTCTTCTACCGCCTCAACGTCATTCAAATCAAGATCCCCCCCTTGAGGGAACGCAAGGAGGATATTCCCCTGCTCGTCAACCACTTTGTCCGAAAATACAGCGCTGACACGGGAAAGGAGATAGAGGGGGTATCGCCCGAGGCACTGGAGCTGCTGCTCGGCTACGACTTCCCCGGCAATGTGAGGGAACTGGAGAATATCATCGAGCGGAGCATCACCTTGGAGACCTCGCCGACGATCGCGGAGCGGCACATCCGTTCCTATCTCAATGAACGGATGATCTCAAAGAGCATCCCCCCCTCCTTGGAGATCCCCGAGGAAGGGATGGACCTCAACCGGGTGGTGGAGGACTTGGAAAAGGCCTTCATTCTCAAGGCCTTGGAACATACCGGGGGGGTCAAGAAGAAGGCCGCCGAGATCTTGGGGATGAACTTCCGGGCGATGCGATATAAGCTGGCAAAGTACGGCCTTTAACCCCTCCTAAACCACCCCTCGAACTCCCGCCAACTCCATTGGAGGCACAGAGGTCTGCCGTGGGGACAGGTGGTGGGTCGTGCAAGCGCCTCCCACTCACTCAGGAGGGTCTGCGCCTCCTCCTCCTGCAGCCGACGATTCGCCTTGATGGCCCCCCTGCAAGAAAGAAACACACAGATTCGATCCAGGACGTGCGCTACGCTTTCACCCTCCCCTCTTGACGACAACTCCGCGCTCAAGGCCTCCAGGAGCGCAAACAGGTCCTCCCCCTGCAGAAAAGCGGGGATGGAGGTAACTACTACGGCCCGCTCCCCAAATTCCTCCAATTCCAGCCCGAATGCGGCCAACTCCGCTCGATATTCGACGAGCAATTCCTTTTCCGCTCTCTCCACCTCAACGGGCTGGGGGATGAGAAAGGGCTGTTGCGCAATCCGCTCGCCGTGCAGCGACCGCTTCAACCTCTCATAGAGGATCCGTTCATGGGCCGCATGGTGGTCGAAGATCATCACCCCTTCATCGCCTTCCACCACGAGATAGGTCCCCTTGATCTGTCCTGCCATACGCCACGGGGGTGAAGGGATCAACTCGGTGTCAGAGGGGTGGGCAGGCGGCGCGGCGTACGGGGTCAGCTCTTCTCTGATCTCCGACACCTCACCGCCCCTTTGCTCGACGGGGGATGTAAGGGCGACCTTGAGGGTATCGCAGACCAATTGGTGTATCTCATGGCCCCTCCTGAATCGAACCTCCATCTTTGTCGGATGGCAGTTGACATCCACCTCCGACAACGGAACGGAGAGGGACAGGACGACCACCGGATACATCCGGGCGGGGATAAACCTGCGGTATGCCTCTGAGACGGCGTGGGAGATCAGTTTGTCCCTGATATAACGACCATTCACATAAATATAGATCCCCTTGGCAGAACCACGGCAATAGGTGGGCACGGTGGCCCATCCCCGCACCTCACCGAACCCCGTGCTTCCCTCGATCCTGAGCAATCGGGAAACAACCTCTTTGCCCAGGATGGCCCTGATGCGCGAACGTCCCTCCTGGGCGGGGGGGAGGTTGAAGAGGACCCGGTTGTTGTGTTTCAGGACAAATCCCACCGAACTATGAACAAGGGCCATTCTGGTGACCGCCTCAATGACATGGGCCAACTCGCTCCTCACCCCCCTGAGGAACTTTCGCCTGGCCGGTAGATTATAGAAGAGATCCATTACCTCTACCCGCGTCCCCGCAGGGGCCCCGATCTCCCCCACCGTTTTTACCTGGCCACCCTCCACCAGGACCTGCGTCCCTGAGAGCGCGTCGTGGGTCCTGGTGATCAGGCTCAACCGGGATACCGCAGCGATCGAGGGAAGGGCCTCACCCCTAAAGCCGAGGGTCCTGATCGTCGCCAGATCCCCCTCCTCAGAGATCTTACTGGTGGCGTGTCTCCGAAGGGCGAGGAGGGCGTCCTCCTTCGCCATCCCCTCCCCCTCATCCATCACCGCAATGCGCCGTTTGCCCCCCTCTTCTATCTCCACCGTAATGAGGCGGCTTCCGGCATCCAGGGAGTTCTCCATCAACTCCTTTACCACAGAGGCCGGTCTCTCAATCACCTCCCCCGCTGCTATCTTGTCCGCCACCTCGGCGGGAAGGACCCGTATCTTAGTTCCCATCCTTCACCTCGGAAAAACAAACGATCCCGCCAACGGCGGGACTCCAGGATACAATCCCCTCCCCTGCATCGAGGAGAACGGTAATGTGAAAGGATACAGAAATATCCCTTCTTACTGTCCAGCTACTTCCTCATCCCTCTAAAAAGGCCCCCATGCGGCGGAACCGTTGATACCGCTCGGACAGCAACCGTTCCCCCGGGACATCCTTCAGCTCCCCGAGATGGCGCAGTAGCGTCTCTTTCACCGTGGCCGCGGCCTCTTGATAATTGCGATGGGCGCCGCCTCTCGGTTCGGGAATGACCTCATCGATGACCTGCAATGTCAGGAGGTCCGCCGCCGTCAATTTGAGGGCCTCCGCTGCCAGATGACCTTTCGCACCGTCCCGCCACAGGATGGCAGCGCATCCCTCAGGGGATATAACCGAATAGATGGCATTTTCCAGCATCAACACCCTGTCCCCCACCCCAATGGCCAAGGCACCTCCACTGCCCCCCTCGCCGATGACCACCACGATGATGGGGACGGGAAAGGCCGCCATCTCCCTGAGGTTGCGAGCGATGGCCTCGGCCTGTCCACGCTCTTCTGCGCCCACCCCCGGATAGGCCCCTGGCGTGTCGATCATGGTGATAATGGGCTTGTTAAACCTCACCCCCAACTCCATAACCCTGAGGGCCTTGCGGTAGCCCTCGGGATGGGACATCCCGAAGTTTCGATATCCCATCTCCTTCATATCCCTCCCCTTTTGATGCCCGAGCACCACCACCGCTTCTCCATCGAGACGGGCCAGCCCTCCTACCATGGCCGGATCATCCATAAAACCCCGATCACCGTGGAGTTCTACGAAGTCCTCGAAGATGAGGTGAATATAGTCCAAGGTATGGGGTCGGTCGATGTGGCGGGACAGCTGTGTCCTCTGCCAGGGGGTAAGCTGAGAAAAGATTTCTTCTTTGACCTTGGCTATCCGCCGCTCAAGCCATGTTGTCCGCCCGTGGACCTTGGAATCACTGCGGGGTGCAAAGCGCTGAAGCTCCTCTAATTCCCGCTCCAGTTCCATGAGCGGTTTCTCAAAATCGAGATAGTGTCTTACCACTTCCCGTATCCCTCTCCATGGCGTTCAGATCCTCTTTCGAGGCGATCCGCGCTCATTCCATCTCCACCGCCTTCTCCCCGAATAACCCCTCCACCGATTTCCTCATCTTCTCGGAGGGGGCAACCATGAACGCAGGGGGTAACTCCATGATCACCTCTGAGCGATGGGGTACGATAAGGTGTAATAAGGCCTCACACTCTCCCTTGTTCTCCTCCAAGATCTCCTTCAGTCTCAACAACTGTTCTTTGGAAAGCCCCGGGGTACGAAGGCGAAAATGGACCCGCGATACCTTCTCTCTCTTGGCCTCATCGAGGGGCACCAAGGACGACGCCTTCACCTTCGGCCGCTCCTCTCCCTTGTCCACTATCCCTCGAATCAGGACGGGCATGTCCGCCTTGAGGTATGGACGGACCGTGCGAAAGAGGTCGGGAAAGACGATCACCTCCGCCCTTCCCTTCATGTCCTCCAGGGAGAGGAAGGCCATCTGATCACCCTTTTTGGTACTGATCTCCTTGACCTCTGAAACCACCCCCCCGATGCTTACCTGCGTCCCACTGGGCGTCTCACCCAGGGTCTCAGTATCGGCGGTGGCGAGCTCGAGGATATCGGCCTCAAATCGCATCAGGGGGTGACTGGTCAAGTAAAACCCGAGCACCTCTTTCTCAAAGCTCAAGAGTTGATTTTCATGCCACTCCTCTATCTCGGGCAGAGGGGTATGACCATGGGGGGCGATCAGCCCGTCAAAGAGGGCCGGTTGTCCCCCCCGCAGCTCTTTTTGTCTCGCCTGCCCCTGTTCCAAGGCCTCGTCCACGACGAGCATGAGTTGGGACCGGTGTGCGCCGGTGACATCAAAGGCTCCGGCCTTGATAAGGCTCTCAATCACCCGACGGTTCGCCTTGCGCAGGTCCACCGACTCACAAAAATCGAAGAGGGATGAGACCTGCACTCCCCCCTCTCGGAGGTGCAGTATTTCTTCGACAGCCCCCAGTCCCACGTTCTTGACCGCCCCGAGACCGTATCTGATTCTCCCCTCGGAGACCGTGAAACCCCAGTCGCTCTCATTGACATCAGGGGGAAGAATTTCAATCCCCCGTTCCCGGCACTCCGCCACATACCGCATCACCTTATCGGTATTGTCCATGTCACAGGTGAGCAGCGCCGCCATAAACTCAAGGGGGTAATGGACCTTGAGGTAGGCCGTCTGATACGCAATCAAGGCATAGGCAGCGCTGTGAGACTTATTAAAACCATACTCGGCGAACTTGATCATCATCTCAAAAATGCGCTCGGCCTTCCTCCCCTCGATACCGTTGCGACGGGTTCCCTCAATAAACTTCTCCTTGAGCCGTTCCATTTCCGCCGGGTCCTTCTTGCTCATGGCCCGGCGCAGGATGTCGGCATCCCCGAGAGAAAAATTGCCCAAGGTGCTGGCAATCCGCATCACCTGTTCTTGATACACGATCACCCCGTAGGTATCCGCAAGGACCTCCCGTAACGCGGGCACCTCGTACTTGACCGCCGCCTTGCGATGCCTTCGTTTGATAAAATCATCCACCATGCCGCTGCCCAGGGGTCCGGGGCGATAGAGGGCCACCAAGGCGATGAGGTCCGTAAAGGTCTCCGGACGCAGCTTTACCAGCAGGTCCCTCATCCCGGAGCTCTCCAACTGGAATATCCCCGTGGTATCACCGGAACCGAGGAGCCCGAAGGTCTCCTGATCGTCCAGGAGGATACGGGGAAGATCAATCTTCTCCCCCCTCGTGCGCTCGATCAATTCGACCGCCTTTTGCAAGACCGTCAGGGTCTTGAGACCCAAAAAGTCGAATTTTACCAAGCCGACCCGCTCCACATCCTTCATGGCATATTGGGTGATCGCCTCCCCATTCCCGCCCCGATAGAGGGGAATGTACTCCATCAGGGGACGATGGGATATGACCACGCCCGCCGCGTGGGTGGAGGCATGGCGGACCATCCCCTCTAAGGAACGGGCCAGGGAAAGAAGACGGGCTACTGTTTCATCACGGGCGGCCAACTCCTTGAGCCTCGGCTCCTGCTCCAGGGCCTGGTCCAAGGTGATGTTGAGGGTGTTGGGGATGAGCTTGGCGATGACGTCCACCTCTTTATAGGGGAGATCCAGGACCCGCCCCACATCCCTCACCACCGCCTTGGCCTGCATCTTGCCGAAAGTGATGATCTGGGCCACGTTTTCCGTACCGTACTTCTCCGTCACGTACCTGATCACCTCGTCTCTGCCTTCGATGCAGAAGTCCACATCGATGTCGGGGAGACTGATGCGCTCGGGATTGAGGAACCGTTCGAAGAGGAGATCGTATGGCAGAGGGTCGATATCGGTTATCCCCAGGGAATAGGCCGCCAAACTCCCCGCCGCAGACCCCCTGCCAGGCCCCACCGGGATCCCCCGTTCCTTGGCATAATTGATAAAATCAGCCACGATGAGAAAGTAGCCGGAAAAGCCCATGGACCGGATAATGGAGAGTTCCTCCTGCAACCGTTTCACATACCGCTCGCGCTCCTCCGACGAGGAAGAGGCATACGCGAAACGCTGTTCCAAACCTTCCCGGGCCGTCCGTTCGAGGTAATGGTCCAACGACTCCTCGGTAGGGGGCTTAAACCGAGGGAAGTGATACTCTTCAAACCGCAACTCCAGGTTGCACCGTTCGGCAATCGCCAAGGTGTTATCCAAGGCCTCAGGATAATGCCCGAACAACTGCTCCATCTCCTCCGCATTACGCAGATAGAATTGATCGCTGGAAAACTTCATGCGCTTAGGGTCCTTGAGGGTCTTGCCGGTCTGAATGCAGAGCAAAACGTCATGCGCTACGGCATCCTCACGCCGCAGGTAGTGGCAATCATTGGTGGCAACCAACGGTATCCCCAACTCCCGGCTCAACTCCACCAGTCCTTGGTTGACGACCTTCTGCTCTTCGAGGCCGGTATCCTGGACCTCTAAGTAGAAACGCCCCTGCTCAAAGATCTCCTTATACCACCCTGCCACTGCCCGGGCCTCCGCCCTCTTGCCTTCGATCAAAAGAGCGGGAATCTCCCCCTTCAAACAGCCGCTCAGGACGATCAATCCCTCATGATATTTTTCGAGGAGTTCCTTGTCCACCCGAGGCTTATAATAAAACCCCTCCAGGTGGGCGAGGCTTACCAAACGGATGAGGTTGCCGTAACCCTCCTGGTTTTGGACCAAGAGTACCAGATGGTACGCAGCATCTTTAAACCGCCCCGGCTCTTTCTTCAAACGAGACTCAGGGGCCACGTAGATCTCACACCCGATCAGCGGCTTTATCCCATGGTTGATGGCCCCCTGATAGAACTCGATGGTTCCAAACATATTCCCATGGTCGGTCAAGGCCACAGAACGCATCCCATACCTGCGCACGAGGGGGAAGAGCTCTTCAAAACGTATGGCGCCGTCCAAGAGACTGTATTGACTATGGAGATGAAGATGGACGAACTCTCTCATATGTCATTCCTCACGATCACATACGTGGTTTGCCGAACATGGCGGCGTAATCGGTGGAGGCCCCTAGCATTGAACTTATCAAAAGGGGAATTCTCCTCCAAGACCTTCATTCCCACTCTATGGTGCTGGGGGGTTTGGAGCTAATATCGTAGACCACCCGGTTCACCCCGTGCACCTCATTGATGATCCGGTTGGCCATCGTACTGAGCACTTCATGGGGGAGTTTTACCCAATCCGCCGTCATACCGTCGAGGCTGGAGACGGCGCGCAGGGCAATGACGTGTTCATAGGTCCTTTCATCACCCATCACCCCCACCGTCCTAATGGGAAGCAATACCGCAAAGAACTGCCATATCTCACGGTACAGACCGGCCTTGACGATCTCCTCGTGCATAATGGCATCTGCCTCGCGCAAGATAGCCAATCTCTCCTCAGTCACCTCCCCGATCACCCGTACCGCCAACCCTGGGCCGGGAAAAGGATGTCGCTGGACGATCCGATCCGGAAGACCCAACTCTATCCCTACCTTTCTTACCTCATCTTTGAAGAGCTCGCGGAGAGGCTCGATGAGTCGCAGGTTCATCCTCTTCGGCAGTCCCCCCACATTGTGATGGCTCTTAATGGTAACCGAGGGGCCTTTGAAGGATACGCTCTCGATAACATCGGGGTACAAGGTCCCCTGAACCAAATACCCTACCTGGCCCACCTTTGCGGCCTCCCGATCGAAGATCGCGATGAAGAGCTCGCCGATTATCTTCCGCTTCTGTTCAGGGTCCTCTATCCCCCTGAGATGGTTCAGAAACTCTTTGCGGGCGTCGACAAGGCACAGGTCCAGATGGAGAGAATCACTGATGATCGTCAACACCTCCTGAGTTTCATCTTTACGCAAGAGACCGTTATCGACAAAGATACAGGTGAGCCTATCGCCGATGGCCTTATGCATGAGGGCGGCCGCCACCGAAGAATCAACCCCTCCGCTTAAGGCACAGATGACCCGCTCCTCCCCCACCTCCTCTCTAATCCTCTGCACCGAGGTCTCCACAAAAGACCTCATATCCCAGTCTCCGCGGCACCGGCAGATATGGAAGAGGAAATTACGCAAGGTCTCGCCGCCGATCTCGGTATGGGCGACCTCAGGATGAAACTGGAGGCCGACCAGCCTCCGCTTCGCATCTCCCATGGCCGCTATGGGGGAGTTGGATGAATGGGCCAGGACCCGAAATCCAGGGGGAAGTTTTTCCACCCGATCACCGTGGCTCATCCATACGTGGTACGCCTTACCCTTCTGAAATCCGACGAAGACCTGATGAGGGTCATCTATCTTCAGATCCGCGCTGCCATATTCTCGCTCCCTGCAGGGGACCACATTCCCCCCCAACAGAGAGGCCATCAGCTGCATGCCATAGCAAATCCCCAATACGGGGATCCCGAGGCCGAAGAGCTCCGCGCCTACCCGAGGGGCGTCTTCGCCGTAGACACTGGCAGGCCCCCCCGAGAGGACGATCCCCTTGGTTCCATTGCCCGTGCTCACCTCTCGATAATGGCTATAGGGGTGAATCTCGCAATAGACGTTCTGTTCCCTGATTCGTCGGGCGATGAGTTGGGTATATTGGGAACCAAAATCAAGAACGATTATCTTTTCCTCGGACATCCTGCGCCTGCACATCCCTTTCAGTCACGATACCGGCATCGACCAGCTCTCCGCGATTCTCGGGATATCTTCCCCGTTCCAGAAAAAAGATCCTGGTGCCCCACTCCACCCTCTCCTGTTTCACCTCGGTGATATAGCCTTGCATGGAAGATATCTCACTCCGCGCACTACCCCATAAAAAGCCGAAGTTAAATGGCACCAACGAAAGGATGAGAAAAATGAGGGAGACGCCCAGTCCCACTCCATACCCCACAGAGGCAGGCTTCTCTGATAACACCTTGAACGTCGGCTTCATCGCGAGGGGAGTCTCAGCCGTTCTCTTGATGCCCACCTCCTTGATATCTCCCCCCTCTAAGAGACTCGCCAAGATCTCTAAGGTAGCGAATTTCCCCAAGAGGCTCACCTCGACGATCTCTTGGACGTTGCGTTTGCCGTCCACCAGGCGGTAGACTGCGTCGTGATCCTCCGATAGGGTAATACCGTGTTCCTGGAGGGTCTTTGTCGTGTGGAGAATCATCGTCGGGGGGGGGACTTTTTTTTCTATCTCCGGCCACTCATCCACCATTTTGAGGATATTCAACATCACCTCATCGGCATGTAACTGCACGGAAAGCTTGGGAAATTCTGTCTCCGGGAGGGGCTCGAACTTGAATTTCCCCGTCTCCAGTCGAAACACCTCGTAGATGAGCTCATGAATTTGGGTGTAGAGGGCGTTGAGCACGGCCTGTTCTTCAGCCATGCCCGACTCAACAACGATCTCCCCCAGGAAACGGCCCGATTTCTTCTGAGTCCGCAGGAAGTTCAAGAGGTCATCCCGTGAAATGATACCCGTCTTGGCCAGCCGCTCACCCAAGAGGTCCCCCTTGGTCCTTTGGGTGGAAGTAGCGTGGGTTATCCTTCCTTCAAAAAAGAATATGCCGGCCTCTGCACCCCTCTTCCCCAGCTCCCACACCTGCAGGACTCCTGTCTTGCCCTGCTGACCCAGCAGCTGAATTACCTCCAGAATGTTAAAATCCCGCAGTTCCCCTTCTAATGCCATCGCCTACCTCACCTCCTGATCCCCTCCAACGAAAAGGAAGGTTTAACGATCTCCAATCCCTCTTTTTTATACCCCCCCCTGAGCACCGCCAGATAAAATAGGCACAAGGCCGCCAGGAGCAGGGGGACGCCGCCGAAGATACCATAGGTGGTGGAGGGAATGGCCGGTGGAACGATTCCTTTCCGATAGAACAATCCCCCCAAAAAAATAAAAAATATCCACAGATAGCAAAATCCCCGCGCATTATATCCCTTCCAGATGTGGCCGACACCGGGGATGAGAAAAGGAAACACTTTGTCATAGATCTCCATTCTCATCTGGAATCCCTTAGTCTCTCTCAGCTTGCTCTCCTTGAGATCTTGATCCATCTCCTTACCCTTCAAGATCCGAAAGCATCTGACGCAGATGTTCTTCCGCCCCTCTTTTTTACCCAGAGTTTGGTTGCTGATCATCCCGCACAGGGAGCATCTCCACCACCCCCCTCTCCCCGCGCCGAGGAAAGACGCAATAATCAAGGCGACAACGAACAAAACGGGCACAACGAAAGGAAAACGAGGAGAGAGATCGTTGAGCCAAACATCAAATATAAAATAAGAGGGGCCGGTAACGCGCCAAAACCCACTCAAAAATCTCCCTCGGAGACGCTCAAGGGGGATAACGATATCTATCACGCTGCGATTGGGGTGAGGGGAGTCGATCTCTAAATGGGCCCCTATTATCTGGGGACTCAATTCTTTGGCCTTTTGGAAGTATTGATCGGCATCCTGCAAGACGAGCATCGATTCCTGGGAAAGGGCCTTGCTCAGATTGAAGTAATAGACACCGTTGCGGGGATCCAACTCGACGGCCTGACGGTATAACGTACTCGCCTGTGCGGGATCATCAAGGGCGACATAGAGGTTTCCGAGATTTGAGATGGCTTGTGCATCTGAAGGGTTGAGGCGCAAAACCTGCTGGTAATATGCCTTCGCATCGGTATAATTACCGTCCCGCTTGAGGGCCAAGGCCATAGTGAAGAGGGCCTCTCGATCCTCCGGATGATCCTGGGTCCAGAGCCGAAGTCTCTCCATCGCCTGGGGTTTCCGAGCCCCATAGGACGCCTCGTACATATCAAAGACCACCTGGGCCCGAGACCCTTCCATAAATTGAAACAACGCCCCTCCAACGGGAAATACATACAAGACAAGCAAAAAAGAAAATACCACTACCCCCTTCTCCCCTCTGGTAAGGTATCGCCACAGGACGAGGCACCACACGAGGGCGCACCACAGGATATTCAGATGCAAAAGCAAGGGGAGGAAAAGGAGGAAAATGCGCCCCACCCCCCTGAGCATCTCTTGTATATCCCCTTCCAACTCCTCTCTCACGATCTGAAAAAATATCGGCATGTGCTTAAAGAACACCATCACACAAAAGGCCAGGATGGCCAACAACGCTCCGAACCCTATGATATACAGGATGGTAAGGACCTTGCCGGAGGCCAGGAATAGATTGCGGGGGTATGCCCTCACCCCCTCAGCATAGTTCTCGAGGGCCGCATGGAACCCCAATGTATTCTTTTGTAAGAAGGTATGTGCCTTGTAGAAATAGACTGCGGGGAGATCAGGCGCCATCCGTTGCGCAACATTCCCCAGATTCAGTGCCTCCTCGTCGTCCCTCAGCGTCATGCCTTCCCGCATCAAGAGGATGGCATATTCCCAGAGATTTGTAATCCCCCGATCGAGCTTTTGCTGGATGATCTCATCCAAGTACCGATCACCGGTCTCTCCTGCGGCTATAGCCTCTCGCCGCGCGGTCCACAATCTCTGGAACACAGCTCCATAGGGGGTGGGAGCGGACAATACGCCCTCTTCTTCCCCTCCTTCCTCTGCGCTCAGACTCCCGCCTGCGCCAATAAGAAAAATGCATACGAGGAAGATCATCAGGAACCAGGATGTGAGGCTTCTATCCATCACTGCCCCCTTATACCTTATTCAAGGCGATAATTCGGCGCCTCTTTGGTAATAATGACATCGTGGACGTGGCCTTCGCGCAGAGCTGCGCTCGTTATCTTGATAAAACTGGCCTTGGCGTGGAGATCAGGGATCGTTCCGCAACCGACATACCCCATCCCCGCCTTCAAACCCCCGATCAATTGGTGGACGCAAAAGGAGAGGGCCCCTCGATACGGCACCCTCCCCTCGATCCCCTCGGGGACCAACTTCTCGTCCTCTATCTCACCCTGGGAGTATCTGTCCCTGCTCCCCTCTCGCATGGCCTCGAGGGAGCCCATGCCGCGGTAGACCTTGTAACTGCGCCCTTGATACAGGACCATCTCCCCGGGGCTTTCATCCGTGCCGGCGAAGAGGTTGCCGATCATGACCGCATCCGACCCGGCGGCGAGGGCCTTCGTGATGTCACCGGAGTACTTCACCCCGCCGTCGGCAATAACGGGGATAGCGTGCTTGCGAGCTACCTTGACGGCCTTCATGATCGCCGTTATCTGAGGCACGCCGATGCCCGCGATCACCCTCGTCGTACAGATAGACCCCGGACCTACCCCTACCTTGATGGCGTCGGCCCCAGCCTCTATAAGGGCGGCCGCACCCTCCTCAGTGGCCACATTGCCGGCGATGATCTGACTCGCCGGGAACTCCTTGCGCAGCCATCGCACCGCCTCGATCACTCCCCGGGAGTGCCCATGGGCGGAATCGACGACGAGACAATCCGCCCCCGCCTCGATGAGGGCCGGGGCCCTGTTCTCCACGTCCTTCCCCACCCCGACGGCGGCGCCCACCCTGAGACGCCCCAGGTAATCCTTGCAGGAAAAGGGGTAGCTCTCCGTCTTCTCGATATCCTTGATGGTGATCAGCCCCTTCAGGTTGTTCTCCTTATCCACGACAAGCAACTTCTCGATGCGGTGTTTGTGCAGGATCTCTTTTGACTCCTCGAGGGCGATCCCTTCGGGAACGGTGATCAAGTTCTCTTTGGTCATCACCGCGGAGATCGCCGCATCAAGCCTCTTTTCAAACCGCAGGTCTCGGTTGGTCAGGATCCCCACCAATTTGCCGTTCTTGGTGACCGGGACCCCTGAGATACCGTATTTTTGCATGACCGCCAGGGCCTCGTATACCCGCTGTTCCGGTTCCATGGTGATGGGATCGACGATCATGCCGCTCTCGTACTTTTTTACCTTGTCCACCTCGGCCGCCTGGACGTCGACGGGGAGGTTGCGGTGGATGATGCCGATCCCCCCTGTCTGGGCCATGCTGATGGCCGTCCTGGCCTCGGTGACCGTGTCCATGGCCGCACTCAACAGGGGGATATTGAGGCTGATGGTGTTGGTGAGCTTCGTGCCGATATCCACTTCATGGGGGAGGACCTCGGACTCCGCGGGGAGCAAGAGGACATCGTCAAAGGTAAGGGCCTCCTCTATCCCTGCCAGCTCTGGCAGATCTGCCATACACCCCCTCCTATCTCAGAAAATACGCTTACGGCACTATAGCAAAAGGACCCCGTTGCTGTCAATCAAAGGAAACGGGGGCCGGGCTGCCCATCCCACGAGCATCTGCCCTGTGCAAGCTCCTTGCCTTCCCCTCTACTTTACCATATACTGGCAAAAAAGTTGGGGGGGGGAAGATGGACACATCATCAGCGCGACGATGGCGACACCCTGGGGGGAAACTGCGAGAGCTAGGGCCGGAGACGCTTACTGATACAGAGCTCCTCGCCGTCCTGATCTCTACGGGCATCAAAGGCAGGCCCGCGGAACGGATCGCCGATGAAGTCCTCGCCAGATTCGGGACATTCAAGGCGATGGCCGACCAACCGTTGCATAAGCTCAGGGAGATAAAGGGGCTGGGGGCAGTCAAGATCCACCGCATCGCCGCAGCCCTTGAGATTGCAAGGAGGATGCTGAATCAATAATACGACAAGATGAAACTTGAACAAAAACATATAGGGAAGATCATCGTCTAAAAGAAGAAAACCGGTGAACAGGGGTGAACCTCAATTAACGCTGAATTGTTGCAGAAACGCTGGCCGTTGGGACAAAGAGAGATAGCATGACACAACCCATTGCCGAAGGCGAATGCGTCATCCTCCTGGACGTGGAGGACGATAAGGAGTTTTTCTACCGGATGCGGGAGAAGGGACACATCAACCTCCACAAGGGGAAGATCCTCCACACCGAGATCATCGGCAAGCCCGAGGGGACAGTAGTACGCAG
>Ga0315555_1001714_pt1 | contig 15722 bp, 10 predicted proteins | sample SalMarSW160380MG_FD_202113 | JGI IMG/M metagenome (GOLD analysis project Ga0315555, IMG submission 202113) | Salt marsh sediment microbial communities from the Plum Island Ecosystem LTER, Massachusetts, United States - Salt Marsh Sediment SW1603-80 ... | reverse complement strand
ATTTACGAGCTCGGAGGTTTGGGGATTTATTTCGCGCCTGCTGATATTAGTATCGGAAAAAGAGAAAGCGTCGAAGATATAGCAAAGAATCTCTCAAGATGGGCTTCCGGAATTATGGCAAGAACTTTTGCGCATTCAACCGTTACGGGTCTTGCCGAGAATTCAAGTATACCTGTTATAAACGGTCTATCCGACTTGGAGCATCCCTGTCAGATACTTGCGGATTTCCAGACAATATACGAAAAGAAGGGGAAACTTGAAGATGTGAAGCTGGCATTCATTGGCGATGGCAACAACGTCTGCAATTCGATGCTGTTAGCCTCCGGGCTTATGGGAATGGATTTCAGAGTCGCCCATCCGAAAGGTTATGAGCCGAATAAAGATATTATAAAGAAAGCCAAAGAATTGGCTTCTGCTTCCGGTGGTTCGATTACCATAACAAACAATCCGAGGGAAGCCGCGGACGGAGTTGATGTGATATATACAGATGTTTGGGCTTCGATGGGTTTTAAAGACGAAGCCCAGGAAAGAAGAAAGGCTTTCGCGTCTTTTCAGGTTAACAAAGAAATTACCTTCTGTGCCGATAATGATTATATCTTTATGCACTGTTTGCCTGCGATAAGAGGTGAAGAGGTTTCGGCTGAGGTTATTGACGGACCGCATTCGGTTGTCTTCGATGAAGCTGAAAACCGCCTGCACGCGCAGAAAGCGTTGATGCTGAAATTGATGAGAGGAAAACAAAAGTAACCACAGAGAACACAAAGCCACATCACACCCCAAATTTCAACCACGAGATTCCACAAAATTAACACAAGATTTTTTGTTGTTTTTTTACTTCCTAACTTCCCAACAATAATTTAGACAGGATTCACAGGATTTTCTTTTTTGTTTTTACTAATTAACTAATTAACAAATATACCCATTAACTTATCCGAAGGATCCGAGACCTGGTATCTAACATTGACTCAGTAGTTTTATTGTATAGATTATAGATTATGAAACGAAGGGCACGTCTAATACTATTGATTTTGTTAAGCATCGGGATGCTTTTTCCGTTTTACCTCATACGTCAATTCTCCCCCGCTTACAGAACGGGATTTGATTGGCTTTTTCACACAGATATATCTCATATAGCAGCGCGTTTCATTCTTTATGGTGTGCTTGCGTGGCTTGTATCTTCGGTATCATCAAATAAAAAACGGCTAATTTTTCCTGTTATTGTTATTTTATACCTTTTAGGTATAGCTCTTCTGCAAGAAATAATGCAGATACTAACAGGGCAGGGTCCAGCAGGATTGGATGACGGCTTCGATATCCTTGTGGACATGAGCGGAGCTGTAATTGGTTTATTCTTTTTCCGTTGGCAAAAACAAAAATTTACCACAGATAACACAGAACCTCCCCACACACAATAATTGAACGCAGATGAACGCAGATTTTTTATTAGTCCAAAGTCCAATGTCCTAAGTCATTCTGGTATCTGGGATATAGTACCTGGCATCTATTATCTGCTCTCTACTCCATATTCATTACTAGTATACTAGAATTATATAGGGTTTTTCAATAATTTTTATACTTGACATTTATGTTATAATCGAATACAATTATAAATAAGAAAATATTAGTTAAGTTAAGGAGGTTTGATAATGGAAAATTCAAATCCCGAATTAGTTCTCGGCATAATTCTCGAAAGGGCAATCGAGACTAAGAAAAAAGTAGGTCGGATATACGGGCAGTTTTCAGAATTGTTTTCTCATGTACCTGAAATTGAAGATTTCTGGAAGAGAATGAATCTTAATCAAATTACACACGCGGATTGGTTAATAGAAATCAAAGAATCTCTGAGTGAGGAACAAATTTTTTCTTTGCCTGAGGTTGAACTGGTTTTAAAAACACATTCTATTAAAAATTTATTTGATAAGCACGCGGAACAAGAAATTAAAAATCTTCATGATGCATATATAATTGCGCATGAGATAGAATTTTCTGAAGTCAACGATCTTTTTAAAACACTTTCCAGTGAATTTATTTGCTCTGAAAAGAAAAAAGATTTTATTCTTGCTGAAATAGATGTACATCGACAACAAATAATGGATTTACCTGAAAAGTTTAAAGATAGAATGTTAATGAAAGAAATAAAAGCATATGCTAGCTGAGAACGAAAACAGAGTCTAGAGTCTTGCGTCAAGCGTCGTGCGTTACAAAAAAAATAACTATAAAGAGAAACAACGAATAGCACAAATTTTACTATTAGTCCAAAGTCTTAACTAAATCCCATATCCTAAATTCCAAATTCGGAAGAATCTTCAAAATAGAGCTTGCGTTTTTGCGAGTAGTAGCTTATTTATAAAGTACAAAAATAAAGGAGATTTTTAAATAATGAGCAAAAGACAGAAAAAGTACCTGTTCATCTGCGACTTCGACAAAACATTAAGTTTTGATGATTCAGGTGTCATTCTAAGTGAGAAAATAGGAATCGATGAGGAAACCTTCGAGGAAAAACTTGTTAAAGTAAGAACAAGAAATATCGTTCAACTGGGTGGAGAACTCGCCCAACTCATTATTACTGACCCTGATTATAAAGGTAAGGTGACAAAGAAAGTCTTTCACGAAGTGGCTAAAGATATAAAATTAAAAAGGGATGTTTCCAAATTAATGAAAGTCCTGGAAAAAGGCATAGAAGAAAATAAATTCTTCTGTTATGTCATATCTGCCTGTCCGGTTGAGATTATAAAAACTGCTTTAAAAGGTATCCTGCCTCCCGAGAATATCATCGGAACTACTTTTATATACGATGAGGAGGGGACTGTTCAAAGTATAGAAAGAACCGGTGCGGGGCAGGGTAAGGTAACCAATCTGGATTACCTCAGAGAAAAAAATAAAATCCCTCGTGATAGAATAATATATGTAGGAGACGGATCATCCGATTTACATGTTATGCTCCATGTTAACGCCTATGGCGGATACCCAATAGCAGTTTCTTCTTCGCCATACCTGGGTCATATTTCAAAAAGAACCGTACTTTCGGACAGCGCTCTTAGTATCTTGACCCCTATTCTGGAAGATATTTTAGGATATAAAGAATCTCAAGTAAAAAAATTCTATATCGATATCGGGCATACAATTTCAGAGTGGAGTAGAGTAAAAACGGACTGGATAGCGCTAGAGTAATTAAACGCTATCTTTTTGCAACTTTAACCATATTCTTTCCCGATCCTTTTGCTTCATACATAGCAGAATCGGCAGCGTGGATAATCTCACCTGAAGAACTCCCGTTTTTCGGATAACTGGAAACCCCTATACTAACACTGATAATATTATTTGGCTGACTTTTTTCTGCACCCTCGAATTTCTTTTCTGTAACCTTCCTGCGAAGTTTTTCTGCGACTTCCGCTGCCTGTACTTCAGTCGTTTCCGGGAGTAAAACCACAAATTCTTCTCCTCCGTAACGGTATAATTTATCAGTGAATCTTATATTATAAGAAAATTTACGAACCAATCTTATGAGTAATTTGTCTCCTTCTTGATGTCCGTGGAAATCATTGTATTCCTTAAACCAATCAATATCTATCATTAAAACAGATAAGTTTTTATTGTATCGCTCAGCTCTTTCAAGTTCTTCTTTGATATCTTCCTTTAACTTTCTTCGGTTATAGCTTCCTGTAAGTTCATCGGTTATGGCATCCGTAATATCTTCGAAAATTTCTAAAATATATTTTTCCCCGCTTAATTCAATTGCCTTATGTTTTATTTTGACTGTTTTACCGCCAAAAGCTCCATTCGATTCAATTGTTTTACTTTCTCCAACTGTAAGTTCTTCTCTCAATGGACAAAAAGGACATTGAATATTGTCGTCTTTATATACCTCGAAACACTTCTCTCCGGTGGCGTCTCTCCCGACTTTTTTCTTAAGCGCTTCATTCATGTAAAGTATATTCAGGTTAGTATCAACAATATCTATTGGAATAGGAAGGACTTTTAATATCTGCTTAAAATTTTCCAGATCGATCTTCTTAAACTTTGAGCTTTCCAAATCATCGAATAAAATTTTACCCCCCCTTATTTTAACTGTTTAAATATTATTTTAAGTATAAACAAAATTTTAACGGAAGTCAACAGAAAAAATCGTATCCCCTCACAAAAACTAATTTCACCGCAGAGACGCAGAGAACGCAGAGCCCACCACACAACCCCATTTATATTTTGTTTTTTAATCCAAACACCATCCCTACCACCATCAAAATTAGCCACGAAGACACACACTAAAGGGCGCAACGTCCAATGTCCAAAGTCGAAAATCAATACTGGGACCTGGTATCTGGTACCTGAATTATAACTCGAAACTCTAAACTCAAAACACGAAACTATAATTCACACAATGATACAGAAAAAACCCCTATGGGGATCATTGACAAAGATTCTATTCAATTTATAATTAAAAAGGGATATTAAATGATAAAAAATCCGGAAAAACTAAAGAAGTTCGAAAAAAAAATCAAAAGAGAGAGTAAGGTCGATATAAATAAGAATTTTGAAATTTTTGAAGCTCTATACAAAGAAGCTTTAGACCTTGGAGTACTTCCGAGGAAGAACCCCCTCGAAGATAAAGAAACCGTAAAAAAAATAGCCAGAATCATAAATAGTGTTTAAAAAACTACTTTCTAAAATTTCAAAAGAATTAGAAAAAAGAAAAATACCATATATGGTAATAGGAGGACAGGCTGTCTTGCTTTACGGTGAACCAAGACTTACAAAAGATATTGATATCACTCTGGGTATAAGACCTGAAAAACTCTCAGAAATTGAAAGTCTCAGTAAGAAACTGAATTTCAGAGTACTTGTCGGAAACCCAAAAGATTTTACAGAAAAAACAATGGTACTGCCGGTTGAAGATGAAAAAACCGGGATAAGCATCGACTTCATATTTTCTTTTTCCGAATATGAAAAACAAGCTATGAAAAGAGCAAATCCTATCAAGATGCTAAATACACATGTAAATTTCGCGTCTCTTGAAGATATTGTTATTCATAAAATAATAGCAGGCAGACCCAGAGACCTTGAAGACGTAGAAACAATCCTTTTAAAAAATCCGAAAAATGACGAAAAGTACATTAAAAAGTGGTTAAACAAGTTCGATAATTCTATGCAGAAAAACTTTTCCAAAACCTTTTCAAGAATCAAAAAAAATATCAAATAAAAAATTAAATGAGCAAAAAGAACAGATTAATAAGTCTCCTTTCCTCCGCGGGCGGGGGAAAAACATACCGTCTTTCCACGAGGTATAAAAATTTACTTAAAGCGGACAGGCAAAATCTTAAAAAATCTCTTGCCATAACATTTACCAATAAAGCCGCGACGGAAATGAAAGAACGTATTCTCGGATTATTAAAAGAAGAAGCCCTAACGCATAACGATAAACACTCACAAGATTTAATCGATTTCATCCTCGATAATTACAGCGATTTCTCCGTCAGGACCATAGATTCTTTTGTTAACTCACTCGTCAAAGCTTTTTCTATCGAACTCGGAATAACTCCCGAATCCGAACTTATTATGGATTCGAATTACTATAAAGATTTTGCCACTTCATTAATAATCCAATCAGTCGAAGAAAATAAAATCCTGCGAAAGAAATTAAGTGATTTTATAATAAACAGAATAGACGTCGGGGGTAAGATAAATTGGGATTTTCATAGTACCTTAAGAAAAGGAATGGATAGAATAGAAAAATATGAAGGCACAAAAAACCTGACTTTCGAAAAACCGCACGAAGACTCAACCGAACTGGACAAAACAATCGCAATCCTCTTTAATAAATCGATTAATCTTACCGAAAAAATTCTTGAATATTCCGAAAATCACGAAGGTATACATACAAGGTTCCTGGATACTCTTCAAAAAAGTGTCGAAAACAGGGATATAGATAAAATATTAAAAAGTTCTTACGTTAAGAAAGAAAGTACGGAAGCACTAACTAAAAAATTCCAAGATAATCCGGAAAATTTTTCCCTGCTCTTTAACGAATTAAAAAACACGATTTTCAAGTATTATGAACTTAAATTACTTAGAGAACACAATTACCAGATAGATATTTACGGGGCTTACAGTGAAACATTAAGAAATATAAGAGAAAAACAGAAAATTAGATTTATCGAAGATATTAACAAAGAACTAAAAATTCTATTCGAAGAATTTAGTGTACCCTTTATATTTTACAGAATAGGAGAAAAGTTCCTTCATTATCTCGTCGATGAATTCCAGGATACCAGCAAAAACCAGTGGCAAAATCTCGTTCCTTTGATAGATAACGCTCTTTCCGAAGGGGGCTCCTTCTTTTACGTCGGAGACCCGAAACAGGCAATATACCAGTGGAGAGGAGGAGACGTACAACTCTTCGGTATTCCTATGGACCTATTCGCTTCTGTGGGTACGAATGAAAAGAATTCCGAATATATCGATAAAAACTACCGTAGCGCACCCGCGATAGTCGATTTCATCGGAGAAACTTTTTCTAGCCTGCCGGGGGAAATCAAGTGCAAAATGGGAAAGAAGAGTGATTTTTATACGGATACGGTAAAACAGAAGATCCCCGAAACAAAACAGGGAAAAACTCCGGAAGGTTTTGTCTCAATAACGAAAATTCACCCGGAAAGTAAAAATATAGAAGATATTATTCTCTCCGCGAATAAGGAATTAAAAAAAACAATCGATGAGGTACTCTCCCGGGAATACGAGAAAGGAGATATAGCAATTCTTGTGCGGCGTAACGCAGAGGCAAAAGAAATAACGCAGTACCTGTGCGAAAGAGGGTATCCCGTTGTTTCCGGTGAAACACTCTACCTTTTAAGCAACCCGGCAGTAAAAGGAATACTCTCCGCACTTAAATTCCTTGCGCATCCTCTTGATAATACCTCTTTCCTGGGCTTAGTTTTAAGTCCATTCTTCGGTAAACAAACAGGATTAAACGAAAAAGATATAAGAAATTTTGCGGAAGATTGTGTATCCGATACCCCCTATTATATACAGTTTAAAAAAAGATTCCCGGAAATCTGGATGAATTATATAGAAACGTTCTTTACCCATGCCGGGTTCCTGCCGGTTTATGATATTACAAGCGATATAATAAGAGTTTTTAAGATACCTGAAAATTGCGAGGGCACTGAGAGCTTTCTCGAATCTTTCCTCGAATTCGTACATAACCTGGAAGAAAAATCGATAACATCCATAGAAGGAATGCTGCTCGAATGGGAAAGACAGCAGAATTATGAAAACCCTCCGTCGATCCTCCTTCCGGAGTCAGCAGAAGCTATAAGAATAATGACCATTCATTCCGCGAAAGGTCTGGAATTCCCGGTCGTTATCCTGCCCTTTATTTATATCCCGATCGATAGAGATAAAAACGAAGTCGTTATAGAATATAACGGAATTAAAAGGATTATCAAAATTAAAAGCGGTATTCTTCCCGAAGACAACGAAGAAATGAAAGAAAAAATTAAAAGAAAAATCATAGAAAAAGAACAAAATGAAACTTTCGAAGAAATAAACAATCTTTATGTAGCTCTAAGTAGGGCAAAATATGAACTCCATGTTTTCTTGCATGGTCAGAAGCCTCAAAATTATTCGGATATATGGGAAGAAATACTTATAGGGCACATCACAGGCGACTCATACCGGAGAGGAAAACCAGGGCAAAAAGTAACGGATAAAAATACAAAAGGCGGATTACCTTTAAAATATTTACAGATGAAAATAGAAGACAGGGAAAGCGTAGAAAAAGCTTCTTCAAGATTGTTGATGAAGAAAAACGATATATACGTTTTAATGAATAATAAAATAAACGAATCCCGAAAAACAGGAGAGATTCTTCATAAAGTCCTGTTCTACATAAAAGATACGGGCGATCTTGAAAACATCGATTCTATAATAAACCGGGCTTTAAACGAATTCGCGCATCCAAGAGAAAGAGAACTTTTCCGAGAAAAAGTAAAAACAACTATAGAAGAAATATTTAAAAAAGAGGAAATAAAAGAATGGTTCTCACCAGCCGTTAAGGCCTTTAGAGAAAAAGAAATAATTTCAGGAGACGGCAAGTTATATAGACTCGACAGAGTGGTTTTTAAAACAGGCGAAGTTCAAATTATCGATTTCAAATCGGGAGAAGAACCCTCATCCACCTGGAAAAAACAGCTCAAAAGTTATAAAGAAGTTTTAACGGAATATTTCCCCGATAAAAACATTAATACATACATAGTAAACCTTAATTCCGGGGAGGTCATAAGATTTGAGTAAACTGCTGAAAATTCCCTTTTCGGAAAACTTTATTGAATCTTTAAGCGATTACGTCTGCGAGAATCACGACACAGCCGATTTTTCTTCTATCTGTGTAGTTTTTCCGGGGATCAGACCTTCACATTTCTTTCTTGAATCATTAAAGAAAAAAATCCCCGGCGCGTTCATACCACCCGTGCGGTTCTCTATTGACGGATGGATGCAGTACCTCTTCGCAACTTTGCGGGATGAGCGAATACCAAAGGGAGACTTCGACCTTATTTATCTGATGTACAGAGCAATTATAGAAAGCTCACCTGATGAAAAAAGTCCTCTTATGAAACTAACCGGCTCCTTCAATAACTATATTCACTGGGGGAGAAAAATTCTAAGCGCGATGGAAGAATTCGAGATCCAGTCCCGAAAAGAAATAAACACAGATGAGCTAACCGATTACGATGAACTTTTTTTAGCGTGGGCCAGAGATTTCTGGAAACACTTCGGGCTTATCAGGGATAAATTTTACTATTTCCTGAAAGAAAACAATCTGACTTACAGGGGAGAAGTTTACCGCTTCACTTCGGAAAATATCGAGAAAATATCCGAACTTATTCCTTTCGAAAAAATAATCTTTGCCGGATTTTACGCTTTAAACAAATCTGAAGAGAATATGATGAAACACCTTTTCTTATCAAGAAAAGCCGCTATAATAATCCAGTCCGAAAACGTCAAAGGAGTGGTACCAACAACCTCACCCTTCTATTTTCACAAGAAATGGGAACGGGATTGGGGGGTAAAATTTACCGATATCAGTAATAAAAAAGCAACCGAAAAGCCTCATCTTGAAATACATCAGTGTTTCGATACACATTCGGAGATGTTGACTGCCGAGGAAATACTCTCGACTTTCAAAGAAAAGGGCAGGAATACCGCAATCGTCCTGCCTGATTCAAGTTCTCTTATTCCCCTTATATCCGAGATAATCCGGACAAACAAAAACGATTTCAACATAACAATGGGATATCCCTTAAAGAGAACTTCTCTCTTTAACCTGCTTAAATACATTTTTTCTCTGCAGAGAACAAAAAAGAAAGATAAGGATAAGACTCTTTACTATCTTAAGGATTATTTGAATCTAATCCAGCATCCCTGGATAAAAACCATAAAAACCCCCGAAGGCAAAGAACCTTTCAGCGTACTTATCAACCGGCTCGAAAAGACACTGGTATCGGCAAACAGGGAAAAAGCCAGGAATTTCTTTTCTCAGGAAGAAATATTTAATCTAATATCAAAAGAAGATTTCAAAAAACACTTTGCCGATGCAGAATCATTATCGGTAATGATTGATTTACTTCAAAAAATACATTCACTTTCGATCGAAGCTTTCAACGATATCGATTCATTAAAAAACGGTTCGGAGAAACTTCATGATTTTATTTCCTTTATCTATGAAAATTCTAACATCAGAAGATACCCTCTGAACAATCAATTTATCGGAACGGTGTTCGAAAAGCTCGAAGAGCTAAAAAAATCTCTTTTCTCAGATGTAAAATTCGCAGATAATCTTGATATTATCACCCTGCTTGAAAGTTATCTTTTAACACTTCGAATACCCTTTATAGGAGAACCCCTTAAAGGAATTCAAATTATGGGTATGCTCGAAAGCAGGAATTTGAATTTCGAACAAATAATATTACTCGACGTCAATGAAAATATTATGCCCACTTTATACAAATTCGATCCCCTTCTTCCGCATGGTCTGCGAAAACTAATCGGACTTCCCGGCTATGAAGAAAACGAATCGATATACGCGCATAATTTCTACAGGTTAATTAGCGGCGGTAAAAAAATTCATTTAATATATAAGGAAGGAAAACTAAGAGAGGTAGATAAAAATATAAAATCGAGATTTATCGAAAAAATTCTCTGGGATAAAGAAAAAAACAAAGAAAATCAAATTATCGATAACAGAATTTTTAAACCCTCGATAGAGATCCTAGAAAAAAATGATATTAAAAAGAGTGAAAAAGTCCTGAAAAAACTGACAAGTTTGGAGTACTCTCCAACAAAGATAGACACTTACATAAAATGTCCCTTACAGTTTTATTACAGGTACGTCCTTGAGCTCGAAGAATACATGGATATCGAAGAAGAAATCGAGAGAAGCACGATAGGAAAATTCATTCACGACTTCTTAAAAGATTATTATAATCAATTTACCGGTAAAAAAATTCAAATCGATATATCCGATTTTTCACTAAAATTAAAAGAAAAACTCGAAAGGGAATTTAGTGAAGGAGGCGGGCAGATTCTCCTGAGAGAAATTATAGGAAGAACCTTAATGCGTTTCATAGAATATGAAAACATGCGCTCACTCGATACGGATATCTTTATAAGAAACCTCGAAGAACCGGTTTCCGGGGTCTTCGGAGCAGCGGAACCAGAAAAAGGCATGGATAAAAAATTTAAAGTAAAAGGAAGGATAGACAGGGTAGAAGAAACAGGCGGCATTCTGCATGTAATCGATTACAAAACCGGAACCATAACGATGCCTGCGAAAAGACTCAACGCCGATATCGAACTCAGCAGGGATATTATCAAGAGAAAGGTCAAGACCTTACAATTACCGATGTATATATATCTTTATTCGAAAACTAACGAAATACCGCTCGATAAAGTTCAGGCGGAAATTTTCAACATAAGAAGACCGAGGGAAGAAAATTTCCTTCAAGTCGAAAACATCGATTTCTTCCTTGAATCACTGGGGTTTATATTAAATGAGATTGTAAACCCGGAAATTTCTTTTGCACCCGATGCCGGTGATTACTGCAAATTCTGCCCGTACCGTTTGATGTGTAGTGAGGGATAAACCCCACCCCCCTAAAACAGGAACCACAAGATTACACAGATTATCACAAGATTTTAGTTTTTACTTTTTGACACAAGACTCACGACGCACGACTCAAGACTCAATTACTCACAGAGAACACAGAGGAAAAATACTCTTGTTGCTTTAACTCCCTAACTTCCCAACCTCCTAACGTCCTAACCAAAAAATAGAAACAGAGATCACAGAGTTTCTATTTTTTTACTTTCACCATTGACAAAGTTCAAACAAATCAGTATAATAATATTTATAGTATACAAACGAGTTCAAGGAGGGTATATGGGAAATTTGTTGAAGGGTGTTGTAGTTTTTGTTTTATTTCTTTTTGTTACACTTTGCCTGTCAGCTCAAAGGATAGATACCGCATGGACGAAAACATTTGGGGGAAATGGTGGCGAGCAGGGCAACTCAGTTAAACAGACCTCTGATGGCGGGTACATTATTGCGGGTGTAACTGATTCCTATGGTGCAGGTTATGGTGATATATATTTGATAAAAACGAATTATCTAGGGGATTCCATCTGGACTAAAACTTACGGGACGGCTACTCGTTGGGAGTGCGGCTGGTCCGTCCAGCAAACCATTGATGGAGGATATATTATTGTTGGTTATAGGCAATTTTTTTCCGTCCCATATAAGAATGACGTATATCTCATAAAGACGAATTCCTTAGGAAATAGAGTTTGGGAGAAAATATTCGGGGGAAGTAGTGGTAGTGATGTGGGCAGCTCAGTGCAACAGACCTCTGATAGTGGGTACATTATTGCAGGTGCAACCGAATCTTACGGTGCAGGTGGGTATGATGTATATCTGATAAAGACGAACTCCCTGGGAGATACGCTCTGGACGAGAACATTCGGAGGAAGTAATGACGATCGCGGCTACTCCGTCCAGCAGACTACTGATGGAGGGTATATTGTGGCTGGCTACACAGCATCTTACGGTGCAGGTGAGAATGATGTATATCTAATAAAGACGAACTCTCTGGGCGATACGCTCTGGACAAAAAAATTTGGGGGGAGTGATCGCGATCATGGTTATTCGGTTCAGCAGACTGACGATGGAGGGTATATTGTAGCTGGCGAGACCCGGACTTCTAGTGCAGTAAGTTATAATGTATATCTGATAAAAACAGACTCGCTGGGAGATTCACTCTGGACAAAAATATTTGAGGGAGGTCATGATGGCCGTTCAGTTCAGCAAACTGACGATGGAGGGTATATTGTAGCTGGTTCCGGTAGTGGGGATGTATATCTAATAAAGACGGACTCCCATGGTGATACGCTCTGGACAAAAAAATTTGGGGGAGATCTTGGTCAGGAGAGCTATTCAGTTCAGCAGACCACTGATGGAGGGTATATTGTAACCGGTTACACCCATTCCGGTGCAGGAATTGCGGATTTATATCTGCTAAAAATTGAGCTTTTCCCAGGTATCACAATAACTTCTCCCAATGGCGGTGAAGAATGGGAGGCGGATAGTACTTACAATATTACCTGGACATCTTACGAAACAAGCGGAGGAGTTAAAATAGAATACTCATTAAATAACGGTCTGGACTGGACGGAAATCATTGCAAGCATACCAGATACGGGTTTTTATCCCTGGACTATTCCGGATACAATGTCGTATAATTGTTTGGTCAGAATTTCAGATACTAACGGAAGTCTATCGGATATAAGTAATTCCGTTTTTACTATTTATTCCGAACCTTTTATTACAGTAATTTCTCCAAATGGAGGAGAAATCTGGCGGGTGGATAGTACCTATAATATCACCTGGGCATCTGCCGGTATAGGTATTAATGTTAAAATAGAATATTCTATAAATAACGGTTCCGATTGGATGTCTATTGCGGATACTACACCCGATACAGAAACTTACCCCTGGATTATTCCATTTGCACCATCAGACAGTTGTCTTGTAAGAATTGCCTCTTTGGATGGTAGTATATCTGATACAAGTGATTCTGTATTCACTATCTTTTCTCCTCCTTTTATAACAGTAACTTTTCCAAATGGCGGAGAAGAATGGCAGTCGGATAGTATTCACGATATTATTTGGTCATCTTACGGAACAAGTGGAGGGGTCAAAATCGAATATTCACTAAATAATGGCGGGGAGTGGACGGAAATTATTGCAAGTATGCCAGATACTGGTGTTTATCCCTGGACTATTCCGGATACCACATCAGATAACTGCGTGGTGAGAGTTGCCGATACAAATGAAAGCATAGCAGATACAAGTGACGCAGTATTTACGATTTTTATTCCTTTTATCACAGTAATTTCTCCCAATGGCGGAGAGGAATGGTATGAGGAAGACAATCATAATATCACCTGGGCATCTTATGGTACAAGCGGAGGAGTAAAAATCGAATATTCATTAAATAATGGCATTGATTGGACGGAAATTATTGCAAGTACACCTGATAGTGGTAGTTATCTATGGAATCCTCCGGATACGATATCGGATAGCTGTTTGGTTAGTATTTCGGATACGAATGGAAGTATATCGGACACGAGTGATTCGGTATTTTCAATTATACCAGGTTCGGGTGTAACTGTTGATGGTTTACCTGATATTTATTCTCTTGATGTTAAAGGAATAGCTACAAGTAGTCAATTGACATTCAACTATGCTTTACCTGAAAAAACCGATAATATCAAGTTCATGCTTTATAACATAGCAGGTTCAAAGATAAAAGAAGAAATTTTAAGAGAAAGTCCCGCCGGTTATTATTCGGGAAAAATAAATATGAGCGGTGTATCGAAAGGTATATATTTCATTAAAATGGAAGTAAACGGAGGCAAATTTACCCAAACGAAGAAATTTTTGTTGATGTAGTTTTTGACCCGTTGGTCAGTTGCCCCCACTACCCAAGAATTTTTAACATGTAGAACATGTAGATAATGTAGTCTATTTTTTGCTAAATCCCAAACCCTAAATCCAAAATCCTAAAAAACAACTGGAGACTGGCGACCAGAGACTGTTGACTCGGTTATTTAAGATTGCCTAGTGTTGAGATTGAGACGTTGATTTTATTTAAAAATTAAGTAACATTTAACGAAATTAAAGTTTAAAAGTTCGTTGAAAAGGGAGATGTTAGATGATTGAAAAATTAAAGTATTATATTTTTTTGTTTTTCTTGAGCTTTATTAATCCATTAAATGCTCAAGTAGAAAAATTGGAAACAGGATTCCTGCAACCGGAGGGTCCTGTTTGGCAAGATGGAGTTGGCGTTTTATTTAGCGATATCAGAGCAAATAAGATATATTGCTGGTCGCCGTTTGATAGTTCACTTACTGAGTTTATGTATCCATCAGACAGTTCAAACGGCTTGACATTCGATTTAGACAGCAATCTTATTTTGACTCAAATGGCAAAAAGACGCGTTTCACGCAGAGAATCAGATGGCTCAATAACTCCGCTTGCTGAAACTTACAGCGGGAAAAGATTCAATAGCCCAAATGATTTAGTTGTTAAATCCGATAGCTCTATTTTTTTTACCGATCCGGATTTTAACCTCCCAATGGGGCAACCAAAAGAATTGGATTTTCAAGGTGTTTTCAGAATAGGCAAATATGGCAATATTCAAGTATTGGACAGTACGACATTCGACAAACCAAACGGTATTTGTTTTTCACCCGATGAATCAAAGTTATATGTAAATGAATCACCTAAACGGATAATCTATGTTTGGGATGTTGTCGATGATTCAACAATCACAAATAAAAGAGTCTTTTTCACTATACCGGGTATAGATTATGTAAACTATGCTGATGGAATGAAAGTGGACGTGGAAGGAAATCTTTATTGTACCGGACCTACGGGCGTATGGGTTATATCGCCGGATGGTACTTGTATCGATACGATTCTTGTTCCGGAAAATCCGTCAAATTGTAATTGGGGGGATGAGGATAGAAAGACATTATACATAACCGCGGGCTCGAGCTTATATCGAATTCGTTTGTCATCTGGTATAGAAGAGCGGAATTACATTCCTGCCAAATCATTTGAATTAAATCAGAATTATCCTAATCCGTTCAATCCATCTACAAAAATTACATATACGGTTCCGTCTATAGAGACAGGTATCGGCGTGTCCATACGAGTTTATGATTCACTCGGGCGTGAAGTTATAAAATTAATAGATGGAATACAGACGGCAGGTGAACATTCGGTAGAATGGAACGGCACAAACTCAGCCGGAGAAAAGGTGGGAAGCGGTGTGTATCTTTATCAACTGAAGAGTAATAATGGCTCTGTTAATACAAGGAAGATGACTATATTGAGATGATGAGATTAACCGTTTGATGTGCAGTGAGGGATAAACCCCACCCCCCTAAAACAGGAACCACAAGATTACACAGATTATCACAAGATTTTAGTTTTTACTTTTTGACACAAGACTCACGACGCACGACTCCTGACACAATTAGAACACATTGACAAAGAAAAAAAATTTCCTTATATTTAAATAATGATTAATTATTTAATTTTCATTCTACTTTCATATCCGGAAATAAAAACCGAGGGATTGGAACTTCATTATTCCTTATGGGAA
>Ga0315555_1001708_pt1 | contig 15740 bp, 6 predicted proteins | sample SalMarSW160380MG_FD_202113 | JGI IMG/M metagenome (GOLD analysis project Ga0315555, IMG submission 202113) | Salt marsh sediment microbial communities from the Plum Island Ecosystem LTER, Massachusetts, United States - Salt Marsh Sediment SW1603-80 ... | reverse complement strand
AATTCAGATTATTGGAAAAAGTATGGTGTCAGAAATTGGGGTGATCTTTTAGATTATTGTGGACTAGAGCCAAATAAATTACCAACTGTATGGGGGGGAGAGGAGGGGTTGGAGAAAGCAAAACAAGAAATTCTTAAGTATTATAAAACGCATAACAAAGTTCCTAGAAAAAACAATGTGTCATGGAGAATTTCAGGGGCATGTCTACAAGGATATTGGAAAGAGTATGGTATATCTTCTTGGAATGATTTATTGAAGAAGTGTGGTCTTAAACCAACTCATGAAGGAGGAAAATGGATAGGAAAGAAGGGGTTAGAAAAAGCACAAGCAATTCTTCTAGAACACTATAAGAAGACAGGAAAAACACCAATTAAGAAAGATCTTCCTTCAGGTATAAGTGCTGCAGCTTTAAGAGGATACTGGAAGAAAGAAGGAATAGAGTCATGGAATGATCTACTAATATTCTGTGGATTAGAGCCTAATGTTGAGAAAGGAAAATGGATGGGAAGAAAAGGATTGAAGCTTGCTAAAGAAGAACTAGTGTCAAGATATAAGGAAACTGGCAAAGTGCCTACTTACAGTAATGTTCATGGTGGAATAACTTCAGCTATAGGTGCTGGCAACTGGCAAGAGTTTGGGATAAGTACTTGGAACGATTTACTTGAATATTGTAATCTTGAACTACATAATATATGGGGTAAATGGAAAGGAAGAGAGGGATTAGAAGAAGCAAAAAAAATCGTTTTAAACAAAGCTAAAGAATTAGGTCGAGTTCCTACCAGAAACGATGTAAGTAGGAGCATTGAAAGTGCTGCAATAGATGGCCACTGGATAGAATTTGGGGTACAAAATTGGAACGATTTACTTGTTTACTGTGAATTAGAACCAAGTCATGTGATAGGAATTTGGGTAGGAAAAGAAGGATTAGAAAAAGCTAAGAAAGAATTAATTGAGCTCTATAATTCACAGGAAAAAACTCCAACAAGGAATGCATTGTCAGCTGGAATACAGAAAGCTATAGAGAGGGGGGAATGGAAAGAATTTGGTTTTACTGGAAGTACATGGAATGAATTTGTTATTTATTGTGGATTAGAACCAAATATTGGTTATCATGGAGATGCATGGTTAAAGTGGGAACAGTGGTGTGAAAAAGCTATTTCACAAATCTATCCACATAAATTTAGAACCAAAATTATGCTTCCAAATAGAAAATTTCCTGATTATACTGTGAGATTAAATAAAAACAAAATTCTGATAATAGATGCAAAATTAAGCACATTTACAGAGGGAATAAAAAAAGATATCAGGAACTATTTAGGATATTGTGATCAACTAGAATTTTGGTGCTTGTTTGGAAAAAGAACAAAGAAAATTATTGACAATAAAGAAATATTATTTCTTAAGCCAGAAGACATTATAATTAAAATAAAGTTGGAGGAAGAAAGAAAAAAACTTGAAGTAGAAGTAAGAGAACTCTATGAATATTCAAGAAGTGTTTTTAGAGAAATATCTATGGTTAGAAAAATTAAAGATGATTTTCAAAAAACTTTGGATTTTTGGTTAGGTAAAAATTAAGGTATATTCTGATACAGCTTATTTGGCTTCAGAATAATCTCTCCTTCAAGTAATTTCTGTTCAAAGAACTTTTCTGCAACTACAAGATATATATTCTTCTCTTCAGCTTTTGAAAAGATATGAACATTATAGAAGTGAAGATATGTTTAAATAAAATAATTAGATTCAAACTAGTTGTTTGATATGGACTATGCAGATTTAGTAAGAACGGATCTTCCACCTTGTGTCTTAATAAAGCAATTTCTTGACTCAGAAAAAATAGTTAAATCAAGGACTTTTCCAGTATTTGTTGGTTATTTGGATGAAGTTATTGAGATAGCTAGAACCTGTTTCATTACAGAAGAAAATACTGAACAGCTTAAGTCATATTTTGAACATTTAGAAAGAGAAATAGAAGAGAATAAGAGTCGGGATAATTCTGAAGAAGTATCTTTAGAAGGATGTATATTAATTAATGAATTCGTTGAAAGGTTTCCATCTCTAAAATATGCTTTTATGGGAGCACATTATAGGTTTCGAGCTAAAGAGAACGAAGAAGTATCCTTTGATATATCAGTCGTAGGATTGCACCCTGTTCAACATATTTCGATAGATGCTTACGAAGATTATGAAGCAATTCAATCAGAAATTGTCTCACAAGCTAAGTTAAAACTTAAATCAGCTGAATTCTTCAAAGAAGCTCAAGGGACAAATCTGATGTATCGTATGGAGAAGGCATTTGGGAAAGATTCTCTATTTGGTTATATAGCACGAAGAAACATATCAGAGAGTACTAGAGAAAAAGAGAGAGAGAATAAAGTAATCCAACCATTAATAAATGAATTAGAAAAAGTTGTAGAGGAAAATAAGGTCATATTGAATAAAATCCCTTATACAGAAATCCTACTAACTTATGATAAGAACACGAAAAGAGGAGGGTTTAATTTCCCAAAAGGTAGAATAGACCTTGATAATCTAATCTATTATGACGGAGAGATAGATTACAAAAAGATAGATGAATGGGGGATCTCAAATAATTACACCAAAACCGAAGAAACAATTGTTCGATTTCTTACTAAAATTGACCAAGAGATTAATAACAAAAACATAGCACTTTCAGTCATATACTTACTCCTACAAATCTACAATAAACGTGAATTTAATGAAAAGAGACCTATGGGAGGGATTCCAAGTTTCTATTATGAACCAGCTGCATTATTAGGACAAGGCTTTCAAGATTTTAGAAAAAGTATTCAAATTACAGAATCTCTCTATTCAAAGTACCATCTCAAATATTTGGATGATTTGTTTAAGAAAACCTTTGAGATATTTAATTCAGCATTTAGAAACTTGATAGGTCACGCATATTGGATTAGTCAATATGAAGAACCTTTTTACGAAGAAGTAGTAGATGTATTTTTGGCACTTCTAATCTCAAGATGGTTAATAATCTATAATCCAGAAAGAATAAAAGAAGTGTTCCAATTATTAAGAGAATTCTTTAAAAAATTCTTTGTGTTTAAACAACTTGATGAAAGAGTATCTCAATATCTAAAAGCTTTATTCAAGTATAAATTAACCGAATTTGTTCAAGATAATAGAATCTTGAGTGATTTGTTTGAGAAAAAAAGAGAAGAAACCTATGTCTTTGAAGAGGATATAAACACACTAATTGGAGAAATACAAAACAAAAACACTTTCCTTGAATGTAAAGACTTCCTTAATCACATTTTTACTTCAAATGAAGTTACTCTTCGTTCATTCATTTATAGATTAATGGAAGAATGGGAAGAAGATGTAGCCAACTATGCTTTCACAGAAATGATTAGAAGAAACTGGTTCCCAGAAACACTAGAAGAACAGATAACTTACAATCTAAGGATTGGTAATTGGGAAGAATTATGTAAAATTGAAGATGAACAAGCGATAAAACATCTTAGGAAAAAATTGCTAGAAAGAGATGCAAAAGAATCATTCAATATTTATTATAATCGTGACAAAAGAGAGATATTATCTCAGCTTGCTGAAAATAAACTAGCTATTGACCTTTTTATAGAGATTGCTGATAATGAGGATATAGAACTTAGCTCAACAAGTATATATTCTTTGCAAGAAATAGCACTTAAAGGTAATAAAAAAGCCCTTGACTATTTCCTTTCTAAAAAAATAAAGCATCTTACAGATTCTAATGAAGCACCTATTATTTTCTCAATTGGAGAATTAGCTAAAAATGGCAATAAAAAGGCAATTGACTTTATTATTGAGTATTCTAAGTTCTTCTTTCAAGAAAAATTATCAGATCTTCAGGTTAGTATTCGAGCAAATCTAATAGAATCAACAAATTTCTTCAACAAGTTAATTGATTTAATGTTTTGTCTAGATTCTGATGAGATTATTGATTTATTGGTTGAACAAGCTAGAATTGAGAATCCTTTTCAAAGTACTATTCTGGGAAGACTCTCAGATATCAAAGATAAAAGAGTTGAGAAGTTATTTTTAGATATATATAGAGGTGATTTCACTATCGATTCAAAGAAGATTGTTGCGAAAGAAATAGGAAAGAAATATGTCAATCATGCAATAACTCTATCAGAAAAAATCATTCTAGAATCTGAATTCTTCACTAATTTTTACAAGGAGGGAAGAGATAGAAAAACTCCGAAAGAACTAGTAAATGAGATGTATAGTGATGAACAATCAAAAGAAGATTTTTATCTCCTAAATGAACTAATACAAGGATTAGCTGAAAATGGAAGCTATAATGCTTTTGAGTATCTAACATCGCTACTACTACAGCAACATACTAGTGTTATTTGGGATTATACTAACATAGGTTCATCATATTATTCTTTTAACGAACAGAAAATCACACGTCTTTTAGACATCTATGATAAAATTCCTGAACACTTGAAGATAATTGTAGGTGGAGTTTTTGGAAGGATGTCAGAATTACAGAGAAGTAAAAGAAAAGGAGAGATAAGAGCAATTTTAAGAGAACTTCTAGAAAAAACTAAAGGTTCATCGAGCGATTTACATTTAATGTTCGAAAAACTAATCGTCTTACATCCTCCTGAAAATCAGGATTACAGTGAATTAGAAGAAATGGTAGTAAAATTGTATAAAAACAGTAAAATTAGTATAGGGTCTTATTTTTATTTTAAAATAATGAGGTCTTTTCCAGAAGACTCCAGAAAAAAGATCACCACAATTCTCAAAAAAGATGACTATCACATTTTTAAACACCCACAGCGAAGAAGAATCCATTTGATAGGTTTGAAAGAACACAATGTAAAGTTAGATGAACCTGAAGTGCTTGAGGGCGATTCAGAAAAGGAATCTACACTATTGATAGATGACATCCTTGATTCAGAACAGAAGGAAACAATCAGACAAGAAGTTTTAGACGCATTTAGAAGTATGAGTAAAATAAATCAATTCATCGGGATAAGAACATTTCTCACTGAAGAAGATGAGATGAAACTTAAGTGGCGTGATGTAGAACAAAGATTATCCAAGAATCCAGAGGAATTTATTCAAGATTTGGAAGAGATAATATTTAGTGAGGAAGCAGAAGTTAGACTGAGAAGAATAGCAATTCACGATTATGCTAAGCTATTTTTTGCATATAGTTTTAGTACAAGGAAAAAGGAGAGAAAGAGAAGAAGGGACAAAATATTACCACTCCTTAAACATGATAACAAGGATATAAGAGCTCAAGTAGTTTATTCTTTGATATTCAAGATAAGATTTACAGGAGGTCTAGAATTTGAGGAAATTGAAGATGAATTGATTTCTATGAAGGAGAGGTTCATAGAAGCAGTTTTTGATCAACTGAAATATGATAAGAATCAGAGAGAGTATTTTGATAGCGAAGATTATTATATCAAACTTCTAGAAGAGGAAGCAGGACTAGAAAATTTCGATATTCTACATGAGATCATTAGAAAGATATCGAATGAATACAAGGAAATAAAGAATGTACTTCTAAAATATCTAGATGATTCAGATGTCAGAATAAGATTACTTGCTTTCGAATTATTGATAGCTTTGGAAAAAGGCTCAGAGAAAATAAGTAAAGATTTGGAAAATGTGATTTCTAGGATGCAAACAGATACAGAAATAGAGAAAAATGAAATATTGAGAATATTAAAAACTCTAGAAGCCTTTTGGACTTTAGAAAATTTACTATCAAGTCTTCAGAGTAATGACTATTCAATTCGTAAAAAAGCTTTGAAATTAATAGAAAAAAATAAAGATGAAAGGTTGGTGGATTTACTAATTGAAGCTTTTCATAAGGAAAATAGTCAGAAACTCCACATTATAGATTCTTTAAAAAAAATTGGTGATAAAAGAGCTATTCCGCTCTTAATTGAAGGTTTAAAAGACGAAAATAAAAGTGTAAGAACCTATTCTGCATCAGCTCTAAATCTTCTTCAAGCACATGAAGCAGTTGAACCGCTTATTGAACTTCTTGAAGATGAGGAAACTTCTGTAAGAAAAGCAGCTATTGCTTCCCTTGGAAACCTAGGTGATCAGAAAACAGCGCAATTACTAATCCCGTTCCTTCAAGATGAGGATAGTACTGTGAGACATGCCACAGTTGTAGCCCTTGGTTCACTGGGAGATAAGAAAGCAATAGTTCCTCTAGTTAACCTTCTAAAGGAAGAACAGGATAAGCATCACAAAAGAAGTATCATAAATTCACTTGGTCGTCTAGAAGCTAGTCAAGCAATAGATTTGCTAATAGAAGAATACAAGGATACAGAATCAACTGTTAGAGTGGCTGCAATAAACGCACTGAGTAACTTTGATGACCCTCGAATTAGACCATTTCTAATAAATGCATTAAATGATAACAGTCCAGGACCAATCAAGAGTGCAGTAGAAGCTTTAGCAAAAGAAGGAGTGGAAACATTAAAATCTCTGCTCTCTCACGAAAATGAGTATGTGGTACAACTAGCTATAGAAGAAATAGCTAAGATAAAATCTAAACCAGCAATTGAAGCATTATTAAATGTCTTGAAAAAGAAGGATTTCAAGTTAAAACAGAGTGCTATATATGCCTTAAAGGAAAATGGTGATAGTAGTATAGTTGAACCATTAATGGAGATGTTAGTAGAAGAGGGATGGTATAATCGTACAGCTATTCTAGAAACTATTGAAGAATTCAAGGATGAAAAAATAATAGAGATTGCTTATACTTCCACAATTGAAAGTTACAAGAATGAAACTGATAGTGGAACGAAACGAAGTATGATTTACTTCTTAGCAGATTTCTTGGAAGAAAGGAGTGAAGAATTTCTAAAAGAGATTCAAGAAATTGAGACAAATTCAGAATTAAAACAACTAATTCAAGAAGAATTAGAGGAATTGGAAGAAGAGTTATAAACCAGTTCTGAGAAAGTTGATTGACATGTTAAGAAAATTAGGGAAGAAAGAAGAACTACAACTTACTTTGGAAGAATTATTAGAAAAGCTGAAAAATGAAAGTCCTAAAATAGGCTTGAACAAATATCTTAGTTGTCTTGAACAAGGAATTCTGAAAGAGCTTGATCTTAGTTGTCTTGAACAAAGAATTCTCGAAGAGCTTGTAGTGAATCCTTATCTATTAAGTAAAGATTTAGCTAAGAAAATTGATATAACTGAGGAGATGATTAAAAAATTATTTAAAAGTTTGAGTACTAAAGGTATTCTCTTATGTCCTTCATTAAATTATTCTACTTCAGATTATTATGAATTTTTTGCGCTTGGGATTGATAATTTGAGTGATAATAATATAGTTTTCTTTGAAAAGTATGAACTTTTTCCCAGTTCCTCTATAACTAATGGTTTTTCTTCTAAGAAGCTTAATAATTCAGCTATATATACCGTGACAAATAAAAAGATAGTTTTTAATTCCAGAATTTTAGCTTTGAAAGTAATAACAGATATAGGTAATGTTTCAATTAGAACATTATTAAGAATGATTGCAAGATTAAAATACGAAGAGGAAAGTAGAAACTATCGACAAAACTATCGACAAAGTGTTTTTCGGTTTTCACTCTCTAATTCAAATAAACTAGCAGGTAAAGAACTGATAAATTTACTCGTCATATCAGAAAAGGAGTTTAGCAATTTTTATGATAAAATTCCATTTATTACAATTGCATCTTTTGAAACAATTAATAATTCAGGTAATATTAAATGGTTTACTTTTCTATCTATCTTACCTTATGATATAAATTTTATACGAAAAATCATAAATCGTTATATAAATCTTGAAAAAAAGTTCTTTGAAATAGTTATTAATGATGAAAGAAAACAAGTTCTAAAATTAATAGAGGAATCAGTCAAACTAAGTTTTAACGATCTAATTAGAGGGAGTCTAGACGAGAGAAATGAAGCAATAAAACAACTAGGTAAGGGATGGGAACGTTGGGAAAGCATTATTTATGTAGAAAAATATTTACAAGAAAATCCAACCGAACATGAGGAAATTGCAAAAGCTTTCTTCAAATCACTTTTCGAAAAAAAAGACTTTCTAGATAGGGGAGTTGACAATTCTTCTATTTTATATTCTAATATAGCTAAAAAAATTAGATCTGAAGCAATTCTAAATATTTTAGAAAAAGAAGAAAATGAGAAAATTAAGATCTGGATTATAGAATTCTTAATTAAATTAAAAATTATTAAAATTCAAGAATTCCATACTAACGAGCAGAAAGTCGCTGCATTAAATGTTCTAGGGATTCTAAAAATTCTCAAACTTCAAATAGACAAGGATAAAAACACAATCACTTCTCCTAATCTTTTATCGAATCTTGAAAATCACAAAACTGTTGAACTTATGATTAACCTGCTTAAAACTAGAGATAATGAAGTAAAAGAGAACGTAATAAGAGTTTTAGGCTTATTAGATCCAAGTGTGTTAGAAAAAATATTAGAACCTTTAATATTAACAATGTTAGATGAAGAAGATAATAAGATCAGAAAGATGACAATAGGACTCTTGATGAAATTTAAAAGAAATGTAATGGAAACATTAATGACTTTAGTTGAGCAAGAAAGAATAACAGAAACTGAAAAATTGATAGTTATTCATGAGCTAAAATTGTGGAATATTGCTGATATTACAAAAAAAGTATTAGAAAAAGAAATGGTTAACCCAATAGATGCTCTTGAAGCCTTAGTTCGATTAGGTGATAAAGATTCATTACAAAAACTATATGACATTCACCCACAAAACCAATATGGTTATGGTATTTATCCAACTCATTGGGATTTAAATGATGTTGAAAAAGCATATGAAGCTCTTGTTCGACTTGATAAAGAAGGTTTTATTGAAAATCATGAAGAAAGACTTATAGAAAGCATGAAGTATAAACTGCGGGAAGTTACAGATGATAACTCTGCTAAAGTATTGTTAGAAACCTATGTAAATCAATTGAAAGAATGCAAATCTATCAAAGCCATTTTATGTTTTCTTGATCCTGATCAATTTGATGATGAGATTAGCGTTAAAGTTTTAGCTAATTCAAATAATAAAGATATTCTTTCTGTGTTGAAACAAGAACTAACTAATGATTGGCGAACAAGAATACTTATCCAATTACTGAAAAATAAAGATAAAGATATAAGAAAAATTGCTGTAGAAACCTTGGGGAAGTTACACGACAATACAGCAGTAGACCCACTTATTGAAGTACTGAAGGATGAAAATGAGGAAATAAGAAAAACTGCTAGTTATGTTTTGAGGTTTTTTGGAGACAAATGTGCAGTTGAACCATTAATCCAGACCCTAGAAGACAAAAATTCAGATGTAAGAAAACAAGCCATTGATTCTTTGGGATTTTTTAGAGATAGAAGAGCATTAGAGCCACTTATAGAAACATTGAAGGATAAAGACCCATCAGTAAGACTGACTACTATCGATACTTTTTGGCAATTTTCAGATATAAAAATAATAAATCCACTTATCGAAGTACTGAAGGATGAAAATGAGGAGGTAAGAAAAACTGCTATTCATACTTTGGGGCTTTTCAAATACTATAGCACATCAATACCTCATATTAAAGTACAGAAGGATGGGGAAGAAAAACTGATTGCTATCAATACTTTTGATAGTTTAAGGGATTTTCCAGATATGAAAGTTATAGATTCACTTATCAAATCACTGAAAGATGAAAATAAAGAAGTAAGAAAAACTACTATTGGTACTTTAAAACATTTTCCAGATAAGAAAGTTATAGATTCACTTATCGAAGAACTGAAAGACGAGAACTGGGAATTAAAAATGGCTATTGCTTATGTCTTAATAGATATGTTGTGCAATTTAAGAGTAGTAGAACCATTAAGACATGCGCTAGAAGATGAAACCGATTTTCAGACAATGTGGGTGATTTGCTACATACTTTATGTACTAGATTGATTTTATCTTAGAGAAGAAAACTGGATGAAGTTGATTTATAGGTTAGAAAAGGGAGATACTTACCAATACTCAAAGAAGAAGCAGAGAATAATTTAGACGTAGAGTTCAAGTTTAGGTTATATCAAGTTATTGCAAGATGAAAACAGAAAACTAAGAATGTATGCAGTGCAAACGCTAGGGCAACTGGGGGATTTAAGAACTGTTAACCCACTTCTCCAAATTTTGAAAAGCGAAGACCGTTTTGTAAGTGGACATGCAGCGCTAGCATTAGGACAATTGAGAGATCTTCGATCGGTTGCTCCATTAATCCAAGTGTTGAATGATAAAAATGAAGATGTAAGATTACGTGTTGTAGAGGCCTTAGGACAACTAGGGGATCCAAAAGCGATTGAACCACTCATTCAAGCATTGGAGGATAAAGGAAGAAAAGTAAAAGAAATCGCTTTTTCTGTATTAGTAAAATTGGGAGATCCAAATGTAGTTGATCTGTTTATCCAAAGGTTGAAGGATGAAGACAATAAGGTAAGATGGTATGCTGTGCGAGCTCTTGAACATTTAGGGAATCCGAGAGCGGTTGAACCTCTAATTCAAGCGCTTAAGGATAAAGACTTTATAGTTGTGGGTTCTGCTGCTCATGCGTTAGGACAAATAAAGGATCCAAGAGTTATTGGACCACTAATCCAAGCACTAAATGAAGATGATCGTTTTGCTGTGAGTGCTTTAGATCAGATGAGAGAACCTCAGTTTATTGAATCTTTTATTCAAGCATTGGGGAATGAGAACAAGAAGATAAGATTGTATGTTATTTCTGTGTTACAACAATTCAATGGTAAAAGAGTTATTCTTCCTCTACAACAGGCTTTAGAAAAGGAGAAAGATAGAACTGTTAAAGAGATTATCAGAGGTACAATACAGATAATAAAACAGAATCTGAATAACTGAATAGCTTTTATAGAAATTTAAAGAGAAGTGTATTGCTATGAAGAAAGAAGAGCAAGAACCTACCTATAAGGAATTCAGACATATTTTAATAACTTACTTCTCCTTACTGAATATGAAATGAAAAGATTAGTCATAAACTATCAATGTTTATTTTCCTCATATTTCAGGTCTAAATGATCTCTAACAGTTCTCATAAATAGTTCAATTGAATATTCTGATACATGCTTCATGTTTTCAAGAGGATCAAATTTCAAATATTGTATTCCATCTTTAATTAAAACTATCTCACTTAAATTGAAATCCTTTGACCAAGAACATTTTTCTCTATCAAATTCTCCTCCAAGAAATAGGTGGGTGTTAGGACCTTTGGGATGTATCAGATGATTACGTATTTTTTCATTAAAAATAACAAGTTCATCAGCTAGCTTTGTGGAAATTTTGTTCAACTCTTCGGCTTTCCTAATTCGTTTCGACAAATAAGAAACTTCAGCAAATTCTGTAGCAGAGATTATTGAAGATAAGAATGAATCTATAGCAGAGGCAATTGAAAGAATTGAAGCAGCAATAATCCAAAACGGACATGCTTTGAAGATGATTCCGGATCCATCAACTGGCTTGTGGAAATGTGTTGATGAGTTAGTAACAGAGATTAATATACGAACCTATGTAGATGAATTGGGAGGATATGTTGACGTAGCTATTCCAGCAGATGCATTCACTCCTCAATTCATCAAAAACGGTGATTCAATAGAATTACAGATAAAAGGATTTGATGGGATACTCGAAGGTTTGAATCCAACATCGAGCCAATATAAAGCATATAATGAATTGAACAATTTAATACAATCTGCTCTTGATGAAGCAGGATTAAGTCTAGAGTACATAGATGACTTATCAGGTTCTGAAATAGCAGGATTAATAAGTGAAATGCAACAGAAAATATATTTAAAACTCATAACAACATGTGATGAAAATGGAAACTTCTTATTTGAATCATTAAATGCATTTGATAATGGACAAGTGTATTCATGTATAGAAACATTAAGTGATCAAGGAGATGAAACAATAGATTATCTAGCAAGAATGTTCGAAGCTTTTGGCGTAGCTACTTACCAGGGTCACCAACATTGGGATAATCCCTTAGGAAGTGCGTTCAAATACCTTTTCCAGAGAACAGATGATATGGATGAAAGTTGGAAAGCATATCATAAATTTTTATTTGGACACGTAGCAAAAAGTGGTGAGTGGGAAGTTGAAGACATGGAAGAAATGTTTGACATTATGAAGAGGTTGGATGAAGAACCAGAATTATTTGCTGAATTTGGACAGCAGTTAATGAGAGACTTAACTAGACCTTTAGCAGTACCAGATGGGCATTGGTTTAATAATGCTAATACCAAGAAAGCATTTGTGTTCTTTGATGAAGAAACTCTAGAACCAATAAGAGTAGCTAGTTCTCAGGCTGGAGGGCATGCTGATGATACTGTAGCAGGAATGCTTTATGACTTGAATGATTTCTTTGCAGAAAGAGCGCATATGAATAAAAACCTATTAAGAAGACCATTGAGAATAAGTAAAAGCGGTGATCTTGTAAGGGTCAGATGGAGTCAATCAGCAGAAGTAGTAGAAGCATGGAGAAAACACTTAGCAGAAATTGGGATTCCATCAAGTATTTTAGATAAACTTGATGATGGAATAAGTTTTTCAGCAAGGAGTGGAAACTTTAAAGAGAAACTTATAGCTTTCGTTGTTATTTGGTATGAATATAGAAAATCTTGGGATGAGTTTGCAGACTGGATACAAGAGGGATTTGCAGCAAACAGATTTACATGGCATGCAGGAGTGGATGTAGCAGATGCAGCAGGAAGATTTAGACACAACATGGGAAGATGGCAGTATTTGAATGATGCTGATGAATGGGTAAATGTACATCTAGGAACAGCACCAAGATATGCACAATCTGGACCAAATTCAGTAAATATTTATCAAGAAGTAAACATGAGAGGAGGGATGAATATAATCCCAAGCCATAATACTCTATTCCAATATTACGTGGACAAAATAATCAATGAATTTTGCAGACTAATATTGAATAAACCAGAAAGTGGAAGTATAGAAGATATAATGGAGTATATTTTCCAGAATTGGAACTTCTAAAAACGAGAAGTTAAGGATATCAAATTAACCCTAAAATGTCTCCATTTCTTTCTTTTTTTTCAACATTATATAAACTCTTCTAAATCTCTAAGTAGTAATTTCTTCTTCATTTCAAAATACTCATCATCCGTAATTTTTATTTGAGTGAAAATTTTTATTACTACCTCTATTGTAATTTTTGTTTCTTCCGACAATTTTCCTTTTTCTTTTTCAAATTTTAACCTAGATTTGGCTAAATCTCCGAAATATGTTAATAAAGTGTCTAGTATTTTAACTATAGATTCTGATGGCAGTGGGTTTACATATCTTGTTATTTCTTTTTGCAGTAATTCTAAAGTCTTTATTGCTTTGATTTCTTGTTCTCTCTCGAAATATTCTGTTGCTGCATATGCTAGTCTTTCAAAACTATTTTCATACAGATGTACAGTCTCTGGAAGTATTGTTATCTCTCTTTTTATTTCAACTATCTCATCGTTTATTACCTTAAACCTTTCAAAATCGCTCAATCTCCCTCTATTATTAATCTCTTCTGCTAATTCGAATAATTTTACAGCTCTCTGAAAGAGCATTGATGCATAGTTTTCTTGTTCTTTGAAAATTATCTCTTGTAAAACTGAACTTACAATTATTTTCTTATACAGATAGGTTGTTGTTTCAATATCTTCAGAAAGATCAAACATACTTTCATTGTATTTGCTTTCTGTTTTTAATAGTAACAGAAGTCCTCTGTATTTTGCCACTTCTTGAAATGGTAAATTGTTCAAGAAGAAAGCGACTGAACTTAAGGATATCCGTGCAAACCTCTCTCCTATAAATATATTTCTTAGAGAAGTAAAGAAGTTCTTTGCCAATTGTTCTAGTTTTTCCTCTAAATTTCCATCTTTAATATTATAGAATGCTAGAACTTCTTTTGGACATTCTTTTGAGAAGAGTATTTTAGCTGTAGAGTATAGCTTTAGACTCAGGCTTATATTATCCATAAAATACTCGATATTAACTCTGAATGCTTTGTTTCTTACTAATGCTTTGAATTTCTCTTTCTCCCCTCTATCTATGTTTGATACTTCATCTTTTATTTCCATTTCTGGTTTGATATTAAGTTCTGTTCCACAAGAATAACATCGACTATCATCTTGTCTTACTGGTTCTTTACAAATTGAACAAAAAGCATCTTCTGAAGCAAGAATGAGACCACACTTATTACATAGTTCACTTTCTAAATGGTTAAATTCTCCACAACCTACGCAGTTTCGTAGTATAAATGCTTCATTTCCGTTTTTCATCAAATTTTCCTTAATCTTTGTTTTAATATAATATCTCGTTCTGTACATTTAAGTTTTCTGTGGCATACTTGGAGTAGTTTAGTAAAAATATTCTACTTTAAGTTTCTAATTTATTTCTTTTAGTGTATTTTCTTGATTTCTTACTGAAGATTAACTTATATGAATTCATTTTTTAGTATTAGAAAATAAAAAAGAAAATTTAGGATCGTCAGTTTAATCCTAAAATGTGTCCTTCATCAGTGAAGTCCATTTTCTCTGCTGCAGGAATGGGAGGTAAACCAGGCATCAGGAACATACTACCACAAACGGGGACAATAAATCTAGCACCAGTGTATAAGCGGACTTCGTCAACATTAAGAGTCCAGTCAGTAGGAGCACCCATCAAACCAACCTTATCAGTTATACTCAGCTGAGTTTTAGCCATACAAAGTGGAAAATCAGAATGACCTTGAGCTTCGATAGCCTTAATGTCTTGAATAGCTTGAGAACTATACTCAACATCCTTAGCACCATAAACATGTTTAGCGATTTTCTCAATCTTGGTCTTAATAGGATCAGAGAAGTCATAGACAAACTTAACATCACCAGCACCTTTGTCAATTGCTGCAAGAACAGCTTCAGCAAGTGCGACACCACCTTCACCACCTTTCATGAAAACTTCACTAACAGCAGCAGTGACACCAATCTCTGCACATTTATCTTGAATCCACTTAATCTCTTCATCGTTATCAAAGGGGAAACGATTGATAGCGACAACAGGAGGAATATTAAAAACGTTAAGCATATTATCAAGATGTTTAGAAACGTTGGAAAAGCCTTTTTCAAGAGCATCAAGGTTCTTATCTTTGGCTTGGTCAAGATCTTTGACACCACCATGGAGCTTAAGAGCACGAGCAGTGATAACAAGAACAACAGCAGAGGGGAAAGTATGGTATTGACGGGCAACAATGTCTACAAACTTCTCAAAACCTAAATCAGCTGCAAAACCACCTTCAGTGAGAGCATAATCAGCAAGTTTGAGAGCAAGTTTAGTACCAATAACGCTAGAGTTACCGTGCGCCACGTTAGCGAAAGGTCCTGCGTGTATAAATCCTGGTACTCCTTCAAAATTCTGCACTAGATTTGGTTTTATTGCATCTTTTAGTATTAACACCATTGCTCCTACTGCGTTCAATTCTTTTGCATATACTGGCATATCATCATAGGTATATCCTATCAGTATATTTCCTAATCTTTCTCTTAGATCTGCTAAATCTCCAGCTAATGCTAGTATTGCCATTATTTCTGATGCTGCAGTTATTACAAATCCTGTGTTTCTTATATCTCCTCCCATTCTTCTTCCACCTAATCCGGTAATAATGTTTCTTAATGCCCTGTCATTAACATCTAATGCTCTT
>Ga0315555_1001707_pt1 | contig 15741 bp, 11 predicted proteins | sample SalMarSW160380MG_FD_202113 | JGI IMG/M metagenome (GOLD analysis project Ga0315555, IMG submission 202113) | Salt marsh sediment microbial communities from the Plum Island Ecosystem LTER, Massachusetts, United States - Salt Marsh Sediment SW1603-80 ... | reverse complement strand
CGCCAGAGATCGGCGCTCATCCGGCCGAAGCCGTTCTGCGTGCCGGTGATATTCCCCTCCCCGAGCAGCCGGGCCTTCACCAGCTGTTCCGAATACGCTGCTTTCCATATGTCCCGGTCGAAGTGGGCCTGTATGCAGGACGTCCTCTTCCAGCCGTATCTTCTCCTGCCGGGTTGGTTCTCCCATCGGCGAGCGGTCCAGACCTGGGTGCTGTAGCCGTACGTCGGCGGTCCGGAACGTCCGTGGCTCTGTTCCGCCCAGCGGCACCAGGGAACCAGCTCCTTGAGATAGTTGAACGTGGCCTTTCCCGGCCGGAGGTCCGGATGCAGGCCGATGCATATCGCATCGTCCTTGATGCCGCGTTCGTTGATGATCTTCCTCATTCCCTCAAGTACCGGTCCCCAGAACGCCTTGGTATCGTCCGGGAAGTTCGGATAGGCCGGATTCATGTTGTTGTGACAGGGCCCTGCGGCGGTCGTTACCTCCTTGGTCTTCGGGTCCAGCAGTGTGAACGGAACGCCGCGCTGGCACGCCTCCGCCGTCCTTCCCTGCGAACCGCCGAGCATTCCTTCATATATGTAGAGAATGATCCTCGTCGGCTTTTGCATCTTCTCGATGCACAGGTCCAGATACCTCTCCGCGATCGAGAAGTCGTGCGTGAAGGTGGGAGCGGTCTTGTTGAGCTCGCCCGGGTCCTGAGCGATCCAGCGGACCATGGATTCCGAGTTGCCGAAGTGGGTCTGGCACATGAGCGGGATATAGAGCGTCGCGTTGCCGAGCCGACCGAGCTGTTCGAACGATTTTCCCATGAGCTCGAAATGTTTGTCGGACCAGAAGGGAACGTCGTACTTCAACGCGACCGATTCCGGTGACTGCACGAAATCGACCCAGGTGATCCAGTCTACGGGGTCCGGGATGTCCCAGTCGCAGACGATGAGGTGAACCGGCACTTCCCGCTCGCCGACGGTAAGAGCCCCCTCGTAATCGCCGGGCGCGGCGTCTTTGGGTATTGTGACGGTGATCCAGATCGGGTGATTCTGCCCTTCGTCCCGCGGCGTGGGCACCAGGCCGTCGAATGCCCCTCCCTTGCCGGTGGGCAGGCCGTAGCGGATCTCCACCGCGGAGGCCGAGATAACCGCGTCGCCGTCGGCAATCTTCAGCTCACTTATCGTCGCGGCGACGCCCTTCTTCTTCTCGTCGAAGCTCAGTATCACCTGGGCGGAGAAAGCGCCGTTTCTCGCGCCGACCAGCCGGAGCGGATTGAGTGTATCGGTCGGATCGCCGTAGTGGTGCTCCAGCACCCCTTCCGCGGCGCTGAGATTCCACAGCTGTGTTCCTTTGGGGCGCTCCCGGTTCGGTATCACCGCGTCGGCGACGGGGGATTTCAGCTCCATCCTGGAGATCCCGCAGCTGTTCCACGAGCCCAGGTAATAGCCCTTCACCTTCTTCCAGTCGGGATGACACGCGGACCGGTGGATCTCTATGCCTATGACGTTGGTGCCCTTGCGGAGCATCTTCGCCGGAATCGTAACGTCGCCGGTGTTCCGGTGGCGCAGCGCGACTCGCTCCTTGTTCTTGCCCGGGTCGCCCCATCCCCACTTGATGATGCTGCCGTCCGGCTTCACCCAGGTGTCGAGCGGATAGTCCTCGGCGAGGGTTTCCATATCGATATCCCCGTCGCGCAGGTGCTTCCGCGTCACCTCGGTGCCGTTGAGGTAGACGCGCAGTCCCCCCCGGAAGGCGGCGGAGAACGTCAGGTCCTGCGCCTTCTCCGGATCCGGTACGACGAACTTGCCCCGGAGTAGAACGGTCCCTGGAGCCGCAGCCACCTGCTGTCGTCGAATTCCGTGCCCGGCCATGCCGGATCCGGCAGCTCGGACCCCTTCTCGATCTTGCCCTTGCCTATCACGAACGGTTCGGCCTTCTCCGCGGTACCCATCACCGGCTGGCGGGTGGTCAGGTGGTAGCGCCAGAAGCCCTTCGTGTCGAGGACCACGGTCCCGGCGGGAGCCGCCGGCTCTTCTCCCCGCGCGGTGACGGCAAAGACGATCATCAGAACGAATCCGCACGTACGATATCTCATCATCGATCCCCTCCTGCTGCCTTCGGTTCCTCGGGCGCCGTGTGGGGCGCTCGCGTGCATACTACAGACTGTCTCTATTCCTGTCGAATGCGCCTTCGAATGCCGGCGTGAACTCCCGTTCCGGTCCCCAGTTGATCCATTTCCATCCGTACACGCCGGACCAGTTGGTTGTGTTGCTCGTGTGCCACTGGGTGGCGGTAGGCTTCGCCTCCATCCATTGGTCGTCGTGGACGTGGCCGTCCAGGTGAAGCGCGTTGAATCTGAAGTCTCCCAGCAGCGGCAGCGGCGCGCCGAAGTGTGACGGGCTGTGCACGTGCGCGCTGGACTCGTACGGCACCAGGTCGGACGCCAGCCAGGTGGACGGCTGGTGGTACGTGGTGGGGTCCTTACACTTCGTCTGCCACCGCCAGGGGACCTCCCACGTCCCCGCGCCGGGGTTCCTGCCGCCGGGGGTGATCTTCGACTGTATCACGTCGTCCACGTATGACTTGTCGGCGTTGTACTGATTGCATCCGACGCTGAGAAGGAAAAGGGTGTAGCCGAAGCTCCCCGCTCTTCGGGAGAACTGATCCATCCAGTAGTCCTCGCCCAGGTCACGGTCGCTGTGTCGCCAGTTCCGCGCGCGAACGATGGGGCACCACAGGATGTCCACCGGCAGGTACAGCCCGGGCATCCGTGGCGCCCCTATGTATTTCGTGCTCCACGTCGCCGTCGACTGGTTGTTCCAGTCGAGATACGGGGTGTCCTCCCTGGAATAGATCTTCTTGATCAGCGACCGTCCGGACTCCTTGCGCGTACCGAGGGTGTGCTCGCCTATCCTCCGCCATTCCTCGCCGATCGGACCCCAGTCGCTGCAGCGCCACTCCGCCTCGGGAAGCGTCCCGCGGTTGTCGGAAGCGAACACGAGAAGACCTATGCCCACCTGGCGGAGCCGGCTCTTGCAGGAGGTGAAGTACGCATACTCCCTGGCGCGCGACAGCCCCGGAAGTATCAGCGCGGCCAGGAGCGCGACGATGGCGATGACGATGAGAAGCTCGACGAGAGTGAAGCCTCTGCTCATCGCGTCCTCCCCGCCGGGCGCGTCTCGATCAGGCGCGCCTCGATACGGCAGTCGTCCGGGCCCCGGTCGCTGTGGTAGACCACCAGAAGCCGTCCTGCCGGGCCCTCCGCCACCTCCGGCCGACTCTCCCAGTCGGGGGAATCGGCGATCGTGATGGATCCTACGCCTGTGCCGTCGTCTCCGACGGTCTCGCGCACATCGAGCGCCTTCAGCGGCCGGGCCGGGTCCACGCGGAACGCGACGATGTCGGATGTCGTTTTCCTCGTCGGGCTCCAGCCCGGCTGGTAGCCGAACCCGTACACCACCCAGAAGTACTTCCCGTCGAAGGCGGCGGCGCTGGCGAAGCCGGGGAAGGTGCGCCCGCGGCTGTGCCAGGGCATGTTGTTTCTCAGAGCGAGCGACGTTCCTCCCCCGGGCCTCTCGCGCGGCTCGTAGAATATGCCGTGATGGACCCTCTCGTGGACCATTCCTCGCTCGTGGTTGGTGGTGCCGGTTCCGAACGGCCGTCCGTCGGAGTCGATGGTGAGTCCGTAGCCGCGCGGTCCGGAGAATCCGAAGATCGCCTGTGTTGCCGGGCCGGTGACCGCCAGGGGTCCTTCGGCCGTCAGCTCGACGCACGAGAGCCCGTTTCCTCCCGGCTGGTCGATACAGCTCATCCATATCCTCCCGTTCCTCGACGCGACGCGGGGAAAGAGATATCCCCTCTGGTCCCTCGGCATCACCCGGTCCTCCGGGTCCTTCCCGGGGTCCTTCTTCCGGAGGGCGACGCCCTTCGGATCCGGTACGCCGCCGTCGGCGGCGACGCGTGCGCCGAAGATTCCCCATACCGGATACGTCCAGTACTCCATCCATACCACGACAAATCCGCCCGAGCGCGCGGTGACGTCGGGCTGGATCTGGCTCCGATCCTTCGATCGGGCAATGGGGAATCCTCCGGTATCGAGCACCTTTCCATCGGGTGCGATGCGCGAGGCATAGATGTCGAACGCGGGACCGCTTTGCTGGTCCTCCCAGATGACGAGAAACGCGTTCGCCTCGCCGCTCCACGCCACGCGCGGGCATCTCTGGGGCCTCGGCGCAGCGCACACGATGATCGGCGTGCTGTCGAGAGGGTCGCCGTCGGGGGAGAGACGCGCGGCCATGATGTTCGCGTCCTCGCCGAATCCGTCCGCGCCGTCCTGCCAGACGACCAGGTAGCAGCCCCCGCCGAAGGCGGCGTCGGGCCTGTCCTGGAATCCGGAGCCGGCCGCAGGCGCCGGCGGGACGGCCGGTCCCACGACGGGCGCGGGAAGCGGGCCCGCGCACGCGATCGCGGCCATGAGAAGCAGGATGACGCAGGTCGCCGTTCTCATTCCGCCATCCTCCATATCTGGTTGCCGCCGCCCGGCGTGAAGTAGAGGGTTCGTTCGGACCGGTCGAAGGCGTGCGGGCGGGTGCATCCCGGCAGCGCCCTGCCGCCCGTGATCCGGGCGTTGTCGTTCGCGAATTCCTCGAAGGTCCCGCTTCGCGTCAGCGTCGCGACACGGCCGTTCCTCACCCGCCTCAGCCACATGTCTCCGGCGGCGCTGCAGTAGAACCATCCGTCCGGATGCAGCGCCCAGGCGAGAGGATTCAGGAACGGCGTCGCATCGAGCGCCGGACCGTCCTTCCCGCAGTCCTTCCATTCCTTGTCCGCGCCGGTGCGCCCCATGATCTGTTCGACGGCCCCGGTCGCCGGGGAGTACCGGAACGCGCTGCTCGACGAGTCGAAACCGTACACGTTGCCGTCCCGGTCGCACTCCATCGCGTGACCGGGCATGCTTCCCGGCAGGCGCTCGGCCGCGCCGTCGGGAGAGATGCGCAGAAAGCCCGCGTAGCAGGAGGTGTAGAGATTCCCGTCGCGGTCCGCCGCGACGGCCTGGACCGGGCCGAGCGCGAGCTCCGGGGCCGGGAGCGTCTCGCCGACGGGAACGGTTTTCCGGCTCCCGCCCCCGGCGAACCGTTCGCACCACATCCGGCCGTCCGCCTTCCGGCGGTATATCTTCCAGATGATTCCGTTACCCGTGTCCGGCACGAACACCGCGCCGTCGCCCTCGAGCGGCCGGCCGACGACCGCCGGATCCAGGCCGTTCCAGTGGCCGAAGTCGAACCACGCCTGGGAGGCGGCGCAGTTCCCCCGCCGTCCCCGCTTGCCCTGTCCCGCCAGCACCATCGTTTCGCTCTCCGTCACCAGCATCACCCGGTTCACGGTGGGTGAGGCGAAGTAGAGGTTCCCGTCCTCGTCCACGGCCGCCGGTCGCGACACCGACGTGGTGAAGCTCTGCAGTCTCGGTCCGGGCTGGGGATCGGCGCGGTACTGGTTGCCGCTCCCCGCCCAGGGCTCGGCGGTGTATCTGCCGATGCCCAGGCTCATGGGAATGGCGAACGTATTGGGGGTCACCGTCCGGTACGGGGCGCGTGCCGGCTCGGTCAGCACGATCTCTCCCCGGCGCGCGACGGCGCTCGTCCCGGCGCCGACCAGCACCGAGGCGTGGGTTCCCTCGATATCCTCGAACCGCACCCTGCCGTCCTGCACGTCGAGCAGCGTGCCTTCGGCGCCGACGTGGACGGAGAACCTGGTCGCCACCACCTTCGCCTTGGCGTGGGGCGTCGCCACCGTGAACGGGGTGCGTGACGGCTGGGGCGCCACCCGGCAGTCGATCGTGCCCCTCGTGAGATCGATACGCTTGGAGGCCTTCTCGTCCGACAGCCGGATCTCGGTGTCGCCACGGAGGGACACGATGGTATTCTCCCCGGCGTATCGTATGCTCGCGGACCCGTCCGTCTCCGTGCGTATCACGTCGTTCGCGGATATGGTCATGCCGGACGACGCGGTCTCGCTTCCGGACGGACGCTCGATGACGACGACCGATGCGACGGCGTCGAAGTGCGCGACGGGTCCTTCGTGCCGGGCGCGCCTGGCCGCGTCGAACACCGCGCCGGCGGCGATCGCCAGGCACGCCGCCGCGGCGGCCCAGAAGCTCCAGGAGGAGAGAAGCCTTCGAGCGGGAGCGGTCCGGCCGCTCATTATCCGTGCGTGCGCCTCCGAGGATGCCAGGCTCACCTGAAGGGAGGCGTGGAGCTTCATCTCGCCGACGTACGTCCGGCGCGCCCCGCGGTCACCGTTGAGAAGGCCCTCCAGCTCCTCCCGGCCGGCGTCGTCCAGCACCCCGTCTATATAACGATGCGCCAGCTCGACCACGCGCTCCTGCCCGCTCATCCCGGCTCTCCCTCCCCCGCCTCGGCGCGGGTGATGCACTCCTGCAGCTTCTTTCGTATCCGGGAGAGCGTAACGTATACTGAATTCGCCGGCCGGCCGAGCTCGTCGGCGATGCCCTTCACCTGCTTGTTGTCCCGGTAGCGCATCATGATCATGTCGCGGGCCTGGTCGCCGAGCGCCTCGAGGCACATAATGAGCGCCCGCAGCTGGATGCTCGGCACCTCGGCCTCGTCCGTGGCGAGATGCTCTATGTCGCCGTACGCCTCGTCGGTGAGAGAGAGCGGTCTCTTCTTCGCCTTCGAGAAGTACCGGAGTATCTCGTTTCTGACGATCGCGTACGCCCACGCGCGGAAGTTGGTGCCTTTCCGGAACTGGTCGATCTTGGAGAACATGACGGAGGCGGAATCCTGAAGCACGTCCTCTGCATCCTCCGGGCGCACTCCCATGGAGAGGATATACGCCAGCAGGTCCCCCTGTATGGGCATGAAGAGCCGGATGAATTCGCTATTCTGGGCCATGTCTCAGCAAAACCTGTTTCATGTCAAGAAGTTGACTCGGAGACCGAGAGAAATTTCATCCCGCATATATACTCGCCCGGTGAGCGAAATCTTAACACAAAAAACGGCATTCTCTTGAACCTTTCGGCGGAAGCGGATATGCTTGATTCCCGGCAAGGAGAGGGAGAACATTCCATGGGATTCACGATTCGCATCGTCAAACCGGCGGCCCTGCTGTTTCTGATTCTCGTCGCGGTCCACGGCTGCGCGCCGCCCAGGTCGGCGATACGCCGGGTCCGCGAGATCGTCCCGGTCAAGGTAGATGTGCGTCCGGTGGGCAAGGACGCGCTCGTCTACACCGACCGTGACTACACGATGGAGAATGTGCCGTCCGCGCTCGAGGGCGCGTCGTTCATCGCGACCCCCTGCGACATGAAGCGGAACGGCATCCAGGGCGTCCGGTTCAGCCTGTCGAAGCCGGCCGTCATCTACGTCGGATACCAGAGTGAGGGGAAGACCCCGCCCGACTGGCTGACGAAGAACTTTGAGAAGAAGAACCTGAGGATCAGGGTCCACCAGCCGGAGAACCGGTATGCCAAGCGCAAGGAGAGCCGGTGGCACTTCGACCTCTACTCGTTCGACTGCCCCGCCGGCGTGATGGCCCTCGGGCCGAACGCGGGCGAGGGCGTGGGGGGCAATCCGCTCCACTACATCGTCGTTCTCCAGAAAGGCGCGAAGGCGAGCGGCGTCTGTTTCGAGGGGCCGGTTGGGGAGCCGGTCGCCGGGACGGTGAAGAAGGGCGTCCGGCCGTACGTGGACCGGGCGTACACGCTCGAGAACGTGCCGCCGGAGCTCTTGGGCGCGGAGCTTGTCCGGGTGCGCCAGGCGGACTCGATGAGCGAAGGAAGCGCCCAGGAGATCCGGCTGTCGGACGACGCGACGGTGTACGTTGCCTATGACACCAGCTCCGAGAATATCCCAGGGTGGATACGGAGGGCCGGATTCGAGAAGACGGCCCTCTCGGTCAGCGTGGGCAGCATGGGGTTCTATCCCGACAAGCCGATGACCGTGTACGCGCGGGAGGCGAAGGCCGGCGACGAGGTGCGGATCGGGGCGAACCGCGATCCGGGATGGAGCGGCTGGCCGATGCAGTACCTGGTGATGGTGAAGATCAGGGAGAAGAAATGAGGATGCTCCCCGCCGTCCTCATCTCTTCACTTCTGCTGATCTCGTCGGCCGCCGCGGGCGCGGAGAAGGCGGTGACGCTGAAGGTGACCGATAGGGTCGCCGGCGGGACGATACGATACCTGGGCGGGTACGGCCTGGTGCCCGCGCTGAGGAACCCCCGGGCCGCCGGACTCGTGCACGAGTCCGGCGTCAACGTCACCAAGTTCTGGGTCGGATACGGCACGGAGAGCTGCGAGAGCAGGGGGGAGTTCTACGGGCCGGACTTCAAGGAGGTGGCGATCCGGCAGGTGACCAAATGCCCCGAGACGATTGACTGGGCGGCGGAGCTGGGCGGCAGCGCGAAGCGGCTGGAAAACTTCGAGGCACAGATCAGGACCTGCATCGACAACGGGATACAGCCGATGATGGAGGTCAACAACAAACTCAAGGGCATGAAGCTGCGCCGGCGCTTCTTCTGGCGCTACACGTTCCTGCTCAACTACTACCTGAACAAGGTGAAGGGGTATAACGTTCTCCTCTGGAACTTTGGGTCGGAGAACGGGCGGCTCGGGCCGGAACAGCTCGACGCGGGAAGCGACGCGGTCCGGGCCTCGGAGAAGCTGACCGGCGTGCCGGTGCTCGTCGGCGGCTGCGGCGACGACGGCGACATCGACATCGACTTCGAGACGGTGCTGAAGAGCAGGTACATCGAACGGGCCGACGTGCTGTCGTTTCACAGCTTCAACTTCCTCAACGACTTCCCCGCGCTGGGCGTGCCCGGCGTGAAGAGCGCGAACGGCAACTTCAGGGAGCCGTACGACAAGGTCCTGCTCGAACGCTTCGACGGGCTCCAGAAGAAGCTCCGGCCCGGGAAGAAGCTCCTTCCCTACTGGGACACCGGCTGGTACTGGCGGGACTCGAAGTCGAACCGGCCGGAGGAGTCGCACACGTACAGCCGGAAGGAAACGAGGGACCTGATTCCGTTCGAGTACCTCGGGCGGTGCATGCAGGCGTGCAGGGCGCGGACCACGGCGTTCATCTACTGCTCGTTCTACGGGGGGAGGGCGTCGTCCGCGGTGCAGGCTTCCAGGGGAGGGGGACTGGTCGTCATGCCGCTCTACCACGCGGTGCGCATGATGACGCGGGCGAACCTCGGCGCGACCGAGCGGCTGGAGCTGGAAGGGGAGCCCGGGGACGAGATCATGCAGGCGCTCGCCACCCGCAGCGGCACGCGCCTGTACCTCACCTGCCTGAACCGCCGGGCGAACGACACTATAAGGCTGACGATTCAAGGACTCGATGCCGGGGGGTCCCGCAAGTTCGCCGTCCACCGGCTGGACGCCACCCGCCGGGACGATATCGTCGAGAGGGGGACGGTCGCACCGTCTCTCGCGCTGGACCTGCCGCCGCTTTCGGCCCTCCAGGTCGTGATCGGGATGCCTACGGAGGAGTAGTCTCGCCCTTCCCGGTCGTCAGCGTGCGTCCGGCGATCACCACGTTGCCGCTCTTCTCGTGCCGCTCGTAGACGCACAACAGGTTGCCCGCGCCGTCCGAGGCGGTGACCGGTCTCATCTCCTGCTCTTGGGTCGCGGCCACCGGGACGCCCTCCGCGTCCACCGGCTTCCACCCGTCCACCCGGGCGGCCATCACCTCGCAGTTTGTGAAGCTCGACTTCTTTTCGCCGGTGATGTGATGCCTCTGCCACACCGCGACGGAATGCGTTCCGTCCCACGCGCTGGCGTTCGCTCCGTACGGCCACGTGGTTCGTTTCCGCCCGCCCACGTCGAGCCAGTTCTCGAGCTTGTTCCAGTTGCCGGACGGCTCCTTCACCGCGCTGTTATTCTCCAGCGTGCCGTCGGCCTTCACGAAGCCGCAGCGCATCGCCCCGGGTCCTCCCCAGCCCCACGGGTCCGGCGGGGAGCGGTGGCCTATCACCAGCCAGCCTTTGCCGGGAACGCCGGACACGGAGTAGGAGGCGCCCTTGCTTCTTCCTATCGCCGTCACCGATTTGTTGAGCGGCTTTCCGTCGGTTCCCAGGAGCACGGCGAGCGTCTCGCTGATGCCGCATATCGCCAGGTACTTCCCGTCGTTCCATGAGATCCTCGGCATCGGCGCGGCGCCCGTCTCCACGGCGGTCCCGACCCTGCCGTCGGCGCCGACCGGGGCGGCGAACCCGGTATAGCCGGTTGCCTCTCCCTTCATGCCCTGCCAGACGACCAGGAAGTTCTTTCCGTCGGAGGCGACGTCGGGCAGCACCTGGCTGCGCGGTCCCGCCGCGACGGCGATCGGCTTGGCATCGAGAACCTTTCCGTCCGGGGAGACCCGGGCGGCGAGGATGTCGTGGTCCTTTCCGTTGCGAAAATCCTGCCAGACGACCAGAAAGTTCCCGCCGCCTTGTCCTGAGCCTGTCGAACGGGCGAACGCGATGCGGGGAGCGACCTGCACCCCTTTCTTGCTGGTGGCGATCTCGAGACCCTTCGCGTCCAGTACCTTGCCGTCGGGGGAGATCCGGGCGGCGTAGATGCGGGCGCTTCCGCCCTTCCCGTGCCATCCCTCGCGCCATACGGCCAGGTACCCGTCCGTGCCGCGCGCGACGGCGGGGGTCCCCCGCGCGTTCCCGCCCGGGCCTTTCGCGCAGACGGCGAACTCGTCGCCGACGGTGATTCCCTCGGCCAGCGCCGCGGCCGGCAGCAGAACGAGCAGCGTGAAGGCGATAACGGTTCTCATTTCGTCGCCTCCTTCCTGTTGTACGCGCGCCACAGGCCGTGCTTGTGGGAGCTGGCGGCGAGATACGCGCGGCCCAGGTGGTCCACCGCGACGACGGAGTTCCAGGTGAGATGCACCACCTTGCCGTCCACCCCGAGCGCGTTGCAGGGCCATCTCTGACCGCCGCCGCTTCCGGAGACCTTCCGGCCGATCACGGTCCGGACCCATCCGTCCTTGACCCAGCGGAAGCGGGATTCGTCCGGTCCGCCGACGTAGAGACCGCCGTGGACCGGGTCGTAGCACGCGTAGCCGCATCCGGAGTTGAAGCTGGCGTGCGTCAGTGCCGGACCGTCGGCGTTGCTGTTGTAGCGTTTCTCGCGGGGCGTCTGTTTTTCCTTCTTCCATTCCTTGGGCTTCGGCATGCCGGCGACCGTCGTGACGATTCCGTTCTTGAGGTCGATCTTTCGGGCGCAGAAGTTCCAGTGATCGGCGACGTATATCGTGTCGTCGTCCTCCCCCAGGCAGATGCCGCCGCCGAGCCCTATGATATTAAACGACGCCTGATCGAGCGGGCCGTCCACCCGCTTTCCTCCCCGGAAGTTGGGGTGGAGCGTCTTCACCTCGCCGCTCTTGATCCTGCAGAAGCGGCGCCCGTCGTCGAGTATGTAGATCTCTCCCCGCGAGTTGATGACGACGTTATAGAGGTTCTTGAACGTCGCGTCCTTCACCGGCCCGTCGTCGAAGCCCGACTTGCCCGGGGTGCCGGCCACCACCTCGATGTGCCACGAGCCGTCCTCCTTCTCCACGACGCGCCGCAGGCAGTTCGGCCCGGTGAGATACAGCATCTTATCGTGGGGGTTATAAACCGGCTTGCCGCCGCTCACCTGGTCGGGAGGCCCTTCCACCGCGCTTCCTCCGCCGCCGATCACCAGGCGAAGCGTGCCTTCCTTGTCCACCTCGAGGACGTTGCCGCCCGAGGCGATGTACACCCTTCCGTCGGGAAGCGGCGCGACGCCGTAGGGCCTGCCCAGGCCCCCGACCTCCCGGGCCGGTCCCTGGAAGAACTCCGGGCCGGCGGTGCTGTTCCCCGCGAACCGGTCCACCGCCCAGTCCGTCGCGCTCTCGTCCAGCACCAGCTTCGGCAGCTTGTCGAGGTCCTCAGTCGCGGCGGTGGGCTCGCCCGCCCGGGCGGACGGCACCAGACTCAATCCGGCCGCCAGCAGGAGACACGCAGTGAGACGAATACTCCATACCATGACGAATCCCTGCTCCGTCCCTGGCTAGAATTCGACGAAGACGGAACTGGCGAGCCCCTTCTTGTCGAACTTGTCGATCGGGACCACTTCCAGGGTGTTCTTGCCGGCGTTGAGCTTCCACTCGATCGTCGCCGGCGGCGCGCCCTTGGGCGTTACGTCCTTTCCGTCCACCTTGATCTCGTACTTCGCGAAGAACGGCATGGAGTGCCCGAGTTCGACGGTAAGCACCCCTTCCTTGCCGCTCTGCACCAGCGCGACGGAAGCCTGGTCGAGCGTCCAGTAGAAGTCGCGGTGGCGGGTGAACCAGTTGGTTACCTTCCGCCTCGGGGGCGTCTTGTCATCTACCCAGAACGGATAGTTGTCGTAGCCGGGATAGCTGCCGAACCGCTTGCTCACCTTATCCGGGTGGGTGTAGAAGTCGTTCCGCGGCGTCATCTGGACGAAGCCCTGCGCGAGCCAGCCGTGCCTCCAACCCCAGTCGTAATCTGCGGGCATCTCGGCTCCGTACATCCAGCCTCCGAGATATGCGCCGATGTGCTTCTTGCCGCCGAGCTTCTTGACGCGCGACTTGGTCTGCTCGTACCCCTTACCCTTGCGCGTGGCAAACCAGGCCATCGATTCGCCCTCGTTGAGGAACGTGTCCACGATGATCTCATGGATCTCCAGGATGTTGAGAGGCTTCTTGGTCTCGTTGTCGTAGTAGTAGTTGGCGAGTGACGGGTCGAAGAACACCCACTTCCCGAGAGACGGCACCCACACGTCGGGCACCTCGTGGCTCATCTCGCGGAAGCCCATGATGGAGGTGTGACGGGCCTTGTAGCCGAGCGCGCTGCACACGTCCACGAATACCTCGCAGTAGCTCATGCAGTGGCCGAGTACCACCCGCTCCTCCGGCTTGGCGCCGTCGATCTTCATCACCGCGTCGATATCCCAGGGGTAGTACCCAGCCTTGTTCCATCCCTTGGTCCGGTCGTTCTTGCTCTTGGCGACCCAGTCCTGCAGCTTCACGAGCGCCTCGAAATCGTTCTTCGCGTCCTTTATCACCTCGTCCAGCTTCGCCGCCATGCGGAACTTGGTGAGCTTCGGGTGATGCGAGTTCTCGTACTTGAAATCTATCGGGCTGCGGACGATCTTCTGTATCTTGTCCTCGGTAACCTTGGCGGCCTTCTTCCACGCGGCGAGCTTCACCTTCGGACGCAGGATCACCGCGGTGACGCCGGGGAGCTTGTCCTCGGTCGTGGCGGTGAGCGTCAGCTTCACCTGCGCGTACCGGCCGGCCACCTTGGAGACGCTGCCCTTCCGGTCCTGGATCTTCTCCCACAGCGACCAGTCCTTCTCGTCGAGACACCGGGGTCCGGTGCGGACCTCCAGTATCACGGACGCGCCGTCCGGGATGTCCGCCTGGGCCTCCACCTCCAGCCCCTCGACCGTCCCGGCCGGGGCGACGCCGTCGACCGGTCCGATGAGCGCGATGGGGTCGGTGATCACCCAGCCCGTGTGCTTCGCGTTGTACTTGAAGACGCGGATGTCGAGCATCAGCGCCTTGCCTTCCTTATCCGGTACGACCTTTCGCGCGTCGAAGCCCGCGTAGAGGTTCTTGGGGGTGAGCTTCATCTCTTCCCCTCCCGCGGAGACGCATCCTGCGGCGATTATCGCCCCGCACAACACCATCATCACCGAAGCCCTGTTCATCCCGCTCCTCCTTTCGATCGCTAGCTTACCGACTTAACCCCGTCCCTGATCATGTTCTTGCGAAACTGCGCGGCGTATGGATCGGCTCCCACGGCACCGTGCCCGTCTGCGGCCGCCGCGGCTTCTCCCGGCGATCGCGCGATGTCTCTGCGGCCGGCGCCCCGGCGGGCCTCGCCTTCTTCGCCGGCGTCTTCTTCGGCTTCTCTATTCCCTTCTCTGCGAGCTTCATCACGATCCGCTTCATCCGGGGCATCTTGGGTCCCTTCACGTCGACATCGTAGCTCGCCGGAAACTCGGCGATCTGCTTCGTCAGCGTCCGCGGGGTAGTCCAGCCCGGCCCCTCGTCCCACTCGTACGTGACGAAGAGCCGTTTCCTGTCCAGCTTCACCGGCGCCTTGGCGGACACCGTTACCGTGTTCTTCCCCGGGAAGAAGCCCGGAAGCGCGTAGATGTTGAGCTGGAACGTGGTCTTCAGTCCCACCACGCGGAACGCCGTATCTCCCTGGGCCTTGATCTGCAGCTTGTATTCGTAGAGGGGATTCTCCTGCTCCGTCGCGTACCGCAGGACGCCCTTCACCTTCTGCGGGTGCGGCATCGGGCCGAACCGGGTCCGCTTCTTCCTGTCCGTGGTACCCATGGATACCAGCGGCGGGTTCGCGCCGTCGGCCTCCAGCTCGAGTTCGACGTCGGTGATCGCGTACGGGCTCTTCACGGATATCTCCATCACGCCGTCCTTGCCGGCTTCCTTGATCTTGAAGGTGGAGCCCTCGCGCACCAGGTTGTCCACCTTGTCACAGCCGGCCTCGACCTCGCCCGCAACTGCGTCCGGCCGCCAGTCCAGCCAGCCGTTGCCGTAGTAGCGGTAGCACGTCTTCGTCAGGCCGAAGTTCGTCTTCTTGTACGGCTCGAAGAACGGGAAGTTGAGCGTGTCGTCCTCGTCCGTGTGGCCGCAGGTATGGTGCGGGCCGTGACAGGCGTAGCTGGGGCCGGCGATCCATTTTCCCACGTTATCCCATAGGCGGACGTATTCCTCGTTCGGTTTCAGCACGATGTCCAGGATGCCCGGGATGTAGTGTCCGCCGTAGTTGCCGGTGGTGAGCGTTCTCCACTTCTTCGGCGCCTTGGCCCAGAACTCGAGAAGGCTTCCGCCCTCGAACGTCAGCGTCGCCCACCGCCGGTCGGCCTTCATGCCCAGCTCGCCTTCGAGCCGGGGGATGTCCTTCACGGTGATCTCCGGGTCGTTCATGCAGGTGATGAACCCCGGGGGCGCCCGCTTCTCCTCGACCGCCTTGGTGACGAGCGTCGGATCCTTTTTCATCTCGTCGAGGCTGGCGATCTGAGGCGGGTTCTCCCTGTTAAAGACGAAGAAGTTGGTCATCGTATCTATGCAGTGCCACTTGCCGTCGCACTTCACCTCGACGAAGGTGTGACCGCCGAAGCCCTTGCCGCCCTCGCCGCAGACGACGCGCGTTTCGAATCCGGCCTTCTTCAATATGACCACCAGCGCCCCGGCCTGGGAGCCGCACAGATTGTTGCCGTAGCTGTTGATGGTGTTCAGCACGTTCCGCCGGTCCCCGCCCATGTAGCGGTGGTGGAAGATGAGACGCCGGTACCAGTGGTAGAACGCGATGAGCTTCTCCTGGTCCGACATCCCTTCCTTCACGATGCCGTTCACGATGCCTTCCAGCGACGTCGTGTCGACGTACTTGTCCGTCAGCACCTTCGGGGTGTCTACCTTCTCCACGGTGACCTCTCCGGCGCCGGCCGCCGGGCCCAACAGGGCCGCGACCGCGCACAGCATGACTCCGATAGTGGCTTTTCGTGCGAACATGATACGCTCCTTTGATACGCAGGTGAAGACCGGAAACGTGTCGTGATATGAATACGATACACCTATATGAGTAAGCGAGTCAAGCGGGGCGAGGGTTCGGTCAGTCCTCGTCGAAGGCGCTCTCGAAGCCGTCTATCTTCCTGATGCCTGACTCGGATCCTTTGTACCCGTCGGTTCCGCCGGGGTCGATATACTCCCACCCGTAGGGAAG
>Ga0315555_1001706_pt1 | contig 15745 bp, 14 predicted proteins | sample SalMarSW160380MG_FD_202113 | JGI IMG/M metagenome (GOLD analysis project Ga0315555, IMG submission 202113) | Salt marsh sediment microbial communities from the Plum Island Ecosystem LTER, Massachusetts, United States - Salt Marsh Sediment SW1603-80 ... | reverse complement strand
CGAGTAAGAAAATGCTTCAAGTTCTTTGTTGGCAGATTGCAGTTCGGCGGTGCGCTGGGCTACCCGGACTTCCAACTCATCATGGGCCTTTTGCAGCGCCTCTTCCGCCCGTTGGCGCATTTTGGTCATCTGATTAAAAGCCGCAGCCAGTTCGCCAATCTCGTTTTTAGTTTTGATGTCGACTCTATGTTTGAGATTTCCTTTCCCGATTATCTCTGCCCCTTTTACCAGCTTGTTCAATGGCCCTGTAATAGCTCTGGTGGTAAGGAACGAAATGCAGAAAGACAAAATAACAAATCCAATTATAGAAAATAAAACCATCGAATTAGTTCTTTGCTGAACCTGGGTTATTCTTTGTTGCATTATGGCAGAAAATTTAAAAGCCTCTGATGTTATCCTTTGGGACTTCATCAATGCTTGAGCTGTTAGCCTTTTTTCTAAGGCAAGGGAGAGATTAATTTCTACCTGAGGTCTATTTTCTTCAATCAGTTTTTTTCTTTTAGCGAAATTAGCCTGTAACTGTGAAAACAAATCGCCGAGCGATTCATAATCTGGAGTTATCGATTCCAGCAGAGGAAGGCGTTCAGGACGTGCCTCTTCTTTTCTTATCCCCTCTAATAGTTTGCCTAACGAATCGTATTTCAGCAGCCATTGTTGATGCATCCTTTCTTCATAGTGTGTTAAATACTCATAGGTAACTATATTCAACTCAAATACATCTTTGATAATCTTACTAGCAGTATTACTTTCTCTAACTTCTCTGTTTACGAGGTCAGAGGTATGAAATATTATAAAACCAAGCGTTACAATTAAGATAACAAAGATTGCAGATAGGAGGAATAAATTAGTTCTAATTTTCATCTTTTTTCTTCTTTGATTTTTCTGTAATTATCGTATTATCGTTACCGCTTCTGGCTTTACTTCTTCCAGAGCATCCAAATAAATATATTCCAAATAATTTGGAATTTCTGTTTTGTCAGTTAAATTGCTCTTTATGGCCCATCGGGCTTCGTCTTCCAAAGATATTATTATGGATTGATCCAGTATCAACTGAAAACTAAACTCACTCCAGATCAGGCCTGTGAGCTCCTTATCCAATTTTAACCGTTCGGAAACGATATTTATTGCTCTCTCTTCCTTTTCTCGGATGAATTCTTCTCCCCTTTCAATTGCTTTTACAAACCTTTTTAAGGTTTCTGAATTATTTTTCACAAAATTCTTGTTTGCTACAAAATAAAAATCTTCTCGATAAATACCTTCGCTAGGCAGAATAAGGGCCTTGTTGCCTAATAGTGTCTTGGCGTTTAAAATATGTGGTTCCCATGTACAAATCGCATCTATACGTCCGTCTGCCAGAGCTTGGGGTAACTCTGATGGTTTTAAATCAATGGTCTCAACCTCAGAAAATAAAACTTCATTATGAGTCAAAAACAGATGCAAGAAAAATTGTCCGGTCGAGTCTTTGGTTATTCCCACTTTTTTACCTTTTAAATCTGAAGGATTATTTATCCCTTTGTCCTGGCAGACAAGCACTTTAATATCACTATCAGAATGAACCATAGCTGCAATAATAACGAAATCATTTCTATTAAGGCTATGAAACATGATTGGCGTCTGAGCCACGGTACAAATATCAATGTCCTTGTTGTTCAACATCGCGTCCAAGGAAGCTTTTCCAGAATCAAATCCTTTTATTTTTACGTTGAGACCTTCTTTTTGAAAATACCCTTTATTTTCTGCGACCCAAACAGGAGCTGTTAAAAGACTCCTCTCGCAGCCTAAAATAACTTCTTTTCTCATCTCTCCTCTATATTTTTCGGGCTCTTCGTGCCTCAACCAAAAATAACCACCAACTACCAAACCTAAAGCTATTATAACTACTAAAATCCAGATCCACGGTCTGGATTTACTTTTGTCTTGTTTTTCTTCTGCCAATTCTTACCTCCTATTTTTCCTTCCCTCTGCCGATGGGTAGCCTTACCGTGAAGGTGCTGCTTTTGCCCACCTCGCTTTGTACCTCGATGATGCCCTGCAATTCTTACCCCCACCAACTTGCGCTTGGTTTCTGTTTTTCCCAATTTCTTTGTCTTATGGTTCTCATTTGTTGGTGCTCTCTCAATGCGAGCATTAGTTTGAGATGATTGCTATCTACTACTCATTCCTTGAACCTTCGCAGCTGATGTATAGTACTGATAGTTGTTTCGACCCCTAGCTTTAGCACAGTACAAGGCGATGTCAGCACTCTTTATTAGAGTATCACCATCTTTGCCATGGTGCGGAAAGATAGCAATCCCTATACTCGTGGTAACGTGGAGTTTGTGATCCTTAACCATAAATGGTTCTTGAAAAACTCTTTCTAACTCTCTGCAATTAGATACAGACATTCGCTCCCCAAGAATCTCGTCTTTGTTTCCTGGCTAATCTTGAGACAGACGTTACTGTACTACCCTGTTTTCCTCTGCAATCCGACTGCTCTTTGAACATGCTCTTCAGTGATTATTCCCTTTCCCTTTAATATCTGGCCTAATTTCTTTTGTTTTTTCTCCTTCTTCTGTATCTCAAGGGCTTCCTGAAGTTGTTCCAAAGAGATAAATCCCATATCTTGGAGAATTTTCCCTATTTTCTTTTCTTGCTCAAAGTACTGCTCCAGGAGGGATAAAATCACTGCACTTCTACTTCTCCTTTCTCTTGCGCATATCTTATCCACTTTCTTTAAAAGCCAAGCGTCGTCCTTGCGGTAGTAAATGCTTATCATCATAGGGTTTATTCCTTTTTTAAAGGATAGGTTTCTCCCAGGTATATATTATCTTATCTTATATTATAACATAAAATATGAAACTGTCAAGGGGTTGATTGCCTGTCCTCTCCCACAAAAATCTGTCTAATGCTTTATGGTTCTATATTACAGTGATTTGCACCTTAAAATCTTACCTTTAGTGCCTACCTTAAACCAGCCTGAACTTCCTGGAAAATAAAAATTTATTGGAAGAGAAAAATTGGAAGAGAAAATAGAGGATTTGCAATTTTGGGATTTTGTTAATGGTGATGTCTTACTCAAAAGGCCACAAATGGGGAGAACCTCCTGAGGCTTTTTTGACAGACATGTTGACGGATAGGAACAAATTGGTTAGACTCTTACTGCCTAACATTTTTTCTCATTTTAAAAGGGTAATCCATAGGAGTCTGCAAAAAGGGCATAAACTGGTAGATAGACTACTATCTCCCCAATGGGAAAAGAAAAAGGGAGAAGGTAGGGCCTAGTAAAAAACAAAATTTGCAAGATTGCCAGATTTTAGGTATAATGAGGATTGGGAAGGATACGCCGGAGTGGCGGAATCGGTAGACGCGCTGGACTCAAAATCCAGTGGGGTTTATCCCCCGTGTGGGTTCGACTCCCACCTCCGGCACCTTAGCGCGGGAGATTTGTCTCTTTTAGGAAAGCTCTTCTTCACTTGCTTACCTAGTCTCTCAAACACTCTCGCCCACACGAAGGCGCTTAAAAGGGTAATTTACAACTTTCTTTTTGCTGCTTCCAGTTTCTCTTGCTCTTCGTAGAATCGCACCATCTCAATTATATGGGCAGCTAGCCCCTGGCTGTAGCAGACGATTACCGGGGGACGGAAAGGGTCATCGCTGACGCTCAATTGAACAGTGTTGCCACTGGCATCCTGCCACTGAGCATCACCGAGAGTGCCTGCTTTTACATATGGTTTAATAGGCTCTCCGTATTTGGTTGTCAGATGCTTGAGTAACTCGTCCAAAAAACGATACTGGTATCCACCAGCACCCCAAAAATCTAGCCTCACCTGGAAAAGGCGGTTGGTGAAGAAATAGAAGGTAACCAGAGCTACCTGGTTAAATAACCGATGCTGATGGTGAAAAGAGCGTATTAATTTATCTACCGAAACGATCACAATACCTGCCCGGTAGTGCTCTAGAGGAGAAAAATCTCCGTTAGCAACAATGCTTTTCACGTGTTCGGGAGACATTCCCCATAGGGCCCCTTCATATCCATCTATAGGAGAAGCCGAACCCAACGATGCCCATCCCCCAAAAAAGATCAAAAAAAGAACCACTATCTTCCATTCTTTTAAGTTAATTTTCTCGAGAATCATATGTTTTCCTCACTTTCTATCTTCTTCGTCTTATTTGTGTGAAAGTAACACGAATCAGCTTCCATAAAGTATTATAGCTTCTTCTGCGTTTCTTCTCGTTTAAGCTTTTCTCTTTGGCTCCGAGTCTGGCTAAGTTCCTTCTCCAGAGCCGTATCAATATAAGAGATCGTAATGCCTGGAAAAAGGAGAGATTTAGGATTAAAAGATAGCTCAATTACGTTAAGTCCATCGCCCAGCCAGAGAGTCCTCACCGATTCCTTATCAGGCTCGACCTCCTCTTGAACAGACTTTCCATACCTTTCCTTCAGGAGATCATTTAGTATCTGATAAAAAGAAAATTCTCCCGCCCGTCGATATATTTTTACCTCAAATAGTTGATTTTCAAAAAAGTAAAAATTGACAGTTACCTTTTTATCGAGGATCTGGTCCTCGAAATAAAAGAAATCAACCAGTCCATCGGTAGCGCCTGACCAAAAGTCAATCACCGGATGTCCAAAATCAGAAAACTCCTCCTTGGGAAAGACATCCCTTACCCAGTTATGAGACATTCCCCACTCTGCCAGGCGGTAACCCTTAACGTTGAGTCTTTCTCTTTGGAGTTCGCGAGCTGTTCCGAGAACAGTCAATCCTCTTTCTTCAGCAATAATTTCAAGGATCAGTCGTTCAATCTTATTTGTGGCTTGCTGGTCCTCCTTAGCAAGATCAAGGCTCAGAGCTTCCCGGCATCGATAGATTTCTTCAGGAAAGACTTGGGCTCTTTCATAGAGAAGACGAAGGTTATGCTTTATCTCATCCTCAGTTGCATTCTCTTTCAAACCATTTCTTACTAATGCGTACGCTTTTACATACGTATTTTTGATGGTTTGAAGGTGAGATTTCCATTCCTGTGACCAAGCTGGACCCCCATATTGTAAAAGTAACAGTATAATCAGATAAAACAACATCCTTTTCATTTTACTCTACTTTAAACAGGATTTTCATATCTTACCTTTATACAACTTATATACAACTTAGCTTTTTTTCAGATTTTATCTTTAGCAATATTATCATCACCAAATGGCTTTGTCAAAAGCCAAAATAGTTAGAGCGACTGCTTGACTTTTTCAAGACTAGATGTTATTCTGTCCTTGATTACACAGAGGAATCTGAGGAATTCAGATAATGGACAATCCGCGGCTATAAAAGAAAAGGAGGTAAAACCAATGAAAAAAGGTCTATGGGTAAAGGGAGTGGTTCTGTCATTTTTTGTGGTGGCAATACTCTCAGGGAGTGCGGTCGGCGAGGAGGGAAATTACGAGAAGATTTTAGAACTTAAGGATGAGATCGTCAAGATTCAGAACCAAGGAGAACTAGGATTCAGAAACTTCACTCTCTGTTCCAAAATAATCACCTTCGGGCAGTACGTTGCCTTGCCGGAGCCAAAGGTAAAAGTAGGTACTGAAGAAATGCTCATTTATGCTGAGCCAGCTAATCACTTTACCAATACTCAGGGGGGAAGATACGAGTTTTGGCTTACACTCGACATGATTGTTCTTGACGAGAACGGCGAAGTGCTTTTGGAGAAGACCGATGCCTTGTCAGCGCACTTTAATACCGCAACCCCCATGCTTGATATCTTCTTTCCCCTCACTATTTACCTGAACGGAGTTCCGGCTGGTAAATATACCTTTAAAGCGGTGCTGCACGATGCGTTGAGAGATGCCACGGCTACTAAAACGGTTGATTTTGAGCTAGTTGAGTAAGTATTTTGGCTAGTTGGTCTTATACTTTCTAATCCAAGGGAAGTCGTGGAAGCTTTGGTTGCCAAAATAGAAAAAGGGCCATCGTATTGATGATGATAGAATGAGATGCTAAACTGTACGTACTTAATTGAGAGGATAAGATTCCCTGGATGATCATTAGTCTCGAAGAAAGTAAATGTTATTAATTGCCATAATTGTGCCTTTCTTTGTTGCCTGGTGGGTAGCCTCTGATGCTAAGAAAAGAGGCTATACTCGAGGTCAAATTATCGGCTGGTTCCTGGGAGTCTGGCTTCTTCTTATCTTATTTTTGCCCCTTTATCTTATCCTGAGATCCAGGTCAGCCAAACCTACCAGACCAGCCACGGGACCCGGGGTATGCCCCTATTGTGGTAATCTTTACCAGGGTAAAGTTACCTATTGTCCTTACTGTGGGCAGAAACTTGAAGATGACAGCTTGTAAGAAAGGAGTTAAAAGATCCTTTGAAGGGGAAATGGAGTCTGGGATTATCTATACTCTTTATATCCTTGATAGTGGGAATTCTTTTCCGAATGAGCCCGGCTACTATATTAAAAAATATTTTTTTAGCCTCGATTCATCCCTCCACTTTACAACTAATAGCTCTAATTATATTGGTTATCTTTTTGGGAAATCTCATGAAAGAGAGGGGAAATTTAGAAAACATAGTTTCCTCTCTTGAAGCTATAATCAGAAATCGCCGCCTGGGGTCCGTCATTCCACCTGCTCTTATGGGACTTCTGCCCATGCCTGCCGGAGCACTTTTCTCCGCTCCCATGGTGGAGGAATTTGGTAGGAAAATGGGGGCAAGTTCAGAGAATAAGACTCTTCTAAACTACTGGTTTCGTCATATATGGGAGTATATGTGGCCTCTTTATCCAGGATTAATTCTAGCGGCAGCACTTCTCAACGTTAAGGTTAGAGACATTATGCTGGCCCAGTACCCCTTAACCCTGGCCGCTGTTGCCGCAGGCTTTCTCTTCTGCATGAAAAAAGGCTCCTATCCACCGTCCTCTGGCTCTTTTAAGCCTCAAGAGAAAACCAAGTTTGCTAAGGAGATTCGGGCTCTTATCTTCAATACCTGGCCGATTCTGGCTATAATTTTTCTAGTTCTGATCTTTAAGGTAAAACTACTTCTAGCCATCCTAACCATCGTATTAATCGTTCTTGCCTCCTCCAAAATGAGAGGACATAAAATATTTTTATCTTTCAAAAAAAGTCTTTCATTCTCCATGCTTCTTTTGATAATCTCCGTTATGGTCTTCAAAAGAGTGTTTGAAGTTTCGGGTGCATTTTCAGTAATTCCTACCATTTTTAGCCATTGGGGGGTATCTCCTTTAATTATTTTGTTCTTTGCTCCTTTTCTAGCCGGTCTTTTAACAGGAATTACCTCTGCTTTCGTGGGAATAGCATTCCCTTTGCTCTTGCCCTTAATGATTAGGAGCCAACCGAACCTGACCTACGCCATGCTTGCCTATGCCGGTGGATTTGCCGGAGTTCTTCTCTCTCCATTTCATCTCTGTCTTATCGTTACCAGAGAATACTTCAAGGCAGATCTCAGAAAATTATATAAACTACTATTCCTTCCGGTCATCTTTGTCGTAATGGTAGCCCTCCTAATCGTAGGGTTAAAAGGGTTTTAGGAGAAAGTTACCTTACGGCCACCCCGTAAATATTGATGGATCCCCCGGGCCGCTCTTTTTCCGGCTCCCATGGCAGCAATAACTGTAGCGGCTCCGGTAACAATATCTCCTCCAGCAAAAACCTGAGGAATGCTGGTCTGGCCATTCTCTTCATTTACCTCAATGTGGCCCCAGCGGTTCAATCTTAACCCAGGGGTTCCCTGAGTCAAAAGAGGATTGGCTCCTTGACCAATGGCCACCACTACCGTCTCTATATCAAGATTAAATTCAGATCCTTTTATAGGTATAGGTCTTCTCCTCCCACTTTCATCAGGCTCACCCAGTCTCATTCTTAGACACCGCATCCCAGCAAGACCCCTCTTTTCATCCCCTAAAAAAGCTATTGGAATGGTCAACAGGTGGAATTTTACACCTTCTTCCTCGGCATTCTTTATTTCCTCCTCCCGGGCTGGCATTTCCTTTCTTGATCGCCGGTAGATTACAGTAACTCCGTCTGCTCCCAGTCTCAAAGCCACCCGGGCTGAATCCATGGCTACATTGCCTCCGCCTATTACTCCAACTTTTCGACCAATTTTAATGGGAGTATCATAGGAAGGAAATTGATAAGCCTTCATCAGATTAACCCGAGTAAGAAATTCGCTGGCCGAATAAACGCCATCTAAGTTTTCCCCGGGAATGCGTAAAAAATGAGGAAGCCCGGCTCCGATTCCTACAAAAACTGCAGAAAATTCATCTTTTAAGAGGTCCTCAATGGTTAGAGTCTTTCCAACTAACACATTAGGACAGATCTTCACCCCTAATTTCTCAATATTCCTTATCTCAATTTCAAGGATGTGCTTAGGAAGTCTGAACTCAGGTATTCCATACCTTAGAACTCCACCTGAGCTATGCAAAGCTTCAAATATAGTGACTCGGTAACCTAGTTTGACCAGCTCCGCTGCGGCTGTAAGTCCAGCAGGACCGGATCCTACCACGGCCACTTGAGCCACTGAGGATGAGGCAAGGTTCTGAGTTACTTTTTTTTCACTGTTTTCCTTCTGCCTTATTTCCCAATCGGCGGCGAATCGCTCTAACCTTCCAATGGCTACCGGTTCTCCCTTTTTAGATCTTACGCATTTTATCTCGCACTGAGTCTCTTGAGGACAAACCCTCCCACAAACAGCGGGAAGGCTGTTCTTTTCCTTAAGCTTTTCTATGGCGGCCTGGAAATTCCCCTGCGCTATGTATTTTATGAAGGCAGGTATGTCAATTTCTACCGGACATCCCTTTATGCAGGGAGGTTTTTTGCATTGTAGACACCTTTTAGCCTCCTCTACTGCCTGTTCGGAAGAATACCCGAGGGCTACTTCATTGAAATTCTTTATTCTCTTTTTTGGGTTCTGCTTGGGCATGCCAACTTTCGTGACTCTATCAGACATCCAAAACTCCTTAATACGTCACTTTATCTTCCGGAAGATAAGGCACCTTCATAAAAACAACTTTTACCACATTCACAATCTTCCTCGTTAATTCTCTGCACCTTGACCTCCTCTTTAAATGGTCAACTTAAGAATCTCTCTTAGATCTTCATCACTTGCTTCCCGAGGATTTTTACTCATGCTGCTACTTCTAGACTCAGCAATAATGCTAGGGAAGTGAGCTTCGGTAATTCCGTATGGCCTAAAATTGAGAGGTAGACCAATCCGCTCTAAAAATCTTTTTATGGCGTTGGGTATATCCTCTCCCCTCTTAACTCCAATTTTCTTTGCTATCTGAGTAAATTTCTCCGGTCTTGTAATCAGGTTAAATCCTATCACATGAGGGAGAAGAATAGCACAGGCCAGTCCATGGGGAACGCCAAACCGTGCTCCAATCGGGTGCGCCAGTCCATGAACTGCACCAAGGCCAGAATTAGAGAAAGCCATGGCAGAAAGTAGACTACCCAAAGCCATTTTTCCACGAATCTCTGCATCTTTCCCATTGGCAACAGCTTGAGGTAAATTTTGGAAAATAATCTCAATAGCCTGAAGAGCCAGAGTATCGGTAATTGGATTTGATGTCCTGGTAACATAGGACTCAAGAGCCTGTGTGAAAGCATCCATCCCGGTGTAAGCTGTAACTTGAGAAGGAAGAAAAAGAGTTAAGTCAGGGTCAACCAGGGCCACTCTAGCTATCATATAGGGACTGCGGATGCTTTTCTTAAGGGAGACCTTTCTATCGGTGAGAACAGAATTATTAGTGATCTCCGCTCCGGTACCAGCGGTAGTGGGAATGGCCACAAAGGGTAGCCCTTCTTTTTCAATCTTCTTACCAGAATGATATTCCCAGATTGTACCTGACTGCCTGGCTAGAGAGGCGATAGCTTTAGCTGCATCCATGGCGCTTCCCCCACCCAGGCCAATGACAACATCAGATTTTTTTATACGGGCAATTTTTATTCCCTGGTTCACTGTCTCCAGACAGGGATCATGCTCAACTCGATCAAAAAGATCCAGGCTAATTCCCTCCCTTTTCATAACCCCTATAACTCTATCCAGAATGCCCGTTTTTCGCATAGAGGAGCGACCGGTTACCAATAAGGCTTTCTTACCTAAAGAACTGACCTCTTTTCCCAGCTCTTTAATTGCCCCTCGGCCAAAGATAATGCGAGTTGGATACATTAAAAGAAACATCTTTTTCTCCTCACACCGCAGAGATCGCAGAGCGCACAGAGATGAATCAAAAAAGAAAACTCCATGAAATGGTAAATATTCACACTTATTATAAAAAACTAATTCCCTCTGTCAATTCATCAGCCTTTCTCTGAAAGATCGTTTCTTCCTTTAACCCTTCCTCAAACCCTTTTGAAATAGCCCAGTTTGATAGTACCATATAATACCAGAAAAGTATTCAGGAGATTTATACAGGTATCGAGAGGAAGAGTTCCGAGATATTTCTTGACAGAGAACCCGCATATGATAGGATGAACTGCAAAAGAGGGATAGAATTTGAAAAAAAAATTCTATTTGACCACCCCCGTCTACTATGTTAATGATGTGCCTCACCTGGGGCATGCTTATACCACCATTGCTGCGGATGCCCTGGCAAGATATAAGCGCCTTAAGGGATACGAGGTTCTTTTCCTAACCGGCACCGACGAGCACGGGGACAAGATCAACCGAGCAGCTAAAGAAAAGGGTATCACTCCCATTGAACTGGCTGATCAAGTGGTAAATCGCTTTCAGAATCTTTGGAAGAAGCTCTCTATCTCCAACGATGATTTTATCCGCACAACCGAACTCCGGCACACTCAAGTAGTAAGTGAGGTCTTCCAAAGGCTTTACGAGCAAGAAGATATCTACCGGGGAACCTACAAGGGATGGTACTGCGTCCCTTGCGAGAGCTTCTGGTTAGAGCCGCAGCTAAGGGATGGAAACCTTTGTCCGGAATGTGGACGCAAGACTGAAAAAGTAGAGGAGGAAAGTTATTTCTTCAGACTCTCCCAATATCAAAAACCACTTCTGGACTATCTTGACCACCATCCTGACTTTGTTCTTCCCTCTAGCAGGAAAAATGAGGTAGTGGAGTTTGTCAAAAGGGGACTAAAGGACCTTAGCGTTACCCGACTAAAACTGAAATGGGGTGTACCCTGCCCCATAGAAAAGGAGCATACAATCTATGTCTGGATCGATGCTCTTATCAATTATATCTCAGCCTTAGGATATGGGGTGAATAAAGATAAGTTTTCTATATTCTGGCCGGCCGATGTTCATTTGGTTGGAAAAGATATTTTGAGATTTCACGCCATTATTTGGCCAGCTCTTTTAATGGCTTTAGGGATAGAGCTTCCCCGGACAGTCTTTGCTCATGGTTGGTGGAAAATAAAGGGAGAGAAGATGTCCAAATCGAAAAAGAACGCCATCGACCCTGAGGAAATTGTGAAACAATACGGAGCAGATCAACTGCGCTACTTTCTTCTTCGAGAGATTTCCTTTGGAGAGGACGGCAATTTTTCCATCCCCCTTTTTGTGAAAAGAGTAAATAGCGACCTTGCCAATGATCTGGGAAATCTACTCAATAGAACCATTCCTCTGGTGGTGAGACATTGTGGAGGAAAGGTACCTTCTCCAGCGGACGAAGACAAAACTTTAGAGGAAAAAATAAAAAAAATCCTTCCCTCACTCGATGAAGCCATGAATATCCTCTTTTTTTCGAAAGCTTTATCTTATATCTGGGAAATAATAAAATCAGCTAACCTCTATATAGACAGATGTGCCCCCTGGAAACTGGCCAATCAAGCCAATAAGCAAAAAAGGTTAAATACCGTTCTTTATAATCTTTTAGAGACTCTGAGGGTGCTGGCACTCCTACTTTTCCCTTTCATACCCGTGTCAGCACAAAAGATATGGACTCAGTTAGGAATGGAAGAAGATCTGAGCAGTCAAACTCTGGACAAGGCTGGGGTTTGGGGTGAATTAAGTCCGGGAACTACGGTAAAGAAAGGACCACCTCTTTTTCCTCGTATTAAGACGTAATACATGGAAAATGAAGATTTTGGGGGAAATAATCACGCGTAAATACTCAGTCAACCACGTCATTGCGAGCAAGGTCCCTCGCTTGTCATTAACGCCGTGTCACATTGAATTTTCAGGGTAGCCGCACCCTTTAGGGTGCGCAGGCTCTGAGCCTTGCGACTACCAAAAATGACGGGGTTCACTGAATACTTACAATGAAATTAAAAGAGAAGACGGAGTATCTCTGGGAGAAGTATAATTTTACTCCCAAAAAAGAGCTGGGTCAAAATTTCTTGATCGATCCTTGTATAGTTGATAGGATAATAGAGAGCTCAAAGCTTACCAAAGCTGATACCGTAGTTGAGGTAGGAGCAGGAAGCGGGGTTTTAACTGAGAGGCTGGCTAAGAGTGCCGGAAAGGTGATAGGAGTAGAAATTGATGAAAAGCTATGTCAGATTTTAAAGGAAGAACTTGCCGACTACGATAACCTTAAGATAATCCGTGAAGATATCGAACAGTTTTGCTCCGAGAAGAGATTTACTCAGCCACAATCAGTTAAAATAGTGGGAAATTTACCCTATCAGATAGCTTCTTCTTTTCTTTTAAATCTTGCCCGAAAGGAATGGATCAAGTTTATGGTGGTAATGGTACAAAGGGAAGTGGCAGAAAAACTGCTGGCTAGACCCGGAGAAAAAAAAAGAGGCGCATTAACTGTCCTCATGAACTACTATACTATTATTAATAGAGTCATTAATGCTCCTCCCCAGGCATTTATTCCGGCTCCTAAAGTGGGATCCAGTTTAATTAGAATAGATAGAAAGGAAAACCAGTTGGCAAAAAATGAGGATCGTTTTATGAGCGTAGTGAAAGGAGCTTTTCGCTTACGTCGTAAGATGCTGGTGAATGCGCTTAGTAAAGAGTTAGGAAAAGAGAAAGCTCTGGTTAAAGAGAGATTAAACCAAATAGGGATTAACGGGAAAAGAAGAGCAGAGGATCTGACGGTGGAGGAGTTCGTCAGAATAAGCGAAGCGTTGTAGATTAAGAGAAAATAAAGATGCCTATTAAGACTATCGAGTGGATAGAAGGAAAGGTTAAGATTATAGATCAGAGTAAACTTCCTCAAAAATTGCAGTACATTTATTGTAAGGATGTTGAAACTCTGAGAGAGGCAATTAGCTCCCTTAAGATAAGGGGTGCTCCTGCGATAGGAATTGCGGCAGCTTTTGGGGTCGTCCTGGGGATAAAGAATTCTTCTTCTCAGAACTATCTTAGCTTTCAGAAGGAGATAGAAAAAGTCATTGATTACCTGGCGCGTTCCCGCCCTACGGCGGTTAACCTTTTCTGGTCCTTGAAGCGTATGAGGAACTGCGCAGAAAAGAACAAAGACAAACAGATAAAGGAAATAAAGACCATTCTTGAAAAAGAAGCACTTCGAATAATGGAAGAAGATAAACGATGTAATCGGCAGATTGGGGAAAACGGAGCACGTCTTATTGAGGATGGACAGACAATTCTAACCCACTGCAACGCTGGAGCTCTGGCTACAGCTGATTATGGAACTGCCCTGGGGATTATTTACCGAGCAAAACAGAAAGGAAAGAAAGTCAAAGTTTACGTTAACGAGACCCGTCCTCTTCTTCAAGGAGCAAGACTGACTACCTGGGAACTTCTCCGGGAAGGAATTGAGGTGGTCTTGATCTGTGATGATATGGCTGGACAGGTAATGCAAGAGGGAAAGATCAATAAGATCTTGGTGGGAGCAGATAGAGTCGCCGCCAATGGTGACGTGGCCAACAAGATAGGAACTTATATGATGGCGGTACTGGCAAAGGAGAATGGGATTCCCTTTTACGTAGCCTGTCCTTTCTCCAGCATTGATCTATCTCTACCTTCTGGTAAAGAAATCCCTATTGAGCAAAGAGATTCTTCCGAGATAACCACTTTTTTGGGAAAAAGGATTGCCCCTCAGGGAATTAAGACATATAATCCTGCTTTTGATGTAACTCCAGCTATGTATATAAAAGGTATAATCACGGAAAAAGGAATACACCGATCTCCTTACGAGAAAAGTCTACCACAAAAAATGGGGACGTGATTATTTTTTCAGGGGAAAGTCCCTCGATACGCGTATAAATCTTCTGCTTTTCTGGGGAATCAACAAAAAATAATCACGTCCCCATTTTTCAGAGGAACAGGAAAATGACAAAGAAGATTAATCGAAAAGAGGTCAAGTATATTGCTCACCTGGCGCGGCTTCAATTGACCTCGGAAGAGGAAGAAAAATTCAGCCGCCAGTTGGGAGAGATCCTGACCTATGTGGACAAACTGAAAGAAGTAGATACTCGTAATGTCCCCCCTACTTCCCATGTCTTTGCTTTAAAGAACGTATTCAGAGAGGACAAGCAAAAGAAATCTCTTCCCCAGCGAGAAGCCCTGTCCAATGCTCCCAAGAAGAAACGAAATCAATTTCAGGTTCCCAAGATAATAGAGTAATTAAGCTCTATAGATTCTTTCCTTTCGATGGATTTCTCGTATGAAGAAAATAAGAAAAACTAAAACCATGTTATATAAGGAAGTGGGCAGAGTGAGATAGACGATTCTTTCTAGAAAAGAAGAGGAAAGGCGAAAGATAGTTAACCAGGCCGAAAGGATAGCTCCACTCAGGATGCTGGCCAGCCCCACGATGAGGAGAATAAAGACGATGTTTTCCTGGTAGACCCTTTCCTTTACCTCGGAGGTAAGAAATCCTACTAAAGACAGAGCAAAGGCGTTTAGCCCCAGTAAGGGATAAAAGAAGATATCCTCGAGCAGTCCAATGGTAAAACCGGCTAATAATCCTTCTTTCCAGTCATGGGTCCAGGCCCATAGAATGAGCAGAATAAAAGGGAAATCTGGCCTACCTCCTCTAAAAGAAACTACCCCCATTAAAGCAGTCTCCAGAAGAAAAACCAGACTAACTAGAAGGATAAAGACAGCCAATTTTTTCATTTCTTTATGACAAATAGTTCCTCTAACTTCCCAAAATCTACCGAAGGAACAACCTCCACTTCTTGGAATAAACGATTAGGATTCTTTTTTACCCGAGAAATTCTTCCCACCAGAATTCCTTTGGGAAAAAGGCCCCCCAGACCCGAAGTCATAATCTCGTCCCCTACCTCGACAGAGGCTCTGGTTAAAAGATACTTCAACTCACATACCTTCCCCATACCCTGCAAGATAGCCACATCCCTGGTTCTTTCATTTCTTATCCCTACCTTGCTCCTCTCATCCAGAATTGTCAGAACTTTGGCTTGATGAGGATAGACCTCAATTACCCTTCCTACCAATCCCTGAGCATTAACCACAACCATCTCCTTTTCTATCTCCTCTTTTTTCCCTTTTCCTAAAAAAAAGACTTTGAAATAGTCACGAGGGGCATAGGCCACTACCTGGACAGGGAGAAGTTCACAGGGTTGTTTTTGTTGGAATTCAAGCATCTTCCCCAGTCTCTCATTGGTAGAGACCATCCTCTGATAATAATTCTTCTCCTGGAAAATGAGTTGGGCCAGCCGATCCTTAAGGGCCTTGTTTTCCTCTCTCAGTCTTCTTGAGTTATGGATATCTTCGATGAATTTGCCTATGTTGGATTTAACATGAAAACCGGCTGCCGGGAATAACCCCATTAAGACATAGCTTTTCTCTCTGATTCGGACGACCACATCACTATGGTAGGAGGAAATCAACATTAGAATAGAGGATAGAAAGAGAAACCCAACTA
>Ga0315555_1001702_pt1 | contig 15759 bp, 13 predicted proteins | sample SalMarSW160380MG_FD_202113 | JGI IMG/M metagenome (GOLD analysis project Ga0315555, IMG submission 202113) | Salt marsh sediment microbial communities from the Plum Island Ecosystem LTER, Massachusetts, United States - Salt Marsh Sediment SW1603-80 ... | reverse complement strand
ATTGCCCGCTCGACAAAACAAATAGACCAGGCACTGGCGGGATTGGTACGCACCCTCATCATCGCTATCCCGCTGGCACTGGCATTAGCTGCCGCGGGCGGTATATTTCTAGCCCGCCGAGCGCTTAAGCCAGTAGACAAGATTACCCAGACAGCGCGCGAAATCGGGGAAAGTGACTTAAGTCAAAGGATTAATGTGAACACCAAAGACGAATTAGGGAGGCTCGCAGCGACGCTGAATGAAATGATTGGACGATTGGAAAAAGCGTTCCAGCACCAGAAGCAATTCACCAGCGATGCCTCTCACGAGTTACGTACTCCCTTGGCGGTAATTGAAGCTGAATCCACTCTGGCGCTCCAGAAGGAAAGACCACCAAGCGATTATCGGCAATCTTTAGAGATTGTTTCTAGAGAAGCAAGACAGATGTCCTCACTTATTGACCAATTGCTTACCCTCGCTCGTGCTGATGCCGGAAAGGAGCAATGGAACTTCGCGGAAGTCGATCTTGGCAAGCTCATCACTGACCTGAGCATAGATGTCGAAATTCTCTGCCAGGAAAAAGGGCTCAGTTTTCAATTAGGTCAAACGCAGGATTTGGTGGTGAAAGGCGATGAAGCCAGGTTGAGAGAACTGTTCATGAACCTTTTGGATAATGCCATCAGATATACCCCTGCTCCAGGGATTGTTTCCGTCTCATTTGGCCGCGAAGGGCAAATGGCCGTCGTCGCCATCATGGATACCGGGATTGGCATCCCGGCAGAAGACATACCCCTCATCTTCGAACGGTTCTACCGGGTCAATAAATCTCGCGCGCGCGCTGAGGGAGGCAGTGGTCTGGGCCTGGCAATATGCCGGCATATTGCTGAGGCTCATGGGGGGAAGATAGAAGTGGAGAGCCAGGTGGGGGCGGGAAGCACCTTTTCTGTATGGCTCCCTTTGCAATCCCCCTAGTTTTCGCCTATGCCATCAGCCTATCCTCGTAACGGAGTCTGTGCTTCCCACAGAGATGCTTGACTATATATAATAATGAAAGGAAATATTGTGCATAGAGTCGATGATGAAATGAATTACCCACTGCAAACAGCCAACAGCTATTATGCTCGGTGCATAAAGGCTAACGTCTATGTCTAAACGTCTGAACATCGACAGCGTCCCGGCTCTAGTCGGCATCGTGGGGCCCATTGTGGTAGTTGTCGGGGATCTCGCAGCATCTTTATCTACTCCCGGTTACAGCCTGGTCAGGGATTCAGTCAGCAGTCTGGCATTGACTCCCATAGGCTGGCTACAATCGATTTGCTTTCTGGCTATGGGCTTGCTGTTGGAGATCTTTGTAGTCGGCCTCTTTTTCAATATTCGAAGAGCACGGGGCTTCCATGCCAGTATCGGACTTCTTGCTCTCTGTGGCTTCGTGTTGATGTTGATTGCTACTTTTCATATGGATGCCCCTGGAGGTCCGCGTACTATTGCAGGAATAATCCACACGATATCATCTTATGGCCTCGGCTTGTTATTCCCCATCGCTATTTTATCGCTCGCACCCAGCCTCAAGAGTACCCCGAATTGGAAAAACATCTTCGTCTATACACTCGTTGCTGGTGTCCTGGCCTTCGCCCTGATAATAGGAGCGTTCTTTACTGAGCAAACGGGCTGGTTTGGTTTATATGAGCGAATTATAATAGTCAACGCGCTAGTCTGGGTGGAAGTAGTGGCAATCCATTTTCTACGCCTGCTACTGAGACGGGAGCCAAAGCCCCAATCCTGACAAACTAATAACGGCGAAGCCTTCTGAAACCGCAATACCAAGCCTTGCCTCGTAAAAAGTAACAATAGGGCGACTTGTTCGATAACCGCTCATGGCCTTCGTGTTTTCCGCTGCGGGATGAAATCATGCTAAAATGCAGTTCGCTGAGACTCAGGGCTGTGTGATAATATAATATGGTAAGCCACGAAATGATTATCGGCGTCATTGGGGATTCTTCCTGCTCCCCAGAAGAAGCGAAGCTGGCAGAAAGTGTTGGTGAATTGTTAGCCCAGCGAGGTGCCACTATAGTATGCGGTGGCTTGGGTGGTGTGATGGAAGCTGTTTGTCGCGGAGCCAAGTCAAAAGGCGGCTTGACTGTGGGTATTTTGCCTGGGAAAAATTCAAGCACGGCAAACCCCTGGGTAGATATTCCCCTGGTTACTGGCCTAGGCGAGGCCAGAAATGTGGTGGTGGCAAAGTCGGCTCAGGCCATAATTGCCATTGGCGGAAACTATGGAACGCTGAGCGAAATTGCTTATGCTTTGAAGAGTAGCACCCCAGTCATCGGCTTGAATACCTGGTCACTGTCCCGAAACGGGCAAGAGGATGATTCTATCATCAAAGCTCAGAGTGCTACGGAGGCGGTGGACAAAGCAATTTCCTTGGTCAAGAGGCGCAAAAGATCATGAGGTTGCTTAACTATGCTCGCAATGACAGGGAGTTAGTCATAGAATGCCCTTAGAGATAGCAAGTATCGAAAGTGTAAAAGCCAGAGAGATTCTCGATTCGCGGGGCAATCCTACCATAGAGGTAGAGGTGGTGTTGGTTGATGGCACCGCGGGTGTCGCCTCTGTCCCCTCAGGAGCAAGCACCGGAAAACATGAGGCTGTGGAGCTTCGGGATGGTGATAAAAGTAGATATAGAGGGCTCGGCGTTCTAAAAGCAATAAAGCATGTCAATAGTGAGATTGCTTCGGCAATAACAGGCATGTCTGCCTTAGAGCAGGCAACTATTGACCAGCGACTAATTGAACTTGACGGCACTGCTAATAAAGCCCGGCTCGGGGCTAATGCCCTACTGGGGACATCTCTTGCCGTAGCCAAGGCCGGAGCCAGCTTCCGGGGTGTTCCTTTATTCCGTTATTTAGGAGGGGCAAGAGCTAACCTCTTGCCTGTCCCTATGTTGAATATTCTAAATGGGGGTAAGCATGCCCTGGGCTCTACCGATTTTCAGGAATTTATGATAATGCCGGTGGGCGCTGCCAATTTCCACAAAGCCCTGCAAATAAGCAGCGAAGTGTATCATTCCCTGCGTAAAGTGCTTGAAGATAAGGGACTAAACACCAATGTGGGAGACGAGGGTGGCTTTGCTCCCCGACTCCCTTCCAATAAAGATGCGCTGGAGCTGATACTAACAGCCATCGACATGGCTGGCTACAAAGCTGGTCAGGACTTATTTATCGCCCTGGACCCAGCCGCCAGCACCTTCTACCAAGGAGGGAAGCATAACAGTGTTCATGGGAAATATGTCCTCTCCCGAGAAGGTGTTACCCTCGATTCCACAGAAATGATTGACTATTATGTCAAGTTAGCCTCGGATTATCCTGTCATCAGCATCGAGGATGGGCTGGCTGAGGATGATTGGGCAAGCTGGTCATTGCTCACTACTCAACTAGGAAAGCAGATTCAACTTGTGGGCGATGACCTTTATGCTACCAACATGGAGCGCCTGGAAAAGGGCATTGCCCAAAAGGCCTCCAACTCAATTCTTATTAAGCCAAATCAGATAGGCACGCTCAGTGAAACTATGGCTGTTATCAAAAGAGCACAGCAGGCTGGGTGGACAACCATTATCAGCCACAGGTCTGGTGAGACTGAGGATACTACAATTGCCGACCTCGCGGTAGCCAGCAATGCTGGATTAATTAAAGCTGGTGCCCCCTGTCGCAGCGAGAGACTTGCTAAGTACAATCGCCTCCTCAGGATAGAGGAGGAATTAGGAGAGACCGCACAGTACCCTGGCAAAAAGGCGTTATATAATTTGGAGAGGATTAAATAATGGAGATATTAAACGGTGTTCACCAGATAAAAACTCCTGCTCCTGAAAGTGCATCATGGTATACCAATGTTTATGTAATTGAAGGCAGTGATGGACATATACTGGTTGATAGCGGCTGGGATAGCCAGGAATCCCTCTGGGCCCTCCAGGAAGGGATAAAAACGGCAAACCTCAAACTTCGAGACATCAAAAAGGTGGTCATCACCCATATACACCCCGACCATTATGGGTTATCAACCAAGATAAAACAAATCTGCGGGGCTCAAGTAGCTATTCACAGGATTGATGCGGGCTTTATCTTTCCCAGATATAAAGATTTTGCTGACCTGATTAAAAAGACTGAAGAGCTGCTTCGGCAGAACGGTGCTCCTGAGGACGAATTGCCTCAGCTGAAAGAGGCTTCGTTGTGGATGAATAAATATGTCACCCCGGATTTGCCTGAAGTAAAGTTAGAGGACGGCGACACAATTTCTAACGACTCTTTCGAATTCGAGGTGTTATGGACACCGGGGCACTCGCCAGGCCATGTCTGCCTTTATGAACGAGAGAAGAAGTTTATTCTCACCGGCGACCATGTCTTGTATGATACCGTTCCCCACGTTGGCTTCAATCCCCAATCTGGCGATAACCCCTTGGGCGACTATGTTTCTTCACTTAAAAAACTAGAGCGCCTTAAGGCTCATTTTATTCTCCCGGGACACGGGCCGGTATTCAATGCCTTAGGGCTGAGGATAGAAAAGATACTCCAGCATCACGAGGAAAGAAAGAGAGCCATCATGAGAACTCTACACGACGGCTTGAAGACAGCCTACGAGATATCTCAACAAATTCCCTGGATGGTCAACGAGGGGGGCATTGCCTTTCAGGATTTGTCAGTCTGGGACAGGCGAATGGCTGTTACCGAGACCATTGCTCATCTTAAGCTCTTGATGGAGGAAGACAGGGTGGGCAATGTTGATATGGATGGCGCTTCTTTGTATTTAGCTAAAGACTAGCAAGAAAAGAGGAGGCAAAGAAATGGCAACAAAAGTAGGAATCAACGGCTTCGGGCGTATTGGCAGGTTAGCTCTGAAGGCAATTACCCAGCGTTGTGGCGGCAAGGTGGAGGTGGCGGCAGTGAATGACCTTACCGATGCTAAAACCAACGCCCATCTTTTTAAGTATGACAGCAATTATGGCATCTATCCCGGTAAGGTGGAAGCTAAAGACGATTGCATAGTAGTTGACGGGAGGGAAATAAAAGTCTTAGCTGAGCGTGACCCTGGGAAAATTCCCTGGCGAGACTATGGGGTGGATATTGTGATTGAATCGACAGGGCTTTTCACCCACGCGAGCAAGGCTGCTGCTCATCTTCAAGGCGGTGCTAAGAAAGTAATTATTTCAGCACCGGCTCAAGAAGAGGATATATCTATTGTCCTTGGTGTCAATGAAGGGCAATATGACCCGGCTAAGCACCGCATTATATCCAATGGCTCCTGCACCACTAATTGCATTGCCCCTGTAGTTAAAGTCCTCCACCAAAACTTTGGCATTGTTCACGGATTAATGACTACCGTCCACGCTTATACTAACGATCAGAAGATACTGGACGTGTTTCACCGCGACCTGCGCCGAGCAAGAGCCGCTGCCATCAATATCATCCCAACTACTACTGGTGCAGCTCGTGTTGTGGGCGTAGTCATTCCGGAACTTCAGGGGAAGTTACATGGTATTGCCTTGAGGGTGCCCACTTCGGTGGTGTCTGTCGTTGACTTTGTCGCTGACCTGAATACAAAGGTAAGCACTGAGAAAGTTAACGATGCCTTTCGTAAGGCTGCTGACGGAGAGCTTAAGGGAATTCTGGAATATTGTGACGAGCCACTGGTGAGTTCGGATTTTAAGGGCAATCCAGCCAGTGCTATTTTCGATGCCTTAAGCACTATGGTCATTGATGACAACCTGATAAAGGTCTTAGCCTGGTATGACAACGAGTGGGGCTATAGCTGTCGTCTTGCTGACCTCGTCGTTTATATCGTTAGAAAAGGATTATAACTCCAATTTAAGCTCTCCCCCGAAGGGAGAGAAATAAGGAGGGGGAACAAACAATGCACGTCGGTGTGTGCCGAATTGAGCTTCGTCTCCCCGAGAACCATTCCCTCAAAGGTAAGAGACAGGTAATTAAGTCTATCACCACACGGATACAAAACAAGTTCAATGTTTCCGTAGCTGAAGTGGATAATCAGAATTTATGGCAATTAGCTACTTTAGGCATAGCTTGCGTTAGCAACCACAGAAGACACGCCGATGAAACTCTATCCAATGTCGTAAAGTTCGTCGTCCAGAACTACCCCGATGTAGAGTTATTGAGTTCAGAAATAGAAACCTTCCTCTGATGGATGCTGCTGCTTTTCTCCATCACCTTGTCAGTCTGCCTGATTATCGCCAGCAGGTCGTTCATATTGAACGCATTCCCCCGCAGGGCGCTATCTTTGGCAAACTGGATAACCCCCTCCACCCTACCCTTCAAGCGTCTCTGGAATCTCTGGGCATATCAGCTCTTTATAGCCACCAGGCGCAGGCCTTGAATGCCATCCTGGCTGGGAGAAACGTGATAATAGCCACGCCCAGCGCCAGCGGCAAGACCTTGTGCTATCACTTAGCTACGATTGAGGCGCTTCTACACGATAAGGATAGCCGTGCTCTTTATATCTTCCCCACGAAAGCTCTAGCCCAGGACCAGCTACGTAGCGTAAAACAAATCGCTCGCCCCCTGTCATTGCGAGCCAGAGGCGAAGCAATCCCCCCAGAAGCTATGGCTACTTTTGACGGTGATACACCACAGAATGAGAGAGCAAACATAAGAAAACAGGCAAGGATAGTGCTGACTAACCCAGATATGCTCCATTTGGGCATTTTGCCTAACCACCAATCGTGGTCTAGATTGTTTCGCAATCTCAAATATGTGGTAATAGATGAGACCCATATTTATCGAGGTGTTTTCGGCTCTCACGTGGCCAATGTCCTGCGGAGGTTGCGGCGGCTTTGTGCTTCTCATGGCTCTAGCCCTCAGTTTATTTGCTGCTCAGCTACTATCGCCAATCCCGAAGAGCATGCTCAAAATATCGTCGGCTTGCCTTTCGAGTCCATTGTTGAAGACGGTTCACCACATGGCGAAAAATACTTTGTTTTCTGGAATCCACCGATTATCGGTGAGGCCAAGAATGCTCGACGCAGTTCCAACAGTGAGGCAGCCTTTCTTCTTGGAGAGCTCGTTAAGCAAGAGATTCGTAGTCTGGTGTTTGCCCGCACTCGTAAGCTTACCGAACTCATTTATATTTATACCCAGGGACAATTATCTTCCTCCCTGGCGGATAGAATCAGCCCTTACCGGGCGGGGTACCTTCCCGAAGACAGACGCCGAATTGAGCATCAATTTTTCGACGGTGAGCTTCTCGGGCTGGTCGCAACGACAGCCCTGGAACTGGGAATAAATATCGGCGACCTGGAGGCGACAGTGCTTACCGGCTATCCCGGAAGCATTGCCGGTGCCTGGCAGCAAGCAGGACGTAGCGGACGAAGTACCCATAGCTCTTTGAGCTTTCTTATCGCCCAGGAAAATCCGCTAGACCAATACCTGATGCGCAATCCCGATTTCTTTTTCAGCAAGAACTTTGACAACGCCATAATCAATCCTGGCAATCCTTATATCCTGAAGCCTCATCTCCTCTGCGCTGCCTGGGAGAAACCTTTGGAAGATAAGGATAAGGAATTCTTCGGATCCAACACTGGCACTATACTAACCGAGCTGGAACAGGAAGGGAGGTTAAGAAAACGCCAAGAGCGATGGCATCCCGCTCCTTCTATCTCCTATCCCGCTCGGGATATAAATATAAGGGCAACATCAGGGCAAAATTATGCTGTCATTGATGGTCGGGAGGGTTGCTTGTTAGAGACAGTAGAAGCCAGCGTCGCCTTTTTCCAGGTACACCCCGGCGCCATCTACCTCCATCAGGGCGAATCTTATCTTATAACGGAACTCGACTTAGCCCGGCGCATTGCCTGGGCAGAACCGCGTTCCACGGATTACTATACCCAGACTATGGAGATACACGACATCCGGGTCACGAAGATGCTCGAGAAAAAAGATTGCCACGGTGTGAAGGTTTACTTCGGAGATGTTGATGTTACCATCACGGTAGTGGGCTTTAAGAGGAAAAAACAATTCACCGAAGAGGTCATCGAAGAGGAGCCTCTTGATTTGCCACCACAAAACTTTCCCACCAAGGCCCTGTGGTTTGATTTGCCTCAGAAGGCGATTGACAGGATAGCCGCTGCCGGGCTTGACTTCCACGGCGGTTTACATGCTTGTGAACACGCTGCTATTGGCATACTTCCCTTATTTGCCCTTTGTGACCGCAATGACATCGGCGGCGTTTCCACCCCTTTTCACCCCGACACCGGCAAGGCGCAGATTTTCATTTACGATGCCCACGCCGGAGGCATCGGCATCGCCGAAAAGGGATTCGAGATGATAACCGAACTCTGGCAGGCCACTTTGAAAGCAGTGGAGGCATGTCCCTGCGCTGACGGCTGCCCTTCCTGCGTGCAATCGCCAAAGTGCGGCAACAATAACCAGCCCCTGGATAAAGAAGCTGCGATAGCATTCCTTGAAGGACTGGCTGGAGAACTGGTAAGATAAATAGAGGAAGGCAATTATCTGACAATAAAACCTGGCCTGATTTGGTGGATATCTTATAGGTAGGCAGCGGTCGTTTGATATTCTTATATTCCAGATATTCAAAAGCTTTTCATCTCAAAGGTAAGACGGAGTGAACAAATTTAGTAACGACTTGGGGTTACTAGCTTAGACATTTTTGGCCAGCACAGGAGGTTGTAGCCATGGGATTAGAAGAAGTTAAGAACATAGCGGCAAAATGTGTCCATTTCGGTATGTGTAAGATAGATTTCTTAGGGACAGGCATTTGCCCTTCTGGGATTAAGCATAAGTACGCTAGTTACTACCCTCAGGGAGGAATGGAGACCGTTAATGCCTTGTCTAACAAGCTGATACCTGTCACTGAAAGGCTTATTGACATAGCGAGGTCATGTACCTTGTGTGGAATATGTGATAAGCAGTGTTACTTCGTGACTGAACTTCGACCTATGAAAGTCATGGAAGCACTTAAAGAATATGTTGAAGCCGTTGTACAGACAAATGAGCCGATTGAAAGTCCGGTGGAAGACCAGGTATTGCGCGATTTAAGAGGAATTGTCGGCGGCGAATGGGCGACAAACGATCCTGCAATCTTAGTCACTTACTCTAGAGATATTAGCCCAGTCGATCCCGCAATCTTAGTTACTTACTCTAAAGATATGAGGCCAGTCACTTACTCTAAAGATATAAGCCCAAGTCATTTACGACATATGCCTGGATATGTTGTCATGCCTGAATCTACGCAGGAAGTTGCCGAAGTTGTTAAAGTAGCCAACAAGCATAAAGTGCCATTTGTGCCCAGAGGCACCGGCCAGAACAGCCATGGATTAACCCTTGGAGAGGGAATCATTATTGACCTGAGCAGAATGAAAACGCTTGAAGTGGATCCCAAGAACTGGGCTGCCACCGTTGGAGCGGGAGTGACCTCGTTTGAGATGCAGAAGGAAGCGAACAAGCACAAAATGAGGGCCAGTGTAGCAGAACCGGCAGCATGCGTTTGCGCTAACATGGTAACGACGGGTATTTATGGGACTCTTTGCCATGCGTACGGATATGCGGGCGATAATTACGTTGATGCAGAAATTGTTGCTTCTGATGGGAAAATATTCAGGACAAACGACAAGAATGCGCCGAAGATATTCAACTATTTTATGCCTCCCCCAGGTACTCTGGCTCCTCTCCCTGGCATATGTACTCATATTACCGTAAGACTTTACCCGATTGTAGAAGATGAAGAGGGAATTTTGGTTCCCTTCTCAGACCTTCACGAAGCCTTAGAGATGATGCGGGAGATAGCTAGAAGGAGGCTAGGCGTAGTTGATTCGATTCTGGGATTAGAATATTTTGCACCGTTCATTTCCCCAACTTTCCAGGCATCCGAGGAACTCAGGCGTTTCTTCACAGAAGAAATAGGAGCGAAATACCTGCTAATGGTGGTAGGGGATAAATACACGGTAAGGACAATAAAAGAAATGGCAGATGTTACTATAGATCAAAAGATGGTCAGGACAATTATGCTAGGTTTACCAAAATTTTATAGCGATGAAGGGATGGAAATACTAAGTCAACTTTCAGGGGCTGAAAAGCCTTCCAAACTCCTGTTTAAGGAAGAAATAAGGCCTCTAGTAGAGATGAGCTTATCTCCGTCACCTGAGAATATAGCCGCAGTAGTCGACGAAGATTTGCAGGATTTCTTCAAGAAGTTATATTCCAAGCCGGAAATGACAGACTTGGTCTGGCTAAATATGTACAGGATCCTCTCAAGCAGAATAGGCAGAAACTATGCATATGCCCCAGGCTTTGCCTTCGTTTCCCTAGATAACCTGGATAAAGTGGTGGAAATATGTGATATGCTGCAATCAATCGGTGACAAATATAACTTGAGGGGCGGTTTAGGAGTTATAAATCCAATGGACTTTGGCAAGCGGGCCCAGATAGAACATGTCTATTACTTTGACCAGACAAATAATCAAGAAAGGGAAAATGCAGCTAATGCCACGATAGAATCGATGAACAAGGTAAACGCATTCACGCAGGAAATGAAGGCCCCCGCGCTTTTTGCCATAGTATTTCAAGGGCTATGCAGAAGCGAGAATTTGCTATATACGTAGGCATACCCTATCAGATAGAAAATTGTGCATTTGTGGTGACGAGATTAGAGAGCCGTAAGTCCTTATTAAACAAAGAGCTAACGATATCCAATATATTCCGGGGTGTCAGAATTTCCGTGGCGAACAAAGAATCCGACCTAAGAGATTTTGCTAATGGGGGAGTAAATGAGGAGGCCTGTAGATTATATCGTTGAAAAGAGAAAGAACGCAGAAAGCGTGATATTTCTAACCGGGGGCACCGGTTTTATGGGGAGTCATATTGCAGTAGCGCTATTGAAGAGAGGCTACTTCGTTGTCTTCCTATGTCGGCCGAAGCACAATCTAGGTGCGTACGAAAGGGTTCAAAAAGTCCTGGAGTGGCATGGCCTTCCTTACAACAAAAACTTCAAAGTAGTGAGTGGACAGGTGGATGAACCCCGGTTAGGCTTAGATGACGAGGTGTACACTTATCTATCGGAAAACGTTGAGGAAATATGGCATTGTGCCGCCGATACGTCATTTCTGGAAAGGGAAAGAAAGCAAGCGGAAAAGGTAAATGTTCAGGGCGCGCTCAACGCGTTAAAGCTAGCAGCGGAGAGCAAATGTTATTTCTTCCATCATATGAGCAGTGCATATGCCGCGGGAAAAGTTCATGGAAGATGTATGGAGAAATATATACCTCAGCGGCAATTCCACAACGTTTACGAAGAAACTAAACATATAGCTGAAGGCCACGTGCTCGAAACTTGTGGTATAGAAGGGATAAGAGTGAATATATACCGTCCTTCGATAACCTACGGGGATTCAAGAACAGGAAGGAGCCTGAGCTTCAAGGCCTTCTACGTTCCTTTCAGGGCAGGACATTACTTGAAGAAGCTATTTGAAAGGGATATCGAAGAAAATCAGGGGTTGAAGGCTGAGAAGATGGGTGTTAGAAAGACTGAGGATGGCAAAACTTATATTCCTATCCGAATTGGAAAAATAGATGGAAGTTCCTTTGATCTGGTTCCTATCGATTTTGCGGTTGACGGGTGTATAGCAATTATGGAGAATTGCTTAGATGGCGGTATTTTTCATTTGGTAAGTAGAAAGCCAAGCACGCTCGACGAGCTCATTCTATTTGGGGAAAAATTCTTTAATGTTGCAGGCTACAAATCTGTGCCAGCTCAGGATTTCGTCAATCAGCCCAGGAATGCTCTAGAAAATTTGTTTGATTCGTTCATTAATGTATATGAGCCAAATTTTCACGATGCCAGGATATTTGATGACACAAAAGCGGGGGGGATTCTAGACAGAAATAATATTGTATGTCCTTATCTTGACTATGAGATCTTTAGCAAATGTATCAAATACGCCATAGAAGTGGACTGGGGGAGAGCGTTACCATAGGGCGCAGGGAGCACAAATAAGTGATTATTCTCAAGGTTAATTGCAATAGTGTTGCATTTAGCCCTCCCATCAGGTAAAATACCGCCATGGTTCAAGACTCAATTCGAATTTTGCAAACTCAGGGGCACAAGGCGACCAGGCCGCGGAAGCTGGTGCTGGAGGTACTGGAAGAAACCGAAAAACCGCTTTCCCCGTACGACATACAGGGGATTTTGCGCGCCAGAGGCAAATATCTGAACCACGTTACCATCTACCGGATACTCGATTTGCTTTGCAGCCTCAATCTAGCCCACAAGGTGCTATCCAGCGGCGGATTTGTGAAGTGTAGCTTAGATGCTACGGAAGGCTGTCATCGTTTCATGGTCTGCCAGCACTGCGGAGCCATTCAAGAATTTGCCGACAAAGGATTATGTCAAGGGGAAAACGAGTTTGCCCGGAATCTTGGCTTTCATACCGAATATCATCTTTCCGAATTCTCTGGACTCTGCTCCCAGTGTTATAGAAAATAGACCCATTAGCAAAATAAGAAATGCTCAGGCTAATAGCAAAAGAACTCAAAGAACATATCCCTTTCACAGCCCTTGGCGCTCTTACGGGAATTATCGTCATGGTCATAATAGTTTTTGGCGACGTTCCGTCCAATGTTTCCCAAACCGCTTTTTATATCTCACACCCGCTCCACGTTTTATTGAGCGCACTTGTAACCACGGCTATGTACATGAGATACAAGAAAGGCAAAATCTGGGCGGCAATTTTGATTGGATGGACAGGGTCGATCGGCATAGCCACGATAAGCGATGCCATAATTCCTTATCTAGGCGGAAGCTTACTTCATGCCCAAATGGAGTTTCATGTGCCCTTTATCGAGGAATGGTGGATAAATCTCCTGGCGCTGGCTGGCATTGCTATCGGCTATTGGAGGCAAACAACCAAAATCCCGCACTTTGGACATGTGTTGTTAAGTACCTGGGCATCGTTATTCTACATCATGGCATTTGGAATAGCCGGTGATTGGATTCCTTTACTTCCTTTTATCTTCCTGATTTTATTTCTGGCAGTCTGGATTCCTTGCTGCCTGAGCGACATCGTATATCCTCTTTTATTTCTGGGGAAGGTGCCTGAGTTACATTCGCCAGAAAGACGCGAAACCAGCAGCTAAAAAGTCGTCTACACCTGTGCTATTATATACGGGTACCCTAGATTACGGAGGCAGCTTGTTCGATTTGTTAAAAAAGACTGAACCAGGAGTAAAAAGAGGCAAGGAAACCTGGTTTGGCAGGATAGCTAATATTTTTAACCGGGACGTTTTCGGGGATGAAGTCTGGGAGGAACTGGAAGAGTTGCTTGTCTCGGCTGATGTTGGTGTAGAGACTACGAGCAAACTCCTGAGTAAAGTCAAACAGCGGGTGAAAATAGACAGGCTTTCAGAGGTATCTCAGATACGGGAAGCTTTGAAAGAGGAGATGGTAAGCTTACTAAGTGTCCCTTCATTGAGACCCCTCGCTTCCTGTCATTCTGAGCGAAGCGAAGAATCCCCTCAGGTTATCCTCGTGGTCGGTGTGAATGGCTCAGGCAAGACGACGAGCATTGCCAAGCTGGCCTATGGCTTAACTTCGCAGGGAAAGCGAGTTATCCTGGCGGCAGCAGATACCTTCCGGGCAGCAGCTACCGAGCAGCTTAAACACTGGGGAGGGAAAGTAGATGCCGAAGTCGTCGCCCATCAACCCGGTGGCGACCCCGGAGCGGTTGCCTATGATGCCGTTCAGGCCGGCTATAGCCGTCATGCTCAAGCGGTGATTATCGATACTGCTGGTCGCCTTCACACCAAGTTTAATCTCATGGAAGAACTCAAGAAGATAAAGAGAGTGGTAGCTAAGCACGATGCTTCAGCCCCTCATCAAGTTTTGCTGGTAATGGACGCTACCACAGGGCAAAATGGACTGGCTCAGGCTAAACATTTCACCGAAGCTGTGAACGTTACCGGTATTTTCCTGGCCAAGCTGGATGGTACAGCCAGAGGCGGCATAATATTTGCCATCTGCGACCAGTTAAACATACCCATTTCTTATATTGGCACCGGTGAAAAATTACAGGACATGGCTCCCTTTGACGCTGAAGTCTTTGTTAATGCTATTTTCTCTTAAAACGAAAGGAAAAGATAAATGCTCACTATTAGCATAGACCCCGTTGCTTTCACCATTGGCTCCCTAACGGTACGATGGTATGGGATTATGATTGCTGTAGCGGTTTTAGTACTGTTAGCCATCATGCTCAAGGAAGCCAAAAGGCTAGGCATCACCCGTGATCTCTACAGCCTTTCCCTTTGGGGTATTATTGGCGGCTATATCGGAGCCCGGCTAGCATATGTAATCTATGACTGGGAGCATTTCGTAGCGAACCCCCGAGAGATTATCGGCTTTGCTGGCCTTGCTCAAAACGGGATGGTTATCGGCGTCATTGTGGCAGCGTTAATCTATATGAGGGTAACGAGAATGCGCTTCTCCACCCTGCTTAGTATAGGCGATGCCGTTGCTGTTGGGATGCCTTTAGCTCTAGGTATAGGCAGGATTGCTTGTACCATAAACGGCTGCTGCTCTGGCAAGCTCAGTCCTTTTCACTATTTCCCGGGGGCTGTGATTTATGCTCCCCCTCCACCCGGCACTCCTCTTCAAGATTGGTATGCCCTCGCTAGCCAATATTGGGGGGTGCCGATTTACCCCACTCAGATTTATCATTTACTATGGGGGCTGATAGTTTTTGCTATTGTCTGGCGACTTCGGGGAAAATTTAAACCCGAAGGCTGTCTTGCGTTCTTCTGTTTTTGCGTTTTTGCCGCCGGTGATTTTGGCATAAGGTTTTTCCGTATTGGCGAACCCTTGCTCTGGGGTCTTTATCAAGCCCAAGTTCTTGACTTAGCAATATTGGTGATATTTTTGCCCTGGCTTATTATCAGACTCCGCCGATTCAAGAAACAGGCTTTGGTGACCGAGCTTGCTAACGAAGCTGAGCAGGAGCAAAGTCACGAAGATTAAGGCCTAGCACCTCTTCCCCATTCCAGCGACTTTTCTCCAGGTTATACACAATATCTATGTGAGCTGGAATTTCTTCCCTTGTTCTCCGCGACTCAAAATCTACAGCTTGCCAGGTTATGTTTCCGTGCTTGAGCTTTAGTCTCAGCCATTCGCCCTGGTTGCCGAAGTTACGACACTCGATTACCTCGACCTGTCGAGTGAGAAAGGTCGGCTGTGGGTTGCCTCGGCCAAAAGGGCTCAATTTTTGGATAAGGTTAAAGGCCTCTCCATTAAAAGTAGCTAAGGGAAGCTCAGCATCAATCACTATTTCCGGGCGAAGGTCAAGATGACCTAATTGGTCCGTAGCTAGTCTGGTAATCCGCTCCTCTAGCTGAGCTAAATTTTGGCGCGTTACGGTGAAGCCAGCGGCTAAGGGATGGCCACCAAAGGCAGTAAGCAAGTCATGACATTTTTCTAAAGCAGCTGCGACATCGAATTCAGGTATGCTACGACAACTACCCTGACATAGCTCAGGGCCTAAACTGATGATAATGGTGGGCTTGTAAAATTCATCTGCTAACTTGCCAGCAACAAGCCCGATAACACCGATGGAGTAACTTTCGTCACCTTCTATAAGCACCGGCAGGTGTAGTCTGGCGGCTAGTTTCTCCCTTGCTCGGCTTAATACTTCATTGGTTAATTTTTGCCGCTCGGTGTTCTTTTCCTCTAGCTCCAGGGCCAGGAGGCGAGCTTCCTCTGGTGACTGAGTGGTGAGCA
>Ga0315555_1001701_pt1 | contig 15764 bp, 17 predicted proteins | sample SalMarSW160380MG_FD_202113 | JGI IMG/M metagenome (GOLD analysis project Ga0315555, IMG submission 202113) | Salt marsh sediment microbial communities from the Plum Island Ecosystem LTER, Massachusetts, United States - Salt Marsh Sediment SW1603-80 ... | reverse complement strand
CACCAAAATACAGGGAGTTTATCTGGGTTGACCAGAAAAGGGCGAATAAAACCCAGCCAATTATTTTGATTTTACCCGCGGTACGTTCCCTATGGTACAGGAGTCCTATTAAAAGCAATATTAAACTGGTAAAGAGTGGAATGGAGGAAATTGTCAATGTTGGACTAGTCTCTTCTGAATCAATATATGGGAAAAATATTACTCCAATTATAGCGAAAACTATGGGAACTAGGATAAATAAAAATGCTAAGGTGTTTACAGGATTTCTGTTTCTCTCCATTTTACTCTCTGTTTAATAGAGAATTACTTTAAGATTGTTGTGATATAGTAGGATTATAGTCCGAAGAACTCTGCTATTGATGGCCATCCAAACCCATCGGGTGACATTGTTGTCATATCCCACATGATGCAGATTAATCCAACTAGGGCTAGAAGGGTTAATGGTACCCAGTACGTGTAAACTATTTGATCGATTTTTAAACGTGCAATTGCTACTCTTATTAATGTCACTGAGAATAGTATGACTAGTAGTATTTTCACTAGGAAGAATATTATATCAATTATTATCGCAGGGTAACTTTCCAAGCCAAATAGTGGTGATAGGTTGTATGGGAAGAACAATGCTACGATTAGTGATGCCATTACAACTGTTTTGACACCATCTGTTAGATAGAACATTGCAAGGTTTCTACCAGAGTATTCAACGAGTAACCCGCCTGCTATTTCAGTTTCTGCTTCTGGTGAATCGAATGGTATCTTGGATAGTTCCGCAGGGGTTACAATAACTAGTGTAAGTAATAGTATTATTAACCCGATGAATCCAAGTGGCCCAACAACACCCCACAATGGCATTGTTGAAATCGTGGATAGTGTAAACACATTGGTAGCTCCGCTTTCTAGGCTGAGTCTCCATGCTATGCTTATTATTATAATTGCTAATGGGAACTCGTAGGCTATCATTGTAGCCATTTCTCTTTGTGCACCAACTGTTGCGTAAGGTGAACCTGATGCGAAACCACCTATAACCATAGCCAGTGAGGGTATCATTAGAAGATAAAGTATGAGTATTATGTCCCCACCGAAGGATACAAGTGGAGCGAATACGCCCTCTGTCTGTGGCACTATTGGCAGGTAGAGCAGTATCGATATTGTGCCTATTAATCCTATTAAGGGCGCTAGGTTGAAAACCCATGGTATAGCGTTTTCAGGTACTATGTTCTCCTTAGTGAAAAGTTTTCTAACATCCCTAAATGGCTGTCGTATTGGTGGTCCTATTCTACCTTGCATGTGCGCAGAAAGTTTACGATCTACACCTTTGTATGATAAGCCAAATATGATTCCAAATAAAGCTAGTCCAACTGTTCCAAGTATTACTATCATCGCTGTTTTTAGTATTTCTTGTAGTTCCAACATTTAGATCACTCCCACCAGTAGGAATAGTATGCCCATTACTATGACAAACCATAGTACGTAATCAGTGACATTGCCAGTATGCATTTTGTTGAATATTTTATAGAACCATTTTAGTGATTCCATAAAACCCCAGTAGAGGTTACTACCTTTGATGTGCATTTTTTCTTTTTCATATTCTGGGTTCCCTGATAGGAAGGATTTGGTCTGCTCTGTTTTTTCTTTGTATTCTTTTTTACCATATCCTCTGAGTATGTAGGCTATGAGGAATGCTATGGCCATTCCTGTTATCCACACAAGTGGGTTCCATAAACCACTACCGGTTTTGAATGTCTCTAATAGTGTGTCTAGTGAGATCATTTTTAGATCACCCCCATTACTTGTGAAATATAGCTAGTGTTACTAGCTAGTGCATTTGCTGCTGGTTGCACTATGTTATTTACCACTAGTTCTGGGAACAAACCGAAGAAAATAATGATACATGATATAAGCCCCATTGCTATCAGCATGCTCTTTGGCACCTCTTTTACATCTTTTAGATCAGGTTGCTCAGGTCCAAGGAACGCTGAGTGGAATACTTTGATGAACACTGCTAGTAGTAGTATGCTACATAATATCGCTACTATTGATAACACTGGGTTAACCTGATAGACTGACTCATATATTAGTATTTTAGAGGCAAAACCATTCATCGGCGGCATACCTGCAACAGCTAGTAGCCCTATGAGGAAAAACACTGTTGTATATTTCATATTTCTCGCTAGGCCTCCCATGTTGTTAAGCGATGTTTGTTTGGTAGCATAATATATTGCTCCTGCGACGAGGAACAATAAACCTACATCCAATGCATCATTGATAATATGGAAAATACCTCCTTTTAACGCATTCATACTTACAGCAGTTCCAAGTGTGGTTAATCCTGCTCCCACCGCGAGGAACATGTATCCTATTTCTGCTACTGCAGCATATGCTATCATTCTCTTGAAATCAATTTGTTTAAGTGCCATCATAACCCCAATGAGTATTGTTACAATAGCTAAAATAACAATAATTGTACCAAGTAAACTGTTGAGAGTAATAGTCGTCCCACTAATATTTCTAAGTGTAGAATTCAACTGGCTACCATATAATGTGAAACATACTCTGAAAACACCATACAAGCTTGCCTGGGTAGCTCCTACTAGTAATAGAGTTACTGATGCGGGTGCTCGCCCATATGCATCTGGTAGCCACATATGCATTGGAACTATACCGGCTTTCATTGCTAGAGCAGCGATAAGAATTACCAGAGCTATTTTATCTAGGAATGTGTATTGTATATTGTTTGCTAGAACTGCGATATTAAGGGCATCATATTGTGCATAGAGTAGTGCTATTGCGAAGAGAACGAAAAGTGCCCCTATGGCACTAATTGCTATGTATTTGAAACCGGCTTCGACTGCTTTTCCTTTGTTAGTCCAGAAGGCTATGAGTGCACAGGATGCTATTGATGTGATTTCTAGGAATACGAAGAAGTTAAACATGTCGCCTGTGAGCATCATGCCTAGCATTCCTGCTGTCATCAACAACATTAGTGTGTAGAATTTGTTAAGACCTGTGTTTTCTTTCATAAAAGACCATGAATATATCACAGCGGCTAGTGACAATATACCTGCTATTATCGCCATGAAAGCACTTAAACCATCGACTTCGAACAGGATTCTCACGACAGGTATTGAAAGGTTTTTTGCACCAAAGACGTATGTATGTATGTTACCTGCGAAAACATCTGATGCTAGTAGGAAAATGAAGAAGTTAGTCGCAAGTATCGTGAGTATTACAAAAACGTTTCTCACTTTGTCATTGATTTTACTAATTAATGGCGTTAAGAACGCTCCTAGTAATGGAATTGCGACTATTAACGCAGGGGAGTGTCTAAGGAGGGTATCTAATATTTGTTCTATGTTCATTCTTCATCCCCCCCTAGTTTATTTACATTCAGTGTTCCATAATGTCTATAGATGTGTATAACTAGTGAAAGCATCAACGCGAGAACAGCTACTCCAATGACAATACTTGTCAGAGTTAATGCATGTGGTACTGGTAATGACATAAATGGTACATTATTTGAGCTGGCTGTAATTCCATGCCAAATTGGTGCTGTGCTATCTTGTCTGTAGGCCAGTGTAATTAAAAATAGATTTACACCGCTTTCTATTAGAGTAATACCGATGACTATTTTGATCAGGTTTCGTTTGAAAACCACTGCATATAATCCTATTAGTACTAGTGCAGCTACAGCGATAAAAGGAATGTTGTAAATCATTTTGTTTCCGCCTCCTTTTTGGTAGTTGCATATGCCATCACTAGTACAATTGCAAATAGCCCGGCTATAACTTTTAATCCTACTGCAAAGTTCATGAGTGGTATAATGCCAGCTGTGTAGATATCTGATAGACCAAGGGCAGGGTTGTCAAAAATTAATCCCTCACCTATTAGGAAGTTTTTGAAAAATACGAACCCAAAAATTAATCCTAGAAATGCGAGACCAATGAAAGCAATTGCGCCAAGGCTTTCAAGGATTGAAAGATGCTTCTCTTTTATTTTTCCCATTGTCCATATTGAACCATATGCTACTAGTATCATCGCGCAGCCTGATGCAACAACTGCTCCACCTTGGAAACCACCACCGGGTGTTAGATGACCATGAGCAATGATATATAAACCATATATTAAAACAAGTGGAAACGAGATATTTGAGATTGTTTTAACAATCTTAGACATGCCTCCGCTCATTTTTTCAACCTCCTGAACAATAGTATCACACCGGCAACAGCTGTGAATAAAACTGTTGCTTCACCGAGAGTATCGAACCCTCTGTAGTCAAACACTACACCAGTAACACTGTTATCAGCTCCAACTTCTCCTTGTGAGTTATCTATAATATATTGATCCATCTCAGTTTCATCAGGGTTTCCAAATGAATGTGTCATAAGAGCGCTGAAAACTAGGAAAACAGCAACAATTGAAAAGAAAATAGCACCAGCGATAGTTCTCTTCGACATCATGCTTCTTCCTCCATGCGTTTAGTAGCTCTAATTGCGATAACTAGAATCGCTGTGGTAAGACATGCCCCGACTCCTGCCTCAGCTATAGCAACATCAGGCGCTTGAAGAATATAGAACTCTAATGATAGAAGCAGGCTCATAGCGGCTACAGCAATAGCAGCAGCAATCAGGTCCTTAAAGTAAACCGCAAATGCAGATGCAACAATGATGAATATTGGTACAATAATGTGAACAAGATTTACTAAGAACTCTTCAGATATCATTTCTTCCCCTCCTTTTTGTTAACTGTTTTTTTAGAAGAGTTTTTTTCTAAATCATCAACTACTGCACCAACCGGTTTAACACCACTACGATGAGCAGCACGGGCAATAGCATGAGCACCTGTGGGGTTAGTAATTAAAATTGCGACTAAAGCCGCAGCTGTATGAATAGCTAAAACGGATCCATCTGTTGAACCATAATACCACATTTTCAAACCTATGAGTATCACAGAGCCACATATGAAAATTGAGCCAAAAGTTGTACATTTTGTCCCAGCATGAAGTCTTGTATAAACATCTGGGAAACGTAACAACCCAAAACCTGCGAGAAGGTTGAAGAAAACACCAAGTGCGAGGAGAATATAAATTATTAACTCAAAGAGCTCCAATAACATTTAGAACTCACCTCCCTCAAGATACTTAGCGATAAATAATGTGGAAATAAATGATAGTAATGCATAGATGATTGCTACATCGATATATATCACTGATTTTTCAGCTAGACCAAAGATTACCATTCCAACTATGACAAGAGTGTTAATGGTGTCAAGTCCAACAATTCTGTCTGGTGCGGTTGGGCCTTTGACTACTCGTATTATAGCCATTAAAGCTGATAGTAGAAGAACACCTAATACAATGAGATAAGTTGTCTCTATTTCGATCATTCTGCAATCCTCCTAACCCATTTATCAAATTTGCCACATATATGTTTACAATCAACAGGTTTTTTCTCCAATGCCTCTTTTTTCACATTTATCCAATGGATATAAAGGTCATTTGAATCCTCATCGATATCAACGCTCAATGTTCCAGGTGTAAGAGTTATTGAGTTTGCAAGCAGAGTGACTCCTAGATCAGTTTTTAGATTTGGAGAGATTTTTACAATACCTGGATTAATTCTGCCTGTTATTACACGATATGCGACGTCGATGTTTGCCTTGGCCATACCTGCAAAAAAGGGTCCAATGAGGTAAACAAGGAACATTATCCATCTCACAGGATTAAGCATTCTGAGACTTTTTTTTACAAAGATTTTTCTAGATATTATTCCAGCAAGGACCGATAGTATAACCCCAAATAGTATTTCTTCAAAACTCCATCTTAAAAAATCTTTATTCAATATTACAACATCGGTTCCACTACCTGTTGTGAAAAGCAGGTAGACTATAAAACAAAGGACGGTCGTCACAATAAATGAGATCATCTTCTTCCTCCCTTAAACACTAAGATTTATGTTTCAGTGTAACCCTATTACTTTTTAAAACCTTATGGTTTAAATTAATATAATAAAACCACAAATCAAGAAACACCCATTTTTACTTCAAAAATAATAAAAGCAGATGTTGTTATTGGGTTTAAGGGGGAGCCCACGATGAATGTTAAACTCATAGGTTTCACTCCTTACCCTGAGAAAATCCCGGCTATGGCAGCAAAACTTACGCATAGTAAATCCAAACCTGAAGAGTTGAATAAAACCGCTGCTAAAGAGTTAAAATCTATACTTGAACATGTGATGAACCTAGGGCACACAAGCGTAATTGAACATACTAGTTTTACATTTGCAATAAGTGATGTAAGTCGCTCTCTCACTCATCAACTTGTAAGACATCGTATTGCTAGTTATGCACAGCAAAGTCAGAGGTATGTTAATATCAAAGAGCCGAACTATGTTACTCCACCAAAAATAGCTACTGATAAAAAAATGAAAAAAGCATATGATGAAACCATGAATTCGATTTGGAAGGAATATAATAGACTTCTTGAATTAGGCATTCCTGCTGAGGATGCTCGTTATATTCTACCCAACGCTGCTTGTACAAACATTATTGTCACTATGAACGCTCGTTCTTTGTTGAATTTTTTTGAACTCCGGTGTTGTCAGCAGGCCCAATGGGAGATTAGACAGCTAGCTAATAATATGCTTAAAGAAGTAAAAAAAGTTGCACCAACTATTTTCAAAAATGCTGGTCCAATCTGTAAAAGTAAAAAAATTTGTCCTGAGAACAAAAAGGATTGCCCTTTATATCCAAAGTGATTTTTTATGAAACGGCCATATGTTATCATTAATTGTGCAATGTCTGCAGATGGAAAAATCGCGCTTCCAAATAGGAAACAAATTAGGATTTCATCTGAGCAGGATATTCAACGTATGTACCATTTACGTAATGAATGTGATGCGGTTCTAGTTGGAATTGGGACTGTTTTATCTGATGATCCTAAGCTCACTGTGAAAGAAAAATATGTGGAAAAACCTCGTCAGCCAGTTAGAGTTATTTTAGATTCTCATTGTAAAACCCCTAAGAATGCATTGGTTGTAAATGATATTGCAAATGCTCTGATTGTAACCTCAGAAAAATGTGAAAATATATATGGTGAAAACGTAGAGATTATTAAATGCGACAGTGATGAGGATGATTTAATTAGTCTAAATAGTCTTTTAGAGTTGCTTTATAATCGCGGAATAAAAAAATTGTTAGTTGAGGGCGGTAGCACAGTAATTTGGAGTTTTCTAAAAAAAGGTTTAGTCGATGATTTATATGTCTACATTGGTCCTATGATTATCGGCGGGGAGAATACTCCTACTCTCGCAGATGGTGAGGGTATCGATGGTGACTATACTATAAATCTTGAAATTGTTGATACCAAGGAATTGGGTGGGGGGCTTCTTATTCATTATAGAATGGTAAAATGAAATTTTTATGCGATCAAATGCTAGGTACACTTGCTAAATGGCTTCGTATTTTTGGTTTTGATACATTCTATGCTAACGCTGATATTAGTGATGATGATTTGTTTGGTATTGCAAAGAAAGAAAATCGTGTTCTCATAACGCGGGATAAAGAATTAATTCAAAAAGCGCGAAGGGAGAATCTTAAAACTGTTGAAATTAAAACAGTGGATCTTGATGAGCAATTGACTCAAGTTCTAAGTGATGTAGATGTTGATAAAAACACGGTTCTATCTAGATGTACGATATGCAACGGTATTCTGGAAGATATTAAGAAAAATGATGTTAAAGATAGAGTTCCTGAGAAAGTGTTCTCTAACAATGATGTTTTCTGGTTTTGCCCGGGATGTAATAAAGTTTATTGGAAGGGGAGCCACTACGATAAAATGGTTAATAAAATCGATAAAATCAAAAAAAGCTAACCGCTAGTTTATGTCATTCTTACCATCTGGGCATGAGGAACGCCCTTAATTCTGATTACGCATTCGGGGTCAATGATTCCTAAGTCTATAGCGCATTTTATTGTTTCATCTCCTACAAGATTTGCAATGGTTGCGTCTCTAAGATATTTCTTTAAGGTTTCGGTATTAATACGTCGTCCGTCGTAGAAATTCTTTGATACATCTAAATGGAATTTTCCTTCTTCGAATTTTTTTCCGATGAGTTTTTCATCGCATGCGCCGATGAGTAGATTGTTTCCTTGTTTGTAGATTTTAATGCTTATCATCTACTATCATTTTCCCTTTGTCTTTTGTCTCTATTTTAGATGTTAGTTTTTCATCTTTTATATCTCTTTCTGAAATAATGTGAAAAAATCATGTGATTATTAGGCATCATTTTTTGTCGGTAAATTTCCTTCTGTCTTTTTACCAAAATGTCGTTTTTTATAGAAAAATATATATATTAGTTGCTTTAACTAATCTCATAAATTCTGTCTCTCTTAGTTAACCGTAATTCTAAAAACTAGTTATTGCATATACTTTCTTTGAAATTGTTTTTTATGGGTTAAGGAAGATGAATTCTATAGTTAAGTCTTTCTCAGAACACGGTACATTCGTACAACCAGATACACTCGACTATATTTTGTCAAAGGATAACCCTGAGGAGTTCACTTCTTTTATTACAAAAAGCCTCAAAGAATTCCCACTGGTTCTAACAGTTGATCATATAAAAAGTGTTGAACAAGTAGAAACGGCAAAGGAAACACCAGAGCCAACTCCTGCGAGTGTTATGGAGAAAAAAGAACTACAGACTAAAGTTCTATCTGACATCTATGGTGATAAACCACCGTATAGACCTTCTGAGGATAATGATCTAGAATATGATGATCCTGATAAGGAAGATCAGATAGAATTACCATTGCAAGAAACACCGAAAGAGGAGATGCCCAACCTTATTAAAATTGAAAAAGTAAAAGGTTGGAATCCCAAGTCGAAGGAATATACTTCTCAGATTAACATAATAAAGGATGTAACCGGTGGTAGCACTTGTGAGGGCACTACCAGTGATTTTACTAAGTTGTTTAAAGATAGATATGATGTTTTAAGGAAAATACTTCGGAATCAGAGACGTGAACTAGCAAATGCTGTTCCCATAAACAAGGTTAAATCCGGTGCTATGAGAGAGATTCAACTTATCGGGATAGTTAATGACGTTAGAACTACCGTTAATGGTCATAGGTTGATAAAACTTGAGGATGAAACTGGTGAAGCTGTTTGTATAGCTTTGAAGAATAAACGTGATGTTCTTCAGATGTCGGGCGAGGTGATTCTAGATGAGATTGTTGGCATCAGGGGTCAGCTTAGTAAAAACGGTGATTTAATAGTAATTCAGAGTATAGTTTTCCCAGATATTAGTATTCAAAATGAGAAGCATAGGGCAAAAGAACCATTATGTGCCGCTTTTCTTAGCGATATACATATGGGCAGTAAGAATTTCATGGAGAAAGAATGGCAGGCTTTTCTACGTTGGATAAATGGCGATATGGGGAACTCTCGTCAGAAAGATGTCGCTGGTCGTATTAAGTATCTTGTGGTCCCTGGTGATGTTGTAGATGGCATAGGTATTTATCCTGGTCAGGAGGAGGAGCTTGCTATAACTGATGTTTATCGTCAGTATGAGGCTTTGGCTGAGCAATTTCAGCTTATCCCTGATCATATTTCGATTCTTATCCAACCAGGTAATCATGATGCTGTGCGTCCTGCGGAGCCTCAGCCCACTTTTGAAAAAGAGATTCAGAATTTATTCTCTAGTAATGATATTACTTTTGTTGGTAACCCTTGTTATTTTTCTCTTGATGGTGTGGAAGTTTTGTCTTATCATGGTCAGAGTCTTCTTGATTTTGCTACGAACATTCAATCACTTAAGTACAATGAACCTGTGGAAATTATGAAGGTTATGCTCCGTAAACGTCACCTCGCTCCGACATATGGCGGGTACACTCCTCTTGCCCCTGAGCATTCTGATTACATGGTGATTGACCGTGTCCCCGATATTTTTGTAACGGGACATGTTCACCTTGCCACTATTGGTGACTATCGTGGTGTAACCTTAATTAATGCATCGAGTTGGCAGGAGCAGACTAGTTATCAGAAGATGTTGAATTTCGTTCCTGATTCAGCGAAGCTTCCTATTGTTAATCTTAAAACTGGTAATGTTACTATGATGGATTTCAACAAAAAATAATGATTTTTTTCTATAAATACAAAGTTTTAAACATCTTTTTTGCATTATTAGATGCTACATACTTTTTAGAGCAGGGTAATTATGGGTGGGGATCTATCCAAAAATATTGCGATTAGCTCAGATATGCGCGAGTATTTCAGCAGTTTACAAGAAAACATTGAAATTTGTTACTCTATAGCAGGTGATGCACGGAAAAAAGGTTTTGATCCAGAACTAGAAGTTGAAATTCCACAAGCATTTGATCTAGCTGCACGAGTAGAACAACTAGTGGGACCTAAAGGTATTGCTCCAAAAATCCGATCAGCCACCCAAAAAATAGGTAATCGAGAACTTGTATCCCTAGAAATCGCGAAAGAAATAGTTAAAAGTAAAAAACTTAAATCCGGTAAAGTAGAAAATGCACTTGATCAAGCAATTAGAACCGGTCTAGCCGTGCTCACTGAGGGGGTTTTAGTTGCACCACTTGAGGGAATAGCTGGAGTAAAATTAGGGAAAAATAAAGACGGAACCAACTATGTTGATCTTTATTTTTCGGGCCCTATTCGTAGTGCTGGTGGGACAGGACAAGCGATGAGCGTTCTCATAGCTGATGTTGTACGGAGAGAACTCGGCATAGGAAAATTCAAACCAACGTCGGGTGAAATAGAACGATATAAAGAAGAAATCCCGCTTTACAAGAGAGCACAACATCTTCAGTATACGCCATCCGCCGATGAAATAGATAAAATAGTACGAGGTTGCCCTATATGTATAAATGGTGAGGGGACAGAGGATGCGGAAGTAACAGGTTACAGGGATTTACCAAGAGTTGGAACAAATCGCCTGCGTGGTGGTGCATGCCTTGTTATAGCTGAAGGGTTGTGTCTTAAAGCCCCTAAGATTTTAAAACATGTTAAAAAACTGAAACTTAAGGAATGGAATTTTCTCGATATTTTTGTAAATAAAAACAATGGAGGCGAAAATAAAAAAGAAGAATTACCCGAAATACTGCCCTCATCTAAGTATATTGGGGAAGTTATCGCAGGTAGACCTGTTTTCTCTCATCCATCTAGGAGGGGTGGTTTTCGTTTACGTTATGGTCGTGCTCGTACTGGTGGCCTTGCATCTACTGCTGTTAGCCCTGCATCCATGTTTCTTATGGATGGTTTTATCGCGGTGGGTACACAGCTTAAAACAGAGCGACCGGGTAAAGGCACTATAGGTACTCCTTGTGATCGTCTAGAGGGCCCAATGGTTTTATTAAAAAATGGTGATCTTGTTCAGGCGAATGATCCTAAAGAAATTAAAAAAATTGATATCAAGAAAATAATCGATCTTGGAGAGATTCTTATACCTTTTGGAGAATTTATTGAAAATAATTCACTTCTTCCTGATTCCCCTTACGTTTATGAATGGTGGGTTCAGGATGTGCAGAAATCACTAAATTATCTGCCAGAAAATTTTTCTTTTTTGGATGTCGCTGAATCTGATGAAAAAACTAGTAAGAAAGTTGCTGAAGATTTTGGAAAAGAGGTTAACCTTATGCAGCCGTTGCCATGGGATGCTTTTGAAATATCAAAAAAATACAATGTTCCTCTGCATCCGTTTTACAATCTTTTCTGGCATGATATAACCTATGATGATCTCATTTTTCTTTCAAAATTTATTAAAGAACAAGGTGCAATCGTTGATGGCTCACTGGTTTTATCTAGAGATGATGAAATTAAAAGAATCCTTTTAGAGCTAGGATTAATTCATAGGCAAGAAGAGGAAAAAATCATCATAGAGCGATACATGTATCCCTTGGTTAGATGTTGTGGTCTTGATATTAAAGAAAACAAAATAACTAAAACAGAGAGATTCAAAAAACTTGGTGGAAAAAAAACCGATAGAAATATTGTTGATTTGGTTTCTAAACTTGCGGGAGTTACCATACGTGCGAAATCTCCTTTTCGTATAGGTACTAGGATGGGGCGACCTGAAAAAGCGGCTGCTAGGAGAATGAAGCCGCCACCACATGTGTTATTTCCTTTGGGGAATTATGGTGGGAATCAACGTCTTGTTAGGAATGCTGCGGAGAAAGGAAAGATTGAGATTGAGGCAGGTACCCGGATATGTACAAAATGTGGAAAGAAAACACATAGGCTTTTTTGTAAATGTGGAGGTCATACTGAGATTGGTAAGTGCAGGATTGAAACTAAGGAGATTAACCTCGCAGAAGAGCTTAAACTAGCGCAGAAAAATATCCGGGAGAGAATACTTCCGGAAACCATAAAGGGCGTAATTGGGACTATCTCTAAACATAAAACACCTGAGCCATTGGAAAAAGGAATCCTAAGGGCGAAGCATGGGGTGTATGTTTTTAAGGATGGTACGACACGTTTTGATATGACTGATGCCCCTCTTACACATTTTAAACCCCGGGAGATCGGTGTTTCCATTGATCGATTAAAAGAGCTCGGGTACAGTAAAGACTATCTTGGTAGTGACCTTGTTAATGAGAATCAAATCTGTGAGCTCAAGGTTCAGGATGTGGTTATCTCTAAATCCTGCGCTGATTATTTTACTCGTGTTTCAAAGTTTGTTGATGACCTTTTTGTAAAATTTTATGGGATGGATCGTTTTTATAAGATTAAGAAACTCGAGGATTTAACAGGGCATCTTGTTATAGGTCTTGCGCCTCATACCTCTGCGGGTTCTCTTGCTCGTATTATTGGTTTCACAGATGCACAGGTATGTTTTGCTCATCCGTTTTATCATGCTTCAAAGCGTCGTAACTGTGATGGCGATGAGGATGGGTTGATGTTACTTTTGGATGCTTTGTTGAATTTTTCTCATTCTTATATACCTGAGAAACGAGGTGGTAAGATGGATTTACCTTTGATTCTTACTACTCGCATTGATCCATCTGAGGTTGATAAAGAGGCTCATAATGTTGACACTCTTTCTCGTTACCCTCTAAGTTTTTATGAGGCGACTCTAAGGCATGAGCATTCTAAAGATCTTGAGTCTATGATGGGTTTGGTGTCTTCAAGACTTGGTACTGAAGATCAGTATGAACATTTTGGTTTTACACATGATACTTATGATATCTCTGAGGGTCCTAAGATGTCTACTTATAAGACTTTGAAGACCATGATGGATAAGATGAACTCTCAGCTTAATCTTGCTGCGTTAATCCGTGCTGTGGATGAAGCTGATGTTGCATATAAGGTTATAGAGCGTCATTTTCTCCCTGATATCATTGGTAACCTGCGGGCTTTTAGTAAACAGTCAGTGCGTTGTCCGACATGTAATATCACTTATAGGAGAATACCATTGCAGGGTGTTTGTACGAAATGTGGTGGGAAGCTTACACTTACTGTTCATGAGAAATCTGTTAAGAAATACTTGGAGATTTCTAAGGAGATAGCAGAGAGATATCATATTCCCAATTATGCTAATCAGCGGATAAGATTGGTGGAGAAATCAATTGATTCTCTTTTTGTAAGTGATAAAGTAAAAACTACTAAGCTTGATGATTTCTTCTAGATAATGTTATTTGAGCATAATGTTCATATATCTATTCTGCTATGCATTGTTAATAGTGGAGTTGTTATAAATGGCAGATAATATGTTTCAACAACTGAGTAAAAAAACCTGGTATCGTTGGTCTTTTTACATAAACATAATATTATTCTTCATCGTTGGATTGTTTATTTATCTCCTTGTTAAAGATTCTATTGCAGTTGGTAAAGGTACAGACCCTGATGCATGGCTTTTTGTCTCACGTGACATAGCTTTCCTTTCTATCTCTCTTGCTTTGATATTCTTCCAATTCTTTAGAAATGTTGTCACAATAATGCGTAGATCACTATGAACAACAGCGGGCGATAGGTGTGGAATAGACCGGGGAGTTAGACGTTCCCTTTACCAGAAATCGTCGATATGCTGGGGTCGAAGCCAAGAGGCGATGTAACGAGCATTTATTGATCCATCTGTTGACTATGAGACCTTGTCCTTTGGGATTGGAGGTGATGACCACATATGACTGGAGGGTCATATGTACATCTTAGTTGCGGACATCGGGTTAGGCACGGAAGTGAGCAGCCTTACCGCGAACTGCCGATGCTCGAAGGGTTAACGGGGTCGAGAAAGCAGTTGGGTAGTCAGTAGATGTGACGCGCACCCACTCACGGTGTTTCCACACCCGCTAAAAGTTTAATAAAGGTATTGTATATTCCATTTTTTACCTTTACCTGGGAGAATACTTATATGGTACGACTGTTGAAGGATGAGAGTTTGGTAGCGCAATGGCAGAAGTTTTTTGAAGATCAATGCAGATCAGAGATTGAGACCATCGCTCTGTCATATCCTGAGGAGCGCAGTCTTTTGGTTAATTACTGGGATATCGATAAATATGATCCAGAATTGGCAGAGTTACTTATTCTTCAACCCTATAAGGCAATATTCAATGCTGAAGAAGCGCTCAAAAACATCGATGTCGCTGTGGAAAATAAATTGAAACTTCATTTCCGAGTAAAAGATCTCCCTGAAACAAATAAAATAGTCACTCGAAAAATTCGTGCAAATCATCTTGGAAAACTGACTGCAATAGAAGGCTTAGTAAAGAAACGAACAGAGGTAAGGCCTAAACTTCAAGTTGCTGCGTTTCAATGTCATAAATGTGGAGCCATTATCAGAGTTGAACAAGAAGAAGACATTTTAAAAGAGCCGTCTGAGTGTTATGAGGATCAAGGTGGTTGTGGACGTGTATCTTCGTTTAAGCTTTCGACGAATCTTTCAACGTTTATCGACTCTCAAAAAATCGAAATTCAAGAGAATCCTGAAGGATTGCGAGGTGGTACTCAGCCAGAGAGAATCAGTGTTTTTCTTGAAGATGATCTTGTTGGAGAGATAGCGCCGGGTGATAGAATTATCGCCAATGGTATTCTTCACTCTATGCAACGAAGACGAGGCACCTTCAGATTAACTTCTTTTGATAAAACATTGGATGCCATTAGTATTGAACGTCAAGAAATGGCGTTTGAAGAAGTAGAAGTTACAGAAGAAGATGAAAAGGAGATTTTGAAGATAAGTAAAGATCCTGGCATTTATGATAAGATGAGACGAAGTATGTCTCCAACCATTTATGGCTTGGACGTAGAAAAAGAGGCATTAGTGTTACAATTATTCGGCGGCTTATCGAAAAAAATGCCAGATGGCACTTACATTAGAGGCGATATTCACGCGTTATTGGTGGGTGACCCTGGTACTGCGAAATCACAGATACTTGCTTACATGTCTAAACTTGCTCCTCGGAGCATTTATGCGTCAGGAAAAGCAACAACAGCAGCTGGTCTTACTGCTGCAGCAGTAAGAGATGAATTTGGAGAAGGACAATGGACATTGGAAGCAGGTGCATTGGTACTTGCCGATATGGGTGTTGCATGTATCGATGAGATAGATAAAATGGAGGAGACTGACAGAAGTTCAATGCACCAGGCAATGGAACAACAGGAGATTTCAGTCGCAAAAGCAGGTATAAACGCGACGCTGAAAACACGATGTGCAATACTTGCAGCGGCAAATCCAAAACTTGGCCGCTTTGATGAATTCATGCCAATCCATGAGCAAATCAATATGCCACCGGCTTTGTTATCTCGTTTTGATCTT
>Ga0315555_1001698_pt1 | contig 15784 bp, 10 predicted proteins | sample SalMarSW160380MG_FD_202113 | JGI IMG/M metagenome (GOLD analysis project Ga0315555, IMG submission 202113) | Salt marsh sediment microbial communities from the Plum Island Ecosystem LTER, Massachusetts, United States - Salt Marsh Sediment SW1603-80 ... | reverse complement strand
GCGATGTTTCCTTTCCATATGTCCCCGAGTTTAGTTATTTTAATCTCTTTGTCGTCAATTTCAATAAGGCCCTTATTCTTTAGTCTCTGAAGTTGCTGCGGGAAAACTTCTTCAGGTATTTTCTCGAATTTCTGCTTGAATTCTATCTTGTCAACTGGAAGCCGCAAGTAAAGCCTCGTCATAGTCCTTCTCATCATGTCTTCATCTGTGGATTCTGAAAGCCTGCTAATCGGCAGTCTTCCAGCGTTGACGGCTGCCATGTACTCGTTTATGTCCTCAATGTTAGAATAAGAAAATTTTTGCAGGTATCCCATGAAGCATCCTGCGCCTGTGGTTAATATGCCTCCCCACGGCCAACCGTTCAGGCAACTCTCTCTGAAGTGCCACTCTACTCTGCTGAAGCGATCGTGACCCACTGCTTTGTAGCCTGCTTCAGTCAAAAGCTTGTAGGCGGTTAGGTACTGTTGTTTCTCGTATTCCGCGTTTCCCTGCGGAGGAGTCACTCCCCTTTCGATCATTTTTTCAAGTGGAGTACCCGGATCCACATGCAATGAATAGGCGTCAATTTCAACGTCCAACTCTATAGCCTTTTTCAGAGTGGCTATCCAGCTTTCCATTGTTTGACTTGGAAGATTGTACATGAGATCCACGCACACGCATAAACCGAGTTTCTTAGCGTGCCTGATGCCTTTTTCCACGTTTTCCGCTGTGTCCGGCAAGCATAGCATTTTCCTGAGCTTGTCGTCAAAGGTTTGAGCACCCATGTCCAACTGGTACACGCCATAAGCTGCGAGCTTGTCGATTTTGTTTAGAGCAAGCGTTTTCGAGGAACCCGAGACTTTGATGAAGTATTCATCGTTGGTAGTGAACCGTTCTTTGCAGAAGTCAATAAGGTTAATCATCTGCTCAGCCGAAAGGACGCTTGGTGTTCCACCACCCAAAACTATTTCATCGAACACACTTGTCTTCACGTATTTTGTTTGAGCGTACAGGGTCAACTCTTTTTTCAGCGCTTCAAGGTACATCTCTATATTCGCTTTGCTAGTGGGTGTGGTCGGAAAATAGCAGAAGGCGCATCTTGAGTCACACATGGAAATCCAAGGTTGCAGCTCCATCAATCTCTTCGAAGTGTTCTCGGTTGACAAAAACTCCATAAACGACTTGTACGTTTCAGGCTTGATGTCCGGGTAATCTCTGTAAGTGTAAGGCGGCCAGTTTTCCCTTGAATCGTAAACATCCGCCTTATTCTGTTCAAGTCCAGAGTTTTTCATCGTTAACTTCCTCGTTTGCAAGTTTAAAACCGTTCGATACCATAATAAATCTTCCGTTAAAAATCCCGATTCTCAAAATTATTGCCAGCGACCTATCAAGTAGCCTCAAAAGCATCTCGCTGCTCCAAGGTTAAACTCTGGTTTTGGCTCGCCAGAGGAGGTAATTCACCGCGGTTTGAGCCATTATCTTGCTGTACAAGTTGCCTTTAAAATATCCTTTTACAGCTTGGCGAAGAATATACCGTGGCGTGTAGAACTTGTCGTAAAAATTTTTTCTCATCTTGACGATCTCTTCAGCAGGCAAAAGAGGGTCCTCAAAGATAGGGTGCATCGTGGTGTACAAAGGCCATTCATTCGACATTTTCCATCCCTTACTCTCTACCAGCGCTCGGAGTTCCGTTCCAGGGTAAGGCGTTGCATGACATAACCACACATCGTCGGGTTCGACTCTACGGACGAAGTCAAGAGTTTGCTGCAACGTTTCTTTTGTTTCACCAGGATATCCTAAGATCACAGACACGGTGACGAACATGCCGACTTCTTTTGCCCATTTAATCGCGTTTTCACATTGTTCGGTTGAAACCCTCTTCTTTAGAGCATCTCGGATTCTTTGGCAGCCAGATTCCACGCCGAAGCACACTGCATCGCATTGCGCCGCACTCATTTTAGCCAAGATTTCTTTAGTAACCGTGTCCGCTCTGGTTCCGCAACCCCACGGCAGACGCATCTTTCTCTCTATGATTCCGTCGCAGATTTCAAGTATCCTCTTCCTGTCAAACGTTAATGTGTCATCTTGGAATGATATACCTTCAGCCCCGTACTCGTCTCTTAGCCATTCAAGCTCGTCCAGCACGTTCTTTGGGCTTCTTGCCCTAAACCTTGCCCCAAACATTTGAGATGCTGCACAAAAAGAACATTGAAAGGGGCATCCCCTGCTGCTCATTATTGGAAGAAGCTTTCTCCCAAGAATCCTGTATTTCTCTACGGGAATATACTTGTATGCTGGGCGCGGCAGCGCATCAAGGTTTTGAATGAAAGGTCTATTAGGCGTCTGAACAATTTGATTGCCCTTCCTAAAAGTTATGCCCTTAACGTCCTCAAGTTTCGGTAGATCGGGCAATTGTTTCACAAGCTCTAATAGAGTTTCTTCTCCCTCGCCTCTTACCACAATGTCGGTTGCTGGCTCTTCAGCGAGAGTTTCTCTATCCATAAAAGTAACGTGTGAACCTCCCATCACGACTTTAGCGTCTGGGCACACTTCTTTTGCAACACGTACGGATTTGAGGGCTGACTCTATGGTTGGAGTCATGGAGCTGATGCCGATTAAACTTGGCTCGAAAGAGGCTAGGTCCGCCTTCAGTTTCTCATGGTCCATTTCGCATACGGGGCAGTCCATTATTCTTATTTCGTAGCCGTTCTGTTCCAGTACAGCCGCTAGGTATGCTAAGCCTATGGGTGGAAAAAGTTGGTGCTGAGCAGCTCCTTTCAGAAGTGGTGTATTTACCAGCGCTATTTTGGTTGCTTTATTTGTTTGCTTCATTTTTTATGCCTGTTTGGCGGAGTACTTGGTAGTTAATCATTCTTTGTAAGGTTTATGAGTTGTCTTGGGTGATGTTGTTTGACAGGTTTAATATCGGGCTCATTAATAAGCTTTGAGCGGTTCATACTTTGGTAAGAGTTTCGAGGTTGTTCTGCTGTTGTCATGAGTTTAACGAGTGTTAGCGCGCGCTAGCTTATATCGAAATTTAATCCATAAATCGCAAAGTAAATGGCGTAGGCAAAATAAACTGAAACTACAACTAAAATCCAGAAACTAAGTGACCGCGCGTAATTTCTCAAGCCATTTTCCCATCAATAGGCACCATTCGTATTTGGTTGGTTAAGCGCTATTTAGTTCTAATGGAGAAACAGTTTGTTCCACCCCTGGAACAGTACACTTTGCTTGAAATGCTCGAACTGAGCTATTGGTGAAAGCCTATCATTTGCGCAGGCTTTCCGGTATGTATGAACAAGCTGGATCAGATTCGAATATGTCGCCAGTATAAGCGTAAGCTCTGTTTCTGCATCCTCCGCATATATCGCGGTACTCGCAGACTCCACACTTCCCCTTCAGAACACTCCTATCTCTAAAGCTGCTGTAAAAATCCGAATTCTGTACTTCCTCCCAAGCTTTCCTGAGACTTTTTTCTCTTATGTTCCCAAGCAACATGGGTTCTGAAGGTTGCAGGTCTGTGTAGAAACAAGGTATCAGACTGCCATTCTCAGTCACGCTGATGTACCCGCCAAAGGCGAAATAGGTGCATTTCCCATGAAATTTGTGGTCATACCACTCCTGAAAGTTCGGCGGATTCCTCTGTTTAACGACGCGCGCAAAATGCGGGCAGTGCACATGAACGTCAAATTTGCCCTCGTATTTCTGAGTCAAATCCCATAGGTGGTTCAGGGTCCACTCGTATTGTTCAGGGGTTGGGACTAACTCCATGGTTTCTTTTGCTCTTCCACTAGGAACCAGATGATTGAACCATACGAAGTTAGCGTGGTATTTGTCAGCTAACTCGGCAACGTGATCAAGATGCTTATAGTTGATGTTTGTGATTGCTGCTGCCAACCCATTCAGGATTTTTCCCTTCGACAGCTTTTGAATAGCTGCCAGCGCCTTCTTGTATGAGCCTTTACCTCTCAACTGGTCGTTTATCTCTTCTGGGCCATCTATGCTTACCGATGTCCAAACCTCGTTTTTAACAAGGTTGCCGTAGATTTCTCCGTCAACGAAGCATCCGTTAGTTAGTAAGCAAACGTTGAGACCGAGGCTCTTCGCGTAACCAACAATTTCAAATATGTCCTTTCGCAGGAGGGGTTCGCCGCCTTTTATGCCGAACCACTTGACGCCGAAACTGTGAACTTCATCAACTAAATGCAGTGCTTCCTTTGTGCTCAATTCTCTGGGAGCAGGCGCACCTGTGGCGTCAACATTGCAGTATCGGCAGCGTGCATTGCAGGCGCCTGTAGCTCTCCAAGAAGTCATCAGTAGTGGTCCTTTGTTAGCCAAACTAAAATTCACCCTCAAGCTCTCTTCGATGATTCATCATTTACTTTAAAGTTTCCTACGCCCTAAAAAAGATTATGTGGCATTCTCCTTATTTTGCCTGTTAAACGGCTTAGCAGCTTTCTGCCGTCATTGATAACCTATCTTCCGTAAGGTTTATAGTAGAATTAGGCCTTATCACTGTTTATGGGAAAAACAGAGTCAATGCGGCTTCATAGTTCGCTTTATTTATTGACCCGCTGAGGCTAAAGAAATGAGAATTCCCAAACATATCTCTGCGGTAGTTATCTTGACTCTGCTGTTCATATTATCAGGGTTTGCTGCAATCTCACCTCTCCGCGGAAATCTAGTTAATGCTCCAAGTGCGCTCGCGAACGCTACTGGAACTTCCAGCTACGGCGATTTGCTCCAGTACGAGTGGCCACAGTACCAGGGTGACGCTGCTTTTACGCGGTTCTCAGCAGGACCAGCACCAAACGCGCCTGACATTATGTGGAAAACAAACATAACTGGCATACAGAGCTATATCTCAGCCTTCAACGGCAAGGTTTTCGTAGCAAACAGCACCACATTTTTCGCTCTGGACGAGAAGACTGGAAGTATAGTTTGGAACACCACCCTATCCACGCGGTGGCCAGTGGTATACAAAATCGATGATACTCACATGGTTATAGGCGGAAGTTGTCTGGACCCAGAAACTGGGGACATCTTGTGGACTAGTGATGACTTCACTGCCAACGCAGCTTTCTTTGCCGCAAGCACTTACAGTTCCGAAGAAAAAATGTTCTACGTTAAAACCAGCGCTGTCATCCAAGCTTGGGATTTCTCCGACCCCTCAAACCCGCCCACTCTCGCTTGGGAAACCTACGTCTCTGGCGGAGCATCAGTTGGGTCAGGAGTTCAATATGGCGATGGCATAGTATTTCCAGGTTCGTTTGAGCCTCACCAGATGGCTCTGGACGCCAAGACAGGCGAAGTCCTGTGGGATGTGGAAACGAAAAGTGGCATGATTTTTAACGGAGCCTACTATCAGGGCAAGTTCTTTAGAGGAGGTCCGTTTGACAACACGCTCTATTGCTTTAATGCAACCACAGGCGAGATTGTGTGGACTTTCAACCCGGGTACACACGACGGATATTGGTGTTCTGGGCTCGCCGCCGCGTATGACATGGTCTATGGGCTTAGCAAGGATGGACACCTTTACGCCCTCGATGTGAACACGGGAAAAGTTGCGTGGGCGTATGAAGGACCTGGCCCACTCTTCTTCCCAGGAAATCCAATAGTTGCCGACGGAAAAGTCTATGCCACAACAGGCCAGGCTGCCTCGTTTGACCCGTCCACTGGTGGGCACAGCAAATCCGAGTTTGCCTGCCTTGACGCTTACACGGGTCAAGTAATATGGAAGATGCCAGTGGAAGCCTATCCCCCAAGGGAATCTACCGCAATTGCCTACGGCAACCTTTATCTCATTCCAGGTTTCGTGAAGGAGCAGCAGATGGATGAATACGTCACTTTTGATCAAGTTTGGGCTATCGGTACCCAGCCATGGTCCATGTGGCGTCACGATCCGGCGCACACCGCGGTTGGGCAGTCAGGTCCTGAGAACCTCACTTTGAAATGGAAATTTACGACCAGCGGCGCAGTTGTTTCCTCGCCAAGTGTCGCGGAAGGAAGAGTCTACTTCGGGTCGCAGGACAAGCATGTTTACTGCGTTGACGCAGAGACGGGTGCTTTCATCTGGAAGTTTAACACGACCGCCCGAATGGCCTCTTCGCCAGCAGTGGTTGACGGCAAAGTCTACATTGGACCAGACGACGGCACCATATACTGCCTCAACGCCTACAACGGCAGCCTTATTTGGTCGGCTTACGCTGGCGGTTATGTTGAAGCCAACTTTGGCGCCGCCGTGAACCTGCGCTCTTCTCCCACTGTGGTCGGGGACAAAGTGTACGTGGGGTCACTGGATAAAAATGTGTACAGTTTGGATGCAAACACCGGAGACGTGGAGTGGGCATATCAGACTGAAGGTTACATCACATCGTCTTCTGCGGTTGTGGAGGATGTGGTTTACATTATCTCGCAAGAGCCTGATTCTGGAGGACTTTACATGTTGAACGCAACGAACGGAGATCTCATTCAGCGAATAACGCTTCCGTATGTGCTGGCGAGCAGAGGCACAGATCTGCATTCTTCGCCGGCAGTGGCAGAGGGCATGATCTTCGCAGCGTCCAATAAGCGAGCGTATTACGGTATAAACGCGACGACTGGAAACGTTACATGGACATTCTCGGACCCAGACGCGGAAGAATTCATAATTGCTTCTCCAATATACCACGATGGAAAAGTTTTCCTAGTTGACCAGTTTTTCATAGTTGCTGTTGATGCTTTCAACGGAAGTCTTGTCTGGCAGGTTTTCGTTGGAACCGAGTTTTATGTATCGCCGACTTATGCTGACGGCAAACTGTATGTTACATCTGATCAGCGTGGCATGTACGTTCTAAACGCAACCGATGGATCAAAGATTTCTTGGTTTGCAACTCCTTCTAACAGCTGGTCCTCACCAACCCTGTATGAGGGCAAGGCATACGTGGGAAATAACGATTGGAACGTTTACTGCATCGCTGGCTACCCTCAGCTGAACAGCAGCGTAACCGTCGAACTGGCTAAAAGTGAGGTTATTTTAGGCGAATCCGTGGTCGGGTGCGGTTACCTTGTTCCCGGAATGCCTAACGCCTCTATAACCTTGTCTTTCGTCAAGCCTGACGGCGCCGTGGTCAACGTGCAAGTTACAACTTCTGAAAATGGCTTTTTCGACTTCACCTACACGCCTAACGCGATTGGCAATTGGGCTGTTACTGCCGCGTGGCAGTCAGACAGGGGCTACTACAATTCTGCCTGTAGTGAAAAAGCACTTCTAGACGTTGCTCCAGCGCCGACGCCCACACTCACTCCGTCGCCTCCGATGGAATGGTTTGGCCTGCCTCCAGCATACGTCATAATCTTCGTCATAGTAGCCATTGCCGTGGTCATCCTTGGCTTTGTCTATATTAGACGAAATATTAGACGAAAGCGAAGTAGAAAACAGCCTAGCGGGGCTTAACCGTTTTTCCTTTAGGTGTACGCCGCTTTTCGCTTTTTCTTTAGTTATGTGCTCTGCGTTTCCCATTGACCTTTTTTCTGCGGTGATAGTTTCTTGAAGTTGGCAGAAACCCACCTTGGTAGTTTCATTCGCCATAACAGGTGATTCAGCGCGGCTCGGGCCATGACTTGGCTATAAAAGTCCCTCTTCAGCGATTTATGCAGAAAATATGACGGAGAGAAAAACTGGTTGTAAAAGGTCCCCCGCATTTCCTCTATCTTCTGAGGTGGCAGAAGGGGATTTTTAAAGACCGTTGATTGTTCGTCGTAGTGATTCCATTCGGTGGAAACCTCCCAACCTAACTCCCTCAAGAGGTCAAAGAGCTCAGTGCCAGGGTACGGTATTGCTTGGCACACATAAACGTAGTCTGGTCCTGTTTTTCGAATAAAATCAAAAGTCTGCTTCAGCATATCTGCTGTTTCGCCCGGATACCCAACGACCACGGATATGGCGACCGATATGCCGACTTCCTTTGTCCACCTAATCGCCCTTTCGTTTTGTTCGACTGTTGTTCCCTTCTTCATTGCACTCAGCATTTTTTGGCTGCCTGATTCCACTCCGAAGTGTACGAGTTGGCAGTTTGTGTCCCTCATTTTGGACAAAACTTCTGTGGAAATCCGATCGACCCTCGTTCGACAGTCCCATGGAAGGTCGAAACCTCTATTCCTCATCTCTTCACAGATTTCGTATGCACGCTTAATGTCGAACGTGAACGTGTCATCGTAAAATGCAAAGACGTCAGCCCCATGCACATCTCTCAGCCACTCCAACTCATCAACGACCTTTTTCGGGCTTCTGGTTCTAAACCGTTTTCCACACATTCTGGATGCAAGGCAGAATGTGCATTGAAATGGGCATCCCCTGCTTGTTATTATAGGCAAGTACATTTTTCCAGAAAGTTTATACTTGCTTAATTGGAAGTGTTCATACGCTGGGTGGGGCAGTTCATCCAAGTTTTGAATAAAGGCTCTATCCTTGTTGCGGACGATTTTGTCGTTTCTCCTGAACGTTATCCCTTCGACCTCTTGAATGTTTTTCAGGTCGGATCTGGACACCAAGTCCGCGAGTTCTAACATGGTTTGTTCGCCCTCGCCCCTAACTATGATGTCGGCTTCGGGTGCCTCGTTGAGGGTTTGTTCATCTAAAACCGTAACATGCGGGCCTCCTAGGATAAGCAAGCAGTTTGGAAGGGCTTCCTTGGCTGTTTTCACTATCTCAAGTGCAGGCTTGTACGTTAGGGTTGCCGAGGTCACACCGACCACGTCGGGATGGCTCTTAATGAGTTCGGCTTTCAACTGATTGCGTGTGGGCCTTAGCGCTTGGCAGTCAATCACGTTAACTTCGTACTGGTTCTTCTCCAGAACAGCCGCCAAGTACCCAATGCCAAGCGGAATGAAAAGCGACGGCGGAGCCCCACTTGGGGATGGCGGGTTCACAAGGGTCACATGCGCCTTCATATCAGTTCCCCTAACTGGTTAATCAGTTAAAACAGGTGGCGCCAACTATTATGTGTTTTGCAGATAAGCCGAAGATGGCAACACAATCGAAATTCGCGACCGCACCTGCTAAAACGCAACCTTTTTTATGTTAAATCCTTAATAGCGATTCGTCGTTCAAAATAGCTTCGATGGAAAAATGGTGACCATGTCGACGGATTTGGCTCTAATCGGTGGAAAAATTTTAACCATGAACCCATCTCAGCCCTATGCTGAAGCAATCGCTATAAGAAAAGATAGGATAGTCAAAGTCGGCGCAAGCGAGGAGATTACCCAACTTATTGGAAAAAGCACAAAAGTAATCCGCCTATATGGGAAGACAGTGGTTCCAGGTTTCATAGACACTCACATTCACGTTGCTGACTTCGGCAGGCTCTTAAGATGGATTGACCTGAGCGCCGCAGGTTCCATAAAGGAGATGCAGCAGAGCCTTAGCAGACAGGTGGCGAAGGCGCCTAAGGGAAAATGGTTGTTGGGTCGCGGCTGGGACCAAACTCGTTTCGCCGAGAAACGCCTTCCCACACGTTTCGACATAGACTCGGTTTCGCCCGATAACCCAGTGATTTTCTATCATCAGAGCGGGCAAGTGTGCGTCGTGAACAGCAAAGCTTTAGAGTTGGCTGGTGTGACGCGGCTGACAACTGTTCCGTCTGGCGGTGCGATTGACAGAGACGCTGAGACTGGTAAGCTTACGGGAGTTTTGCGAGATAACGCCACGAATCTTATTTGGAGTGTTATTCCCGAACCCACCGAAGAAGAGCTGGTGGAGGCTGCTGGCTTGGCTTGTGAGAAAATCGTGGAAGCTGGCGTTACCAGCGTGCACTGGATGGTTTTGTCGCCGATTGAAATCCAAATAATCCAAAGACTCCGCAGGGAGAATGAGCTACCGCTGAGAGTTTACGTGGTTATTCCGGCGAATCTTTTGGATAATGTGACAGGTTTAGCCTCACGTCTGGGCTTGGAGGATAACATGGTAAGGATTGGCGGCGTTGAGATTGGTGCCGACGGCTATTTAGCCGCGAAAACGGCAGCGCTGCTTCAACCCTACAGCGATGACCCTGCGGCAAACGGAAAGCTGCTTTGCACTCAAGAGGAAATGAACACGTCAGCAGCAAAAATACTCAAAGCAGGTCTTCAACTGGTTATACACGCCGTGGGCGATAAAGCTGTGGACGCGGCTTTGACCACGATTGAGCGAGTGCCAAGAGAAGTGCCGAGGAAAGATGTTCGCCATCGTATTGAGCAAGCAGCAGTTCTTAACGAAGGGTTGATTGAACGAATGGAAATGCAGAAAGTGATTGTGTCCGTGCAGCCTCGTGTTGTTGCCTCCGAGTTTTCGGTGTGGTCTGCCACGGAACGCTTAGGCGCTGAAAGAGTCAGGTGGCTTTATCCACTCAAAACCCTGCTCAAAAAAGGCATACGCGTTGTCGGTGGCTCAGACTGCCCCATGGAACCGTTAAGCCCTTTAGTGGGCATTCAAGCTGCTGTGACGAGGGAGTTCTTCCCTGAAGAACGAATTACTGTCGATGAGGCACTGCGCATTTATACGGTTGACGCTGCATACTCATCGGGCGAGGAAAACATCAAGGGAACAGTTGAAACGGGCAAACTAGCCGACCTCACAGTTCTTTCGCATAACCCAGCGAATGTTCCGCCGAACGAAATCGAGAACATCGCAGTGGAAGTGACAATAGTAGGCGGAAAAGTGGTTTATTCCAAACACTGAACCATTGCTTCACTCGTCATTTCAGTGCTTGAAAAAGTGGTCGTTCCTCTAAGTAAAATTGAAGACAGGGCTATTATTGTGCATGCATAGAATAAAGAGATGGGTCGGAGTATTTGCTTCTCCTGAAAATTAGATAGCCAATGAACCCGCCCATAATTGGTGCCACAATCCATGCGAAGATGAGGAAAGCGTTTCCAAGAGGACCGCCTGATATTGGACCGCCTAAAATTGTTATTAAAAGATAACCTGTGGCAAAGAAGGCTATGATGCCGCCGAAAAAGGCGCCTAAAAAAATGAATGAGAGTTTAGTTAAGGTCCTTGCACGTTTAGGTTCATAACGAAGTCTTCCCGTGGGCATCTTGTAAATAATTAAGGCAACCAGAAAACCAGCGACAGAACCAACGATTCCTCGTATAAACAATGCCTCATTAATGTAGCCAAGGAAAAACAGTACAGGCGCGCCAATCAAGTTTACGATACTGCTTAGAGCTAAGAGAGCAGCGATTCGTTTTCTCCACTTTGTGGCTACTGGGTGTTCCCTTGACTCTTCCATGTCAATTCTTCTCAGTTTTGTTGCAATCTTGGCAAATTATCAGCAAATAGTGTTACTTGAAGGATTTAAAAACTTTTGACTAGACAAGCGTTCCCATCGCCCAAGTATTTGTTAATGAACTGAGATAAGTCAAGAAAAGGTTTTGTTATCTATAGAGGGGCTATCCGCGACATTTCTCTTGGCAGCTCTACCTTGATTTCCGCCTTTAAATAAGGGGGCTATAGACTGTTCCGAGCAGCTATTCCAGAAGCCAGTCAACCAACAGTTCAAGCTATGTATAGAGGGGGTATAGACAAAAAATCGCACAACAGCACAGCAAAAGCCCAATCCAATCGATACAGATAAATTTTCCACTCCTCAGAAGTGTAACTATCTCAGCACTGGTGACCCACAATAATCACTGTGTTAATCGCTGTTACCGTCCTCATTTTGGCTATAGCCTTAGACCTGCTCCTCGGTGACCCCTCCCCCAATAACCCAGAGAAAACCGCGTTCAAGCTGCACCCAACCGTGCTTATGGGCAAATTCACTAAAGCGCTGGAACCTCACTTCAAAAGCCCAAACCCGAGAACAGCCAAGCTGAAAGGCGCATTCCTAGCTCTGGCAGTAATACTCACATTCACGCTTCCCGCTTACTTTGGCTTATGGGCAATCTACACTTATCTCAGCCTCTTCGTCTACGCCTTCTTCGCCATAATCCTCCTCAAACTAACAATCTGCATAAAACTCGAAACCGACTGGGCAAAAGCCGCAACCAAAGCAATAGCATCAGAAGACCTGACAGAAGCCAAAAAATACTCCCACTTCTCAAGAAGAGACTCCAAAGACTTGACTGGCCCACAAATCAGCTCAGCCGTCATCGAATCCATGGCCGAAAACCTGATAGACTTTAAACTCTCCCCCATCATCTCCTACGCTTTCTTCGGCGTTTCAGGCGCAATCGCATTCAGAGCCGTTAACACTCTCGACGGCATGGTTGGCTTCAAAGACAGCGAACACATCCACACTGGCTGGTTCAGCGCAAACCTAGACACAGCCATCAACTACGTTCCAGCACGGTTAACCGCTGTTCTCATAGTCTTAGCTTCAGCCATACTAGGCGAAGACTACAAAAACGCGTGGGCAATCGCCAAAAGAGACCACGCCAAAACGCCCAGCAGAAATCACGGCTGGCCAATGGCAGCCATGGCAGGCGCCTTACGTGTGCAACTGGAAAAACCTGGTCAGTACATCCTCGGAGAGCAAACTGAGCCGCTTACTCCAAACAAAATACTGCGGGCACTGAAAATTCGGAACATGGCTTTACTCTTATGTGTGCTTTTCAGTCTGCCCATAATTTTGCTTACGAGACTGTACTTTTTCCCCTATTAGTTATCACACGTTATTCACTCTTCGCCTGCAAAACGTATTAATCGCAGTTTCTCACTAATTTTGTCAAGGGATGTTCGCTAAAGATGATTAACACGGTTTTTCAGCGGCGCGAAACAACTTTTTTGAATTGCTTTAGCCTGAGCCAACCCAAAACCGCCTGCAGCAGGTAGCAAATATGCGTGTTTGTTTGATTAATCCACCTCGTATCCAACCGAAAGCATGGGGAAAACCGAACGTATTTCCACCTATAGGCTTAGCGTATATAGCAGCTGTGCTTGAAAAGGAGCATGAAGTATGCATTATAGATGCTCCTACAGAGGGTTGGAGGAACCTTCAAGACGTAGATGGAGCAACCTATAGAGTCGGTTTAAGCAACACAGAAATAGCAGACAAAATCAAGCGGTGGTCACCAGATGTTGTTGTAATAGAAATTCCATTTTCCGGCTGGTCCAAAACCGCGTTCGAAGTTGCCTCGACAGTAAAAGGCATTAACAAAGACATTATTACCGTGTTGGAGGGGCAGCATCCCTCTGCGAGACCTGAAGATTGCCTTGCAAATCCGAATGTTGATTTTGTTGTAATGGGTGAACCAGAAAATGCCATATTCGAGTTGATAGATGCAGTGGGAAAAGAAACGCGGAACCTCAAGAAAATAAGGGGCATTGGCTTTGTCAAGAACGGCGTTCCAGTTTTTACTTCGCCGCGACCCCTGCTGGAAGATTTGGATTCTCTTCCATTCCCAGCGAGGCATCTGCTTCCAATGGAAGAGTACTATGTTGCCGTGAAAGAAAACCCTCTGAGAGGAGAAATTAACAAGCCTTGGACGATAATGATCACGAGTAGAGGTTGCCCATACAACTGCGTCTTTTGTACACACCACATCGTCTGGGGAAGAAAATGGCGCGGCAGAAGCCCTGAAAACGTGGTTGACGAGCTAGAGCAAGTTATCAAAACTTACCATGTTAAACAAATTGACTTTTTAGATGACAACATGACGCTCGACAGGAAACGGATGGAAAAAATCTGTGACTTAATCGTAAAAAGAGGGCTAAGCATTGAATGGTTTACTCCAAACGGTGTTAGAGCGGATACTCTTGACGAAAAACTTTTGAAAAAAATGAAAAGATCTGGCTGCAAGAAAATTCGCGTCGCTCCCGAGTCTGGTGTCCAGCGTGTTGTGGACCAAGTCATCAAAAAGAACTTGGACCTGAGAAGTGTGGAACGAGCTGTTGTCCTGTGCAAAAAGGTGGGAATTAAAGTGGGCTGTTTCTTTGTAATCGGGCTTATAGGCGAAACGAAAGAGGAAATAGAAGAAACCATAAAATTCGCGTATAAGCTTCGGCAACTAGGCGCTGACAGTTTCATCTTTAGCATAGCCACACCTGTCTATGGAACTAGACTTTATGAACAGGCTAAGCGTGGAGGTTTCTTAAGGGAGTGTTTCAGTGATGAAGCTTTAGCTGCGGCTGAACCACTTATCGAGACACCAGAGTTCACAGCGGATGAGCTGCGCGAGCTGTTTGCACGAGCCAATCTTGTGAACCCAACCTTTACCCGTGACAAAGTGCTAAGAGCCATCCGAAACCCGAGAAAAACAATAAAAGTGCTATTAGGAAAAAAATGAACTACGCCCTAAGCAACACTGTAAAAACACGAATCCGCCATTAACTCACTCAACTTGAACGGTTTTGGTGGACTGATGTGCTCTCGGAGGTAGACCTCCTCCCCTATATATAGGCTCAACATGTGTTTGAGTTGATGGAAAGCGTGGGGGAACTTATTTGGCTCTGAGCTTCAGTTTTATGGTTCCCGCGAGGTGTATCAGCACCGTCAGCGCTGTGGAGAGCCTAAATACTCTTCTTCTATCGAGGAAGTAAGCTGGACGCAGGTAGAAATGGTGAAAAGCCTGTTCGTGGATTTCCCTAAGCTCTTGCATGCTTAGCCACGGCGTTTCAAAGACAGGAGTCGTTGTATCATATTTGTCGAAGTCAGTTACTTTTAGCCAACCTTTTTCTTTGACCGAATCGTACAGGGGTGTTCCTGGGAAAGGCGTAGCTACATTATAGAATCCCACACTATCAGGACTTATTTTCTCCACGAACTTTATGGTCTTCCAAGCGGTTTCCTTAGTCTCACCGGGGAAGCCGAGGATCACGTTGGGAACTGGCTTTAGCCCAACCTCTCTAACCCAGCCTAAGACTTGCATTGTTTGTTCAGTAGAAATTCCTTTTTTCATGGCATCTAAAACCTCCTGTGAGCCTGACTCAACGCCGAACCATACGGAGATGCAGCCTGCTTCCTTCATTTTCACGAGCAGCTCTCTTGTGATCATGTCCACACGGGTTCCGCAGTTCCATTGAATCTTCAATTTTCGATCTGTAATTTCGCTGCATAGCTCTTCAATTCTATCCTGATCAACAGTGAATGCGTCATCGCAGAACGTAAACTTGGTCACGCCGTAAGTTTTGTGGAGAAACTCTAGCTCATCCACAATGTTTTTCGGGCTTCGCATTCGGAATTTGCGTCCATGCATTCGAACTGTCGCGCAGAATTCACACCAGAAAATGCAGCCTCGACTTGCCGCTAAGTAGAGTATATCCTCGTATTCTCGAAGGCGTTCCGTGGGCCAGAGGTGGCGAGCTGGAAAGGGAAGCGAGTCCAGATCCTCTATGTAGGGTCTGTCTGGATTCCGAACGATCTTTCCGTCTTTTCTGTAAGTTACGCCTAATACGTCACCGAAGCTCTCGCCTGCTTCAACTTTTTGCACAAGCTCCAGCAACGTGTATTCACCCTCCTTCCTTACGATAACGTCTAAGGATGGGCATTCTTGCAGTGCTTTGTCATCCCAAAATGTAACGTGAGAGCCTCCCATGGCTGTTAAGCAGTTTGGACAAACTTCCTTTGCTATTTTTGTTAGTTGCAACCCAGATTTGTACGTAAGCGTAGTCGATGTTATTCCAACTATGTCGGGTCGACGCTTGCCAATTTCGCTTCTAAAGTCTTCATTTGAAAGCTTGAGTACATCGCAATCAATCACGTCCACTTCGTATTGATTCTTCTCTAAAACAGCAGCCAAATACCCCAAACCTAAAAGGGCGAAAGGCAAATGCACAGTGGCTCCTCTCGGTTCGGATGGATTCACAAGAGTTACATGCGGCTTCATTTTCCTTCTTCATCACTAA
>Ga0315555_1001696_pt1 | contig 15797 bp, 7 predicted proteins | sample SalMarSW160380MG_FD_202113 | JGI IMG/M metagenome (GOLD analysis project Ga0315555, IMG submission 202113) | Salt marsh sediment microbial communities from the Plum Island Ecosystem LTER, Massachusetts, United States - Salt Marsh Sediment SW1603-80 ... | reverse complement strand
AGAATCTCTAACTACATCTAAAAAGCTTGACTTAGATGAAACTGCTGGTACTCAAGTAAAGATACAAGAAGAAGAGGAAGAGGAAGAAAAAAATATTGTTGAAAATAACTTAGATATTGATACGGACATTCACTTTGTTGACATACCCAAAGCTGTAAGATTAATACATCTCTATGGTCCTCCTGGTTCTGCTAAGAGTACTTTTGGTCTTCAATCTGCAATAGAGATTTCACCAAGAAAAACCTATTATTTCATCACCAGTCATGCTACTTCTATAATTAAAAGAATAAAGCAAATTTGCGAGCACGAAAGGTGGAATGATTTTAAAGGATTCAAACAATCTTTCTTCCCTATAGAGATCTCAAACTTAGAGGTTTTAGAAGTTCAATTGGAAAAAATTGAACACTTGAGTGCTGAGGAAGTAGGAATGGTTGTAATTGATCATTTAACTGATTATTCTCGTGGACAAATACATAAGGAAGAAAAACGAAAACAGCTCAGAGAGTTATTAGAGAGGTTGTATATTCTCGCAGACGAAAAAGATTGTAAAATTCTAATAATTAATGGTTACTCTTACAAGGATTCTGCCCCAGCTGAAGACATAGTTGAATCATTCTGTGATATGTCTTTGCAGGCAGTTGTTGAAGATGGGGGAGTCAAGTTTATTTCTGAAACAGAGGAATTTTCTCTACAACTCGATGATTCAGGAGTGAGGAATTTACATGTTAACGTTTATTACTAAAAGACAGTATTTCCTTTGTTTTTATATCAAACTAATTATTATAAGGTGAGACATGGTATGACAATAGAAAGTGATCTTGTTAACAAACTTGCAGACAGATGGCAATCTGAAGGTTTACTCGTTGCCAAAGAATTACATATCCCTATTATCAATCAGATATATTACGATAATTATTTAGAAGGTCGTGAATATATCAGAATCGATCTTGCAGCTTATAACAAAGAAACTAATAAGATTATATTTGTTGAAGCTGAAAATGGTTTATATCTCCAACACCCTCAAATCTACTTACCTTTCTGTAATTTACTTTACATCCTTTGTCCAAACGAGATGTCCTCTTACAGACAAGAACAACTAGACTGGAGTTTAGAACAAGGTATTGGAGTCATTGAGCAGACTGGTGAGGATTTTACGGAGACTATTTCACCTAATTCTCGTCGAATTTTTCCAGCTGTTGAAGCTTATGTAAAAGCTAGATTGTTCAAAAGAATAGAAAAGGAGAAGAAAAAAAATGTCATCACTACTAACTAAAAATAAACCTAAGAAATTCTTAGGAAATAATAAATCAATCTACACCATCAGGAAAGGAAATACGATCACTTTTTATTGTGCATTCATAGTAAAACCTCACCGTAGAGTAATCCAAGAAAAAAAGAAATCTTACAAATATGATGAAACTTTGGAAGAAGAAACATCTCCAACCATTTTAGATATTCTAAATCAAGTCAGGAAATTAAAAACTTCAGTTCACAGAATTTTTCTTCCTGGAAATGTTAGAAGAAAGAATTTGGAGAAAAATCAAAATAAAAAGACATCAGGAGAAGATCAGATTCTTGATGAATTATTTGAAAATGAAAATCAGATTATTGATGTAAAACTAACTTTCTATCTACTTAAAGCTTGGAAAACTTTCGAGATTGGAGATACTTTCTTAACAGTTGATGATCTAGTTGAAGAATTCGTTTCTCTTCTAAGAGCTGAGTTGAAACAGAAAGTAGAAAATATGGGAAAGGTTGGCAGGTTACTAGGTTCGACTTTAGAGGAGTTTATTCTTTATGGCACTTTAGAAAATAAGAATTTCCTTTCTACAGGTAAAAAGATGTTTACAGAATTAACTAATGATTACTTTACTATTGAAAAAGAAGACGAATTCTTGAAAAACTTCTCTCTCGGCCCAGCTGTAGATCAACGTCAGAAGAGTGTTTTCTCTTTCCCTACTGGTATCGAATCGGATGAACGTTTTATTCTTGGCCAAGCTGATAATGAGATGGGTATTGGTTTACCTGAAAATGCTTCTTTTCCAATTTTATTAGCTGGCGATAAGAAAACAAGAGAGATAATGACAAATCGTATCCTTGAAGGGAAAAAGTTTATTATACTTGATCCTCGAATGAATCTTGAATTTCAAGATAGAGTAGAATCCCCTTCAGAAAGTCTAGTATTGGGTGAGAATTTTAGCTTCAATGTACTCACTCCTGTTCTTGAAGATTACATTCCCGAAAAACTTGCAACTCAGTATCTAAGTAATTTTATAGACATTTTACGACTTGTAAGCGATGTGAGAGGAGAGGGTCCAGTCCTACTTAGAGATTTGTATGATTTTTATGTTAATGAATATCAAGAAGAACAAGAAGATATACTCTTTCCAAGAAATGACCTTCAAGTGTCTTTGAACGATCTTTATACTATGCTTACTGTTGAACCTGGTGGTTTAGTAATTACTGATTATCAATTATCTATTATTCGCTCTTTAATTAATGAAATTAGAGATCCTTGTATAAGCGAAACTACCAAAATATTGGATAAAAAAGGATTGGAAGAATTATTTGCTTCAAACAAAATTATAGATTTCAGTTCTCAAGGTTATAAGATTCAAAGATTATTCTTTTATTCATTTTTACTTCAACTATCTATTTATGAACAAATTTCGAAGAGTGATGAGGAAACAATCATCTATATTGATGATGCTGAATTATTCTTCTCAAGGGAGAGAGACAATAGTATTTTAGTTCATATTCTTAAGAAACTAGAAAATAGCAGATTTAAAATTATTTTATCAACACCTTATCCTTCACATCTATCTCCGAGTATTTTTGATATGACATACAATCGAATCGTAGGCAATCTCAAATCCGCTAAATGTACAAGATTATTAGCAGATTCTCATGGATTCTATAAAGGACAAATAGACTTCTTAAGAAGATTACCTAAAAATAGTTTCTTCTTAATTAGAGAGGATTTAGCAGAAAAACCTCTGTTATTAGATTTCTTTCTTGAAGATGTTGCTAAGCATGATAAACAAGTAGTAGAAACTGTTCGCAAAGTAGTGAAACAGACTTCTATTACTGATGAAGATAAAAAGAAATTAACAATTAATTACGAAGATTTTGTAAAACTTCATCCAGTAATGAGGGAGATTTTAGAAAAATTATCTTCCAAAGTTAATAGAGGAATAAACACAGAATCACTTCCTAATCTTTTCACTCAGTGGCCTATTAACAAAGTCAAAGAAGCTATTTCAGCTCTTGAGATGTTTGGATATATTTTCTTTGAATCAGTAGATAAGAAAGGCAAAAAGAATGAATATTGGACAAAAATAACCCCCAGAGGTAAGAATTTTCTTGAAAAAATCAAATATTCTGAATTACTAGAGGAACAGAATAAAGAGGTTGAATATGATGAAGAAGGAGAAGAGTTCTTACCTAATTATATTGAAAAACCAAATATCGTTGAAATAACAGAAAAAGAAGAAGATGAATCCTTAATAACTAAATTACAATTGATAAGGAAGATAATTCGCGACACTAGAGACTCCGGTGATTCTGCTGAAAATAAACTGGATATTCTTCATTCTTTCCTTGTTCAAATTTCTCCTTTATTGAAAGGTGATTACATAGAAGAGAAGATAAAATTAGATAAATTCTTAGTTAACTTGCAAGATTTGCTTGACGAAAAAGAAAAAATTGATGATATTCCTCAGAAAATTCTATCTCAGATTTTTCATAAAGCTCTTTCTTTGATTGATAGTATACAGATTCGAGCTACTTACGGAGAAAAAAGTTCAGCTGATGAAGATGAAGAATTTATCAGCAAAATAATCGATAAAGAACTTAACTCAGAAAAATGGCAAGAGTTTGATAGAGATATTTTTCTCACTGAAATTCCTGAATTATCGGAAATATCTTCTAAATTAGATGAAGATAAAAAACAGATTACTGAGTTGATAAAATCGGAATTCCCCGAAGAAGTATTAAAGGGATTAGAACTTTCTTTAGATCTTCCGAAAGAAGAATTCTTAGCGATGACAACTGAAGCAATTGCTTCACTCCTTCAAATTAAAACAAAATTCTTTCCTAATATGAAACCAGAAGAGTATCTTGATGAAATAAACTCATTCTTCAAATCTTCAGGTTATCCTGAACCCTATGAAAAAACTCAACAGCTGCTTTGGGAATATTCTGTGGTTGAAAAAGAGAGTTCAGCTAAATCCGCATACACAGCGCGGAATAGGAGAGAGATAATCGAAAGTATTCAACAAGAAACTGGTGAGTTCGATTTCGATACTAGTTCAAAGAGTAAAGATAGTCTTGTAGGACAGCTCAAAGATAGCATCAGGAAAAGGATAAGCAATGATTAGTTTTACCTTAGATAATCCTTCTCTAACAGATTTTCAGGAGAAATGCTTACGAGAATATAAGAAAGAGAAAGATGTTTTAGTTATTGCACCGAGTAGTGCAGGGAAAACTTTTGTAACTGAGCAACATATCTTGGAATACTTTCAGTCAGTTTATGGTAAATTTCTTGTTTCACCTAAAAGATACAAAATAGGTTTTATATTACCATACAAATCTTTAGCAGTTCAAGAGTACAATCATTTTGAGACTTTAATGAGACATAGAGGGATAAAAACCCTTCTTGCTGTTGGTGGCGTAAATATCGAAGAAGATGATGTTGCAAATAGTAATATTATCATTGGAACTTATGAGAAATTCCTCACTTTATTGAAACGATATGAAGTATTAGGAAAATATCTCCGAATTCTTGTTATCGATGAATTTCACTTTCTAGGAACTGATAGGGGAAGAGCTCTTGAAGAGATTATATTACAATGGAAAAAACAAGAAAACATGGCTCAACTCATTCTCTTATCATCTTCTATCTCTAATCCTTTGGAAATTTCTGATTGGTTAAATGTCCATCCGATTATAGAGAAAAAAAGACCGGTACCAATTGATTATGATGTTGAGATTGCAACGGATACGATAAAATATATAGAAAAAATTAGAAAGAACAAACAGCTTCTGGTTTTTACACACTCCAGGTCTGATGCTGAGCTTTTATCGGAGAAAATAGCGTTAAGAAACAAACAGAAAAACGACATAGAAATTGATGAGTTGATAGAACAGAGTTTAGAAAGCACAAAGGATGTAAAAACAAAAAAGATTCTTCAACAAACATTCTTCCCACCTCAACTAAAAGATATGGTGAAGAAAGGGATTGCTTACCATCATGCTGGACTCTCAGATTTGGTTAGATTGTTAATTGAGGATCTTTTCATAAATGGAGAGATAGATGTTTTGGTTTCAACTTCTACTCTATCAGCTGGAGTAAATCTTCCTGCCGACATATCTGTTTTTAATCTAAAACATAATCGAATTAAAACGGAAAATAACATGGTCTTCCAAACACTTGGAAGAGCTGGAAGGTTAGGTTTCAAGGATTATGGGAGAGGTATTGTGCTTGTTAGAAGTGAGAGAATGAGAAAAAACACTGAAGAGAAGTTCTTTGATCACTCTGACGAAAATAAGACTAGACCAATCTTTCATTCTATAGAAAGCAAATTTGGTGATTATGATTATTTACTTCAATTTTACTTAGATGTTTTCTATTATCACAAACAGTCTTCTTCTAGCGAGTTATTGGATCTTCACGAGAAAATAGAAGATACTTTATGGTACTATCAAAAACGATCTAAATTGTTGCGAGATATAACTCACCTAAGATTATTTCAAGCTCTTTTCTCCTCAACTGATTCTACTTTAGAAACTACTGAAATTATTGAGTTTTACAGAAGATTAGACAAAACCAATAACATCAAAGAAAGAAAAATGGAAATCAGATCTGTTGAAGGATTAAATTCTGCTGCAATTGTAGCAACTATTCAAGAACAATCTAAATTGTTTCAGATTTATCTTTCTCCTTCACGCAGAAGCTGTACATGCCAGAACAAACATTCTAACTTCATCTGCAAACATCAAAGGTTTTTACTTGAAACTTACCCAGAAGGACAAGAGAGATGGTTAAATAGTTATGGAATAGTAGATTTTCTTGTTAGAGAGGGATTTGTTGTTAGATCATCAGGAGACAATATCAATCTAACATATATGGGAAAGTTAGCTGCCAATCATTATATCCATCCTTACGATTTCTTAGATTATCTAGAATTCTGCGGAATCAATAAAGAATTAACGATAACACAGTATTTGAAACAATTTATAACTAGAGATAAGAGGATAAAACAAGAAATCAAAGCAAATGAATTATCTTCTTTATTAGCAATCAGATTAGCTCATGATATTGTAAATGGTAGGGAAATTAGAGAAATATGTGAAAAATACAATATCAGTGATAGTTTTGTTGATGATTGGCGAGAAACAATTTTTCGTTTCATGAAAATGTTTGAAGCTTTGAATCAATTTATAGGTAAAAGAAAAGAAGCAGATAAAATTGCTGAGTGGATAGCTAAGAGTGAAGGATTAGCAGAATTTGATTCTATACGTCATAATCTCGAGAAACATAGTCTAATAGTTACTTAGAAATTAGAAAATATCAACTGGTTCTGATAAAGGATAATTATCATAATAGTCTTCATAATATGTTCCAATAAAATACGGTTCTGAATCAGTCCAATTTGACCAGTAATTATAATCCCAATTATTGTATCTTCCGCTGTTAATGGCTTGACTGTTTGAATATCCTTTACTGTTATTAAGAAAATTGTTATTGTATATTGTACTGTTCCAAGCTACTAGATACATTGATGAAATTGTGTTATTAGTAAACTCATTTTTCTCGATGAGAAAGAAACCTCCAATTTCTGCATGAATCCCATAAGAATTGTTTGTAAATCTACAAAATCTGATAGTGATATTCCAACATTCCATAGTTATTATCCCTGCAAACTTCTGACTTATAGTTTGATTAGTAATAGTAACGTTGTTACAACGGTTCAAAATTAATTGAGGAAAGGAATCTTCTATTAATGTATCATTAACATTCTGGAAAAAACCTATTTCTTCTCCATTAACGAAATTACCTGAACAATCTCCTGTAAAATAGTAGGGGAGAAAAATCCCTAAATTATCTAGAATGTTCCCTGTTATATTCATATTTCTACAAGAAGATTCTAAGAAAAGTCCATTGATGTTGTTAATTAATCTATTATTTGAGATTTGCATATATTCACACATTTCCAAATAAATTCCTCCTCTGTGAAAAGTACAATTGTCAATTATTGTAAAACTACCATCGTATATATCAGAATTGATATCAGTCATATACAAACAATAGCCATACCAAAGATCGTCAAAACTACAATTTCTAATGATAAATGAGCTGTCGATAGTAAATCCCTCAAAATACAACCATTCAAAAGTCTGATTCTCAATGATATACGGATCAATTAAAGTACCACTCCCAGAAGTGCTTAAATCTGCTAAATCTTCATCCGAACATATTTCATTAACTCCACAATAATCAAAAGGAGTAGTCCAGAAAATTATTAACCTTATTAGAGGTATAAGAATAATAATTAAAATAATGGCAACAAAGAAGCAAACAAACACTATTTTGAAATTGCTATTCATGCAAGATAAATAGACTTATTACTATTATAAATGCTTGTGAAAATTTTAGAAATCTATAGGTGTTGTTAATGGATGACGATCTTTTTCAAAAACTGGACCATACCCATCAATAAGATAATCTCCTGATGTCCAGTCGCTCCAATAATTATACTCCCAGTCGTTATTCAAACCGATATCATATGCCTGAGAAAACTCTCCAATTGCATTATCGATGAAATTGTTAAAAGTAACAGTACAGAAAAACGAGTCTGAAATAATAGCATAAGAAGTACTATTAATTATTTGGTTGAATTTAACAGTTATAAATACAGAATTATATTCATGTTCTATCCCTACTATATTGTTAATTAGAGTACAATTTTGAACTGTTATATGTTCAGAATTTCTGATATATATTGCAGTCTCACAATTTGATATAGAGCTGTTGGTAATGGTTAAATTTTCACAATAAGCTATTGTGATACCTATAGAAGAGTTAGAAATAATTTGGTTTTCTACATTTACGAGACCAGAATTATAAACAAACAATAACGAATAGGTGTTACTGATAGATACATTAAACATATTTTCAAAAAAGCCTATCTCAACACCATTTATGGTATTATTTTCAAATACATTAAATATTAAAGGACTCTCATTCAAATTACTACCGACTCTTATTTTAAATTTGTTTGACTCAAAAGAATTATCGATAAAATTTTCCACATAAGAATCGACTATCTCTGAACCGTCTGAATTGCCATAAAAAGTGTTGTTTTGAACTGAATGTATTAAACTTGCTGAAATAAACAAACTCCCATTATGAAATATATTATTAAGTATACTAACTTCTTTACTGAAAGGAGAGAAACCTCCATAATCGTTATTAATACTTATTAATTTTAAGAGAACAGAGTTAAATTCACAATTTTGTATAATGAAAGCTATTGGATCTTCACTCCAATACAATTCTATTGTGAAATCAGATTCAAAGATTAAATTTTCGATAATGTAAGGATCACCATTGGTGCCTGAGCCTCTGGAAGCATATTTCTCCATTGTTTCCATATTGCAGATATCTATATCTTCATCAGTACAATTTACAGGTTGCTCAAGTGTTGGTTTAATAAGAATAATTGCTAAACCACTGAGGAGAATAAGTGAACCTATGATTAGTAGTACAATTATCGAATTTCTAGAAGAATCTTCAACAGACATCTAGGAAATAATAGACTCAAAGATGTTTATTTAATTTTCTTAGAATTTTAGTTTTCTAAGTCTAAATCTGCACTTTAAAAAAACTCTAAAAATGGTTAATTTTGATACAGTTTTCTCGCATTTATATATGAATCTAAATATTATCTAGTGACATGGTTAACGATATTGAAAATAGTGAAGAAAGTAAACCTTCTACCAAGAAGAAAACCACGAAAGAGACTGATTCTCTTGAAGAGTTCTTGAGTGGAATCAAAGGACTTTCTGACACAATGAAAAAACGTATTCATAAGGTTTTGACTACTGAAGGAATAGTAGATCCTAGAGGTATCAAATCGTTTACTGAGAAGCAACTCACTGAACTTCCAGGTATTACTGATACAACTGCTGGTTTATTATTGGATCAATTCAAAACCAAAAGTGAAGATAAAATCTTCCTTTCTCTAGACGAAAGAGAAGAATTGGAAACCGAAAGAGAAAAAATCAAAACTGGATCTAAAGCTATGGATGATCTTCTCCAAGGTGGCATTCCAACTGGTACTTTTTGTGAATTATATGGTGCCCCGCAAAGTGGTAAAACTCAGATCTGTTATTCTCTAAGCGCTAATTGCTTACTTCCTGAAGAGTATGGTGGACTAGGTGCAGGTGTTATTTGGTTAGACACTGAAGGTTCATTTAACAGTCAAAGATTGAAACAGATAATATCGTATTATCAATATACTCACAGTATTCCTGACAAGAAATTTAATACTGACCAATTCATGGTCGCTGCTACTCGTTCCTTAGCTGCAATTGAACTAGCTCTTAAAGAAGCAGGAAGAATAATACCAAAGAATAATGTTAAACTTCTCATCGTTGACAGTCTCATGGATCCTTTCCGAGCTGAATACGGTGGATTAGGGCAATTAGCTGAAAGACAGAAACATCTTAACCGAGTTCTACATTTACTTATGAGAATTGCTGAAGCATGGGATTTAGCAGTCGTCTATACTAATCAAGTAATGGCTAATCCTGATCCTTTTGCTACAGCAATGGATAAAGTTCAACCTGTAGGAGGTTTTGTACTTGGTCACGCCTCTGATATTAGACTCTGGTTACGTAGAGCTACATCAAAAATTCGCAAAGATAATGATGCTCCAAATGCTCGAAGAGCCCTTATAACCGACTGTGGCTGGCTTCCGCAACAAGAGACTCACTTTTCTCTCGGACCTTTTGGTGTTTGTGATGTTGAAGAAGAAGCTAATCATCGCAAATTAGCTTTAGATATCGGGTATACTTTAGATGCTCCCGCAGAAGAAGAGGATGAAGAGTTAGAGACAGAGTTTGCTTCATTAGAATAGGAGGAGAGAGATTTGCGTAGAGTTGTTGTTCTTTTTGTTCTTTTATTATTCATCCCTCAACCAATGACTCAATTATTGGTTAAAAGTATGGTTAAACCTTCAATAAATACAGATGAAAAAAATTTCAGTCTTGAATACAATCCTGAAACAGATTATGTTCTAGAAGATAGAATTATACGCATAACTCCTATTACCGAAGATGAGTATAAAGAGTCTCTTTCTAAGGATTCATCTACAGTTCCTCATCTTGCTCCTGCTATATATCCTAGTCTAACTGAAGTTACAGGAAGCAGTTCTATTCTTCATCGAGGAGATCTGTTAAGCGCTTCTGCTACTACTGAGTATGAACTTTTAGGATATGTCCCAGTTGATAGAGGGTATCACTATTGGTATGACTTACAAGATGTTGTTTCTGACAACGATAACTTTGTGTCTACAATTAGTGTATCTAAAATTGCTATAGAATTCAGCTCTACTATCGATTGTAATGTTATGGCATTTTCTTTCAACTTATCTCAAATCAGTACTCCTATTTCTAATTCTATAAAATTCTATCTGACAGACAACTTAAACAATTATCTTACTGATTATATGATGTATTCTGAGATTTCACTTCACTCTTATAATTCTCAGAAAAGCAATCTTGATTCCCCTCTGCTATTCACTTTTTGGAATCATCCTTTAACCACTCCCATCAGTAATGCTTTAACAGCTGATACACCTTATTTTGTAGTACTAGAATCAACAACCACTTTCATGCTCCAAACCTCTTCTGATCTCACTGGTTCAGACGATAATAATGTTTACACTTTTGAGAGTAGTTCTTGGGTAGAGCAATCAAACATTGATATAGATCTTGGAGTTTATACTGGTTCGTTAATTCAATCTTCTAGTTTAGGAGCTTCTGGTACATCAAATCTCTCTTATGATTCAACTTATACTTCTGGAGTAAACCACAAACTTGTTGTCAATTACTATGATAGCAGTTTAATGTATGATAGTTCTTCAGATTTTCTTGACTTAATTATTCTTGATTCTTTTAATCCCGAATATGTTTACTTATCTTCTCCTCCAACAGCTGAATACGGTGATGAAATCGAGCTTACAGCTAGAGTTGAGAACAGTTATCATCAACCTCTGCAAGATGAATTAGTTAGTTTCTATGTTTCCGATGACAATCCTGGTCGCTTATAGGTCAAACAAATTCCTTAGAAAATGGTTATGCTATTGAATCCTATAATATCCCTGCTGCTTCTGGAACTAAATATTTTAAAGTAACTTTAGATCTCCTTGCAGCTTATAGCTCTACTCAGATGAAAAAAGAAACGATATTTATTGAAACTCCTCAAATTAATTGTATGTATGGTAGTGCTGTAGGTGCATATAATTTAGCTCCTTTCCAGCTTTATACTCGTGTTTATGATAATGAAGGAAATCCAGTTGTAAATCAGATGGTCATCTTCTTCATGCAAGGAGCTCTTGATCCAATTTTTGCTTATACCAATCAAACTGGTTGGGCGATAACAGCTAACGGCTATATTAATTGGAATTCAGGATTTTACTCTAATTCCTACTGGATTTCGCTATCAATGGATTCCAACCTCTTTATCTATCCTTCAACCTCTTATGGAGATATTTACATTCAAAAAAACGATCTAACTATAACATCAAATCAATCTCTACAAAGTATCTGGAATGAAGCTTTTGAAATTCCACTCGGTTTCTTTGATGCTGAAAATGATGCTGTACCTAACCTGAATCATGAAATAATCATTTACAATAACAAAACTGGTAAAAACACCTCTTTGGGATTGTATCAAACAGATACTAATGGAGAAAACACTATTGCTTTTTCTGAAGCATTTTTTAATCCTGGAGAGTATCTCATAATTGTCAAAGTAAATAATCAGAACTATGCTTCTATTGAAAAAATAATACCTTTAACAATCAATAGTGATCAAGCAAGTATTTCAGTAAATATAAATTCTAATGAAACCTATTCTTATGGTTCAACTCTTCATCTAGAAGCAGTTGTAGTTGATCATTTTGGCAATCCTCTTGAGAATATCTTAGTTTATGTTCATGTTTCTATTGCTAATTATATCGACTTTTGGGATGATATTCATATTCTTTCAACCAATTCTTCTGGATATGTTAAACTTGATATAATCTTGAACATGGAAGTTGGTGATATTCTCAATATTCTCATCAATACTGCTGATTATTTTGTTGGAGACATTCTCTATTATGAAGGAGCTGATTCAATAGTCTCATATTTCATTTGTGTTCCTACAGAAACAAGCTTTGAGCAGTTAGATGACCTGAACTGTACTAACCAAGAAACGATCATAATTTCTGGGAGACTTATGTCAAATGGTAATCCATTAAGCACTCAAGCTGTGAGGATCACAATCTTGGACGAATACTTCATAGTAGTAACTGATGCATCAGGATACTTCAGTTTAGAATATCTCGTGAAACAGGGAGGAGATATAGTAATTCTAATCGAGTTTGAAGGTACAGATAACTATTTACCAACAAGTAAAACTACTCTTTTATACAGTAAGGCTTCAATTATAAATTTAACTGGAGATGATATTTATCATACAACAGCTGATCCTGTAACATTTGCTATTTATCTGGATACACCATATGGAACTACTCCAGAAGGAGTGGTTGTTGATATCTATTGGTTTGATGGAAGTAATTGGATTTATCTTGATACAATCTATTCTGATGCTAATGGCTATGCAACTTATGTTTCAGGGATAGTTTTTCCACTTGGTAATTTCTTATGGAAAGCTAGAATAGCGAATTCAGCAGATTGGTTAGAATCAGAGGGTATATATGTGCTACAGATAGGAATAGAGACTCTAATAACAATCTATAGTCCATCAAGTGTGGAATATGAAGAAAGTGTTACTCTTACAGCTTATGTGACTGATGAATATGGTGACCCTATCGTAATTCAGGTATTCTTCTATGTTGATGGTATCCTTATAGGTTCTTCTACAACAAACGCTAATGGGTATGCAACTGTTGAATGGCAAGTCAATATAGCCCCTGGAAACTACCAACTTGCTGTTCATGTTCTAAATTCTGGAATGTATCTTGCTTCTTCAAGTTCTACAACTATAGGAATTCAGAAAACAGCAAGTTACTTATCATGCGATGATGAATTTATATTTTACAGCGAAACCGCGAATTTAGGAATTCAGCTCTATTCAGCTTCTTCTAACATCTCAACATCCTACATAAATGTCAATATTACTGGATTGATAGACGAACAAGTGTTAACTAATGCCAATGGTCTAGCTTTATGGTTTATTCCACTCTTGGAGCCAGGGGTGTATACCGTAAGAATAGTCTTTGCTGGAAATAGTCTTTATTATAGTACACAGCTGTTTATCACACTTCAAATTGATAAGATGCCTACGACTATAAACTACCAAGCAAATAATCAATATTATGTACCTATCTATGAAATTTCTGGATATGTAGAAGACACCTTCAACCAACCTATAGAAGGAGTAGAACTTATTCTAAAGGTAGGAGGAGAGATTATAGATACTACTGTTTCCGATATCTTCGGTCATTTTGAGTTTCAAGTTAATTTACAACCTGGAATGTATAATATAGAGATAAGTTATGAAGGAGATAACCACTTTCTTTCTTCTAGTTTTCAAAAGATTGTTTACATCTGGCAAATCGATACTTCCACACATGTTAATGTGATTTGGGAAGAACAAGACTTGACTGTGGAAGCTTTGTTATTAGATCACCAAGGTCAACCAATTGCTAATCAACTGATTTTCTTCTATCTTGATGGAGTTTATATCGACCATATTGTTACAAACAGTACAGGTTATGCTGAGCTTGTTATGGGAGGAATTATTCCTGGAACATATGAATTGATAGTCACTTTTGGTGGAACAACTATTTATTCAGGTTCGTCTAAGACAGTCGTAATTGATCAAGATAAACTTCAGACTGAAATGAGTGTCACAATTACTGAAGGCATATATGGGACAACAGCCACAACAATCGAAATCCATCTCACAAGTGAAGGAAATCCACTAGTTGGGAAAAATATTGAATTAATAATTAATGGGGAAGAATATGCTGGCATAACTAATAGTTCAGGATATCTCCTTATCTCGTTAAATCTCTTTACAGCTGCTGGACATTACACAGTAACTATAGATTTTTATGGAGATGAGATTTATACAGCTGTTAATATAAGCACATCTTTTGATATTGCAAAAGCTGAATCTCAGATCACACTGCATTTTAGCTATGTTGATTATTTACCGGTTCTGAGTGGTTCATTATTAACTCCAGCAATACTGGTTGGAGCTAGTCTTCAAATTTACAACGGTTTAGATTATTTAGAAACTGTCTTAACAAATTCTTTGGGAAACTTCGACTTTAGTCTACTTCTACCTGCTGGAATATACCAATTAGAAGTTCGATACGTTGGAGACAGTAATCATTTTGGTTCTATGAAAAACATCCAAATTGAGATTTACAAGTCAACTTTACAGATTTATACTCCTCCATGCTTCAATCAAACTTATGGTGAAGAAACTTACTTTGAAATCTATGTTGAAGATGTTCTTGGATATCCTCTTTCTATTACTTTAATTGTGAAACTTGATGGAGTTTACTATTCCACAATTGTTACTAATATCAATGGCAACGGTACTATCATTCTAACTTCAGATATTGAGGCAGGAATTCACCTTTTAATGCTCGAATTTCAAGGGAACGATAACTATTATCAAACCACAAAAAACATGAAGATTTACACCAAATTTGAAGTTATATTAGATGATTTTCAGACCATTCCCGATGTTTACGGTAGTGAAGGTCAGATCACTGGAATTATCGACACTTATTCTGGAGAATTACCTATTGTGAGTATCAAATTGAGCCTTAATGGTGAGATATTTACAACAACTATTGATCCTACTGGGAATTTTATATTTGTAACTGATTCCTATCTTCCTGCTGGAACTTATCTAGCAATGTTAACAGTTGAAGAAACAGATAAAGTACTGTACTTTGAATATACTTTTGAGATAACTAGAACCAAAGGACAAGCTACTATTACTATCGACACAAATCAAAGGATTTTCAATGATGAAAATGATATAGAAGGATACGTTCTATTTGAAGGTATAGGACTCGCAGATGTAAATGTAATCATCTATGTAGACGGATTAGAAATCACAAGTATAATTACTGATGAAAATGGAAGATTTATTATTCCAAAAGATTGGTTAGAATACATTCCTGGAGATTATATCCTCACAATAACTGCGTTAATAGCTGATGCTAACGTAGACATTACAACAGCTGATTTCTCTTTGGAAATTCAGAAAGATGTGGTTAATGTCGATATCAGTTATAATAACAGAAAAGTAGAACAGGAATTGGTTCTGAGCATAGTTCTAAGTGATTCTCAATCAAAACTTCTTTATTACTATTCCCTGAATCTCGAGATAAATGGTTCATTATACCAATTAACTACAGATGAGTATGGGGAAACTTCCTTTACATTACTACTTGCTGAAGTAGGAGTTTTATATATCCTAATTTCTGGTTCTGAAACAGCTTATTATTCAGGTTTTTCATTTGCTTTTGAAATAACAA
>Ga0315555_1001695_pt1 | contig 15797 bp, 9 predicted proteins | sample SalMarSW160380MG_FD_202113 | JGI IMG/M metagenome (GOLD analysis project Ga0315555, IMG submission 202113) | Salt marsh sediment microbial communities from the Plum Island Ecosystem LTER, Massachusetts, United States - Salt Marsh Sediment SW1603-80 ... | reverse complement strand
ACCTTGCGACACCCAGTGATCGAGCGAGACATGCTCCGGCGTATCCAGCGACAGATCTCGTTCCAGGGCCACGGCGATAGCGGACAGCGACCGCGGCCGGGTGGCTCCGGGCAGTACGTCGAACGCAAGGCCGCACGCCTGGCCCTCGTGCGCGTACGGGTCCTGCCCAAGGATGACAGTCCTGACTGACCTGTAGTCCACTGCATCGAACGCCCTGAAGACCAGGTGCAAGGGCGGGTATGCGCAGCCGGCCTCTGCGTCCGCGAGGACTCGCCTAATCGGCCCGTCCTCGATGTGTTCGATGCGGGGCCGCAACGCTTCGCGCCAGGGATTCGGCAGGAACTCCGCCAATCCGGGGATCATTGCGCTACGACTCGGCGCCAAGGATCCATCCAGGGGTCAAACCGGCGCGCTTGAGTATGTCCTTGGCTCGTTGGGCGTTGTCGTATCGGAGATCGCCAAGCGCAGGATCGGGATCGACCCAGACCTTGTGCGAGATGAGCCGCGTGAGCAAGCGCTCGATGATCTGCCAGTCCGTGTCGTCCAGCTCGCGGTAGAAGACCCGACGCCGATCTTCATCCGAGTACAGCCTGAGAGAGGGTGCGACCGCCTCCCTTAGGAACGGAACCCAAGCCCTCAACGAGCCCGCCGAAAACAACCGTGCAGCTTTCCTGTGTTCCGAGTCGTTTCGCTCGGGCGCCCACCGATCAGCCAGGATCTGGCTCACGACCAGATTGAGAAGCCGGACGACATGCTCTCGCTCTTCGTCGCGGTGGTAGGCCTCCGTCTCGAATTCATCATCAAGCGGCGGTGCTGCGATGAACTCAGCGAAGAACGATTTCTCCAGACGACCAAGTGTGATCGGGTTCTTTCGGCCTCGATTCTCCTCTTCGATGAAGTCACGGAATTCGTTGCGAGGATGCTCGATGATGTCGCGGTAGATGAGGGATCGGACGCGCCGCCCCGCCTCACTTGCAGTGAGGTTGGCTCGAGCCCGCATGAAATCGATGAAGGACGTGTAGAACGGCATCTGGCGGAGACGATCGTGCGCCGACAGATTCGTCTCCTTCAGCCGCCTTACCTCGGGCTCGAGGTACACCTTGCAGTCAAGGCGCGTGCGGCCCGCCCAGACCTGCGCCGCAGCCTTGTGCTGTCCATCGAACAAGAGCGCCTGCCTGCCCACGAGCCGGCAGACCGCTGGAGCTAGCTGGGTGTGGCTTCGCAGGTGCTTGTACAGCTCCCAGACGCGCTCAATCTCGAGTGGGCGGGGTTGCAGCTCTGCGTCGTTCCGTACATTCGAGACCGGTAGCATCGCGAAGAAGTACCGCTCCTGCGTCGCGGGGCAGGTCGCCAGAGGCGCTTCCTGGATGCCGGAGTCCAGATAGAGGATGGCGCGGTCGCCCTGCTGCTCCACGTCGAGTGGCAAGCCGTAGCCCTTGGCGCCGAGCCTAGACTCCAGCAGATCATCCAGCCGCGCCTTCTTGGCCCCTTCGAAGAACTGTCGGAGGGCGAGGCGGTCCCGGTACTCGCTGAGCGACAGCTTGCCCTTCTCGTGATTGTGCTTCTTGCAAGCAGCTCCGATGTTGCCGATCTCAGATGAACCACCTTCGGCAAAAGGGTTGATGTGATCGAATTCGATGTCCTGATCATCGCCGAGAGGGGCGTTGTCAATGAAGCAACGCCGGCCCTGCCGCGCCAATACCTCGCGCTTCTCCGCCTCCGATATCTGACGCTTCATCCTGCCCTCCAACGGTGTGGCTCGATCAGGCCGCCGCCCACTCCTCTGACAGTACTTCTGCCTGCTCCAGCACGAGGTCCGTCGCCTTCTCTTGCTTGTCGGGTGGGTAGCCGTGCTTGCGGAGAATGTGCTTCACGTAGACACGGATCTGAGCCCTTACGTTCTCCCGGACGGCCCAGTCGATAGTCACGCTGTCCTTGACCTTGGCGACCAGCTCGCGGGCGATGTCGCGGAGGCACTCGTCGCCCAGGACGGCGACGGCGGAGTCGTTGGCGCCCAGGGCGTCGTAGAAGGCGATCTCGTCGTCCGTGAGGCCAAGAGCGGCGCCGCGAGACTGCGCTTCGCGCATCTCCTTGGCCAGCTCGATCAGCTCCTCGATGACCTGGGCGCTTTCGATGGCGCGGTTCTGGTAGCGGCGGATGGCCACGTCGAGCATCTCCGAGAAGCGCCGAGACTCCACCACGTTGCGTCGCAGCCGGGACTTGATCTCCCCCGCCAGCAGCTTGCGAAGCAGCTCCACGGCCAGGTTCCTCTGAGGCATCCCCTGGACCTCCGCGAGGAACTGGTCCGAGAGGATGGAGATGTCCGGCTTCTTCAGCCCGGCCTCCGCGAAGATGTCCACGATGGGGCCCGGTGCCACAGCCCGAGAGACGATCTGCTTGATGGCGAAGTCCAGCTCCTCGGCGGGCCGCTGATCAACCACGTCGCCCTTGCGCAGGGCCGCCCGAACGGCCTGGAAGAAGCCGACGTCGTCCTGGATCGCCAGCGCCTCATCCGAAGGGACGGCCAGCGCGAACGCCTTCGACAAGGAGCCAACGACATCGAGTAGCCGCTGCTTGCCGTTGTCCAGCCCAAGGATGTGGTCTTGCGCCAGCGGCAGGACTGACATCCGCTCGGCGGGCGTGCCCCGCCATGCAGCCCACGAGAACCCGTGGAAGAGGCCCAGGCAGACCTCGTACTCGCGCTGCATCAGCTCGATTGCGTCGCGCTGGTCGAACGTCGGCTTGCCCTTGCCGCCGCTCTCCGTGTAGACGGCGAGGGCCTTCTTCAGCTCGTCTGCGAGGCCCAGGTAGTCCACCACGAGGCCGCCCGGCTTGTCGCGGAAGACGCGATTCACGCGCGCGATCGCCTGCATAAGCGAGTGCCCGCGCATGGGCTTGTCGATGTACATGGTGTGGAGGCTGGGCGCGTCGAAGCCGGTCAGCCACATGTCGCGGACGATGACGATGCGGAACGGGTCAGCCGGATCGCGGAAGCGCTTGGCCAGCGCCTCGCGACGCTGCTTGTTCCGGATGTGCTCCTGCCACTCGGGGCCGTCGTCCGCGGAACCGGTCATGACGACCTTGATGGAGCCCTTGTCGTCGCCCTCGCCCGCCCACTCCGGCCGCAGCTTGACGATCTCGTTGTACAGGTCCACGCAGATTCGGCGGCTCATGCAGACGACCATGGCCTTGCCGTCCATGACCGCCAGGCGCTCTTCGAAATGCCGGACCAGATCGGCCGCCACAAGCTCCAGCCGATGCTTGGCGCCCACGACCGCTGCCAGCTGAGCCCACTTCGACTTCAGCCGTTCGCGCCGCGCTTCCTCTTCGCCTTCGGTCACATCTTCGAAGTCGGGGTCGATCCGCGGGCGTTCGGCCTCCTTCAATTCGAGCCTGGCGAGCCGGCCTTCGTAGTAGATCGGTACCGTTGCCCCGTCTTCGACCGCGCGCTGGATGTCGTAGACGCTGATGTAGTCGCCGAAGACGGCGCGGGTACTCGCGTCCGCCTTCTCGATCGGCGTGCCCGTGAAGCCGATGAAGCTGGCGTTCGGCAGGGTCTCGCGCATGTCGCGCGCGTAGCCTTCGATGAAGCCGTACTGGCTGCGGTGCGCCTCGTCCGCGATGACCACGATGTTGCGCCGATCCGAGAGGACGGGATTGCGGTCGCCCTTCTCCCCCGGCAGGAACTTCTGGATGGTGGTGAAGACGACCCCTCCGCCGGCGACTCGAAGCTTGGCGCGGAGGTCGGCTCGATCGGTCGCCTGCGTGGGCGGCGGACCCAGCAGGTCTCGACAGCGGGAGAAGGTGCCGAAGAGCTGATCGTCCAGGTCGTTTCGGTCGGTGATGACGACGATCGTTGGGTTCTCCATGGCCGGATGGAGGATCAGCCGGCCGGCGTAGAACGCCATGGACAGGCTCTTGCCCGAACCCTGGGTGTGCCAGACGACGCCGACCCGCCGGTCGCCAGGCAGGCCTCCGGGGCCGCCCACCGCGCCCGGTCCTTCGGCCGCCCGCAGCAGACCGCGCCTGCCCATCGCCGCCGCCCGAAGGGTCTCTTCGACCGCGAGGTTGACGGCATGGAACTGGTGGTAGCCGGCCATCTTCTTGGTGAGCTTGCCGGCGCCTTCGTCCTCGAAGACCACGAAGTAGCGGATCAGGTCCAGGAAGCGCCGCGGCTCAAAGACGCCTTCCAGCAGCGCCTGCAGTTCTGTCATTCCCTTGGGCGGCGTCCCGCCGTCGATCGTGCGCCAGGGCTTGAACCACTCCCGCCCCGCGCCGATGACTCCGACTCGCGCCTGGCTGCCGTCGCTGATCACGAGCGCCACGTTGTAGTCGAACAGCGCCGGGATCTGGACCTGGTATGTCTGGAGCTGGTGGAAGGCCTTCCAGATGTCCGCCTGCACGTCCGCCGGGTTCTTCAGCTCGATCACGCCCAGCGGCAGCCCGTTGACGAAGACCACGATGTCCGCCCGCCGGTTGTGCCCCTGCGGCCCGACCACCGTGAACTGGTTTACCGCCAACCAGTCGTTGTTGGCCGGCTCGTCGAAATCGATCACGCGCGCCTGCGCGCCCGCGATGCTCCCGTCCTTGCGCTTGTACTCGACGTTGACGCCACCGACGAGCATCCGATGGACGGCCCGGTTGCGCTCGATCAGCGACGGTCCGTCTGCCCGGACGATCTTGCGAAAGGCGTCGTCGAGGGCTTCCTGCGGCAGCTCCGGGTTGAGCTTGGTCAACGCGTCACGGAGGCGTCGCTCCAGGACCACGTCGCGGTAGTTGGGGTCAGAGCGTTCGGCGCCGGGCTGGCCCAGCGCGATGTCCGGGCCGTGCGTCACCTGGAGTGCGGACGCGCGAAGCCACGCGACCGAGGCCGCCTCAAGGGTTGACTCAGTCAGCACGGTATGGGAGGTACTTGGCGTCCCTTATGTCGAACGCAGGTCTGGTCCCCTCCAGCACATCAACCACAATCCGATTGATAGGGGGATTCTCAATAGAGCCGCTCAGGTAGGTCACCGCATTGCCGTGCTCGCGATCGATCTCCGCCCGGATGACCTGATCTGCGTCGCAGACCACCGCCAGATTCGGGTTGTGAGTGACGATGAGAACCTGTCGGCGCTTCTTGGCCTCCTTCATGCAGGGCACGAGCGTGCGAACGACAGATCGATTGTCCAGGTTCTCCTCAGGCTGATCCAGGACGAGCGGTATATCTCCCTTATCGAGGAGCAGGTAGAACACGAGAAGAAGGTTGCCTCGTTCCCCCGGCGACAGCTGCTCCAAATCTCGTCCATCCCAGGTGAGCTTGTATATCGGCTCAAGGAACCCGAACGAGAACAGGTAGTCGTATAGCTCCAGGGTTGACGCGTTGGGCTTCAGTTGATCCTGCAGACTCTCAGCCGTCCCGCGCGACCCCTCGAGGCTCCTGAGCAGCAGTCGCGTGAACCTGATCGGCCCGAGGATGGAATCCCAGCGGATACTCGCCACCAGGTCCTTGGCCGCCGCCGCACCTTCCGCCAACCCATAGAACGGCCCGGCCTTCCTCTGGTCAACATACTTGAGCAGCCCATCGGCCAGACCCGTTTCTGTGAGGGCAACCTCGAAGGTCATCCTCAACTGTCCGCTCATAGAAAGCGGATGCTCGGTCACGTGCGAGTAGATGGGGGCGTAGTAGGCCCGGTAATAGCCTCGTAGCCGGAGCTTCTCACGAAGGATCTCGGCTGCCTTCCGCTCCCGCTTCCGTCGCAACCGCTCCAGTTTCGCGGGCAGAGCATCCACGAGCCTGACCTGGTCCTCCAGGTAGCGGATCGTTCCGGGAGCGTCCGGCGCCCCGTTCAGGCGATCCACGCCAGCCTGCCATTCGCGGAGGCTTGTGAGATATGACTGGTAGACGCGCTGCGGTGCCGAGAGCGCTTCCTGCTGGAGTCTCACGGACTCGACAGCGTCCTTGTGCCTTGCCTCCAGGCTGTCCACGAGACTGCCATCAAGAGCGGACTTCAGCGAAGCCCGCTCCGCGTTCATGGAATTGACCAGGGCCCTGAGTGGCGCATCGTCGATAGTGAAGCTCACCAGGGCCGCGGCATCCAGGCCGAGATCGGACACCGCATCCCTCGAGTCAGCCATGAACGTGTCGAACTGATGACGCAGATTCCTGAGCCCATCAATCAGTCGTTCTGCAGCCGTGATCTTGCGAGCCAGCCCGGCGTCACGTTCCCGAGCCTTCCGAATCTCGTCCTCGAGAGCGGCCAGCCTCCGCTCAGCCTCTTGAAGGAGCGCTGAGTCTCGGGCACTGCGCTCCTTGGATGCCGTGTCTTCCTCCGGCTTTGGCACTTCCGCCGGCATCTGCAGGTTGTGCGCCTCCAACTCGCGGCGCATCTCGATCAGCGCCAGCTCGAGCCTGCGTCGGCGTTGAGGGAGTAGAGCGGCCTCAGTGTCGACGATTGCCGAGTTGAGCTCGTGCAGCTCGTTTGACAGCGTCGCGACGATCCTGGCCACCTCGGCACCGCGATGGCGCAATAGATCCTCAAGAGTCGCAAAGCCCTGCCGATCGGCGACGGGTATGTGGGAAAAGATGACCCTCTGCAGTTCACCGTAGAAGCGGCTACCGCTGCCTAGAGAGGTCTCGTTGCATATCTCTTCTAGGTAGCCTTGCGGTATGTACAGGATGGTCTCTGGAGCGGCCGGGTCAGGCACAGAGTCAAGAGATGTGGGGCCCACAACCGAACCGTCGGCCCAGGTCAGTGTCGCGGCGAAATGCCGTGCCTTGTTCCGCTTCGGATCACGGAAGCGCTTCGGGGACAAGAAGCTCATGAAGGCGGAGTTGGGACTACTGCCTAGCAAGCCAAGAACATCCGTCAAGGCGCTCTTCCCACTGCCCTTGTCGCCGATCACAGTCACAAGCTCGGGGTTGATCTGGAGGTCCACATCGAACCACTGTTCGTCCAAGCTGGAGCCCGCCACCTTCGAGATCCGCAAGGCCGTGATCACTCGCGTCGGTCGAGCAGCTATGTGCGCCAATATTGGTGGCTCCATCCCGATGTACACCCGTTCCTCGGGCTCGTTGACCACCTGCCGGAGACCGTTGAAGGTCGGGTCGGCTTTGATCCAGAGTTGTCGCCCCAATGCAGGCCGAAACAGTTCATCAGGCGAGTGCGCATCCGACCCATGAACGCATGGTTTCAGAGTCTTGAACTCGTTGATGAAGGCGGTCGTGGTCGGATGACGGCGGCCAAGTCCAAACTCGTGCGTACCCAGATTCGAGGAGTACAGCATGTGCGACTTCTGGATCAGCAGCTTCCGCGCCAGGTGTCCCTGACCGTCCCAGCTACAGGCGGAAAGATCCTCGTCGGCGGGCACAACAAGGAGATACCGGCCCTCGAACTTGGCTTCCTGGTCATGAAGGACACTGCTGACGAGTTCGTGGTTCACGACGGCGTTCATCTGGCCCACGATCAGGTCTGATCTATCCTGGAAGGGAGCGTGCTCGCGTTTGAGCCTAGCGCCCAGAGCCTCCAAGTTGCGTGTGGTCAGGGCCATGCGATTGTCGACGCTGTCTGGGCTTGACTCCGCCGTGAACCTGAGCTGCCTGAGAAAGTCCTCTTCGACTACGTCTGGGTGGATCTCGTCAGAGAAGATGATGTGGAAGTTGACACGGCTATCGCGACCATCGGGATCTCTCACGATCGTGGAAGTGCGCAGTTCCACGTTCGGTAGGATCAGCAGCCTCCCCGCAGCCTCAGCAACGTCGGTGCCGAGCAGGCCCACGAGACGGTCGTGATCCGCAAGCAGACGCCGGAGTTCGACATAACCCTGGATCGAGAAGTAGTCAGTCACTGCAATGGCGGCGATCCTCTCCGCGACCGCGCGCGTCAGCAGAGTCCTCGCATAGGCATCGAAGTCAGAACCGAATCCGTTGTTGAGGGCGGAGTACGGCGTGTGGACCTGCAGATCCCACTTTCGCCATTCCGAACCCCGTGGAAACGCCTGCATTGTCATGTCACGCCGCCTAACGCCCGCCTGGGTTGAGGCGGCCAGCCACGAGTGCCGGGAGGAGCCGGTCTCGCAACGAGCAAAGAACCGTGTCCTGTCCGTCGCAGGCCCGCTGATGCCGGAGGCCAGCCAATGCCTGCCGCTCGAAGGCGGCGATAAGAGACATGGGTGGGAGCAGAGTGGGGAGGCTATGCACGTGATTGCGATTCAGCGTCGGCACCGCCGAGCCCGCGTTGAACAGCCCGAAGGGAATGCCTTGCAGGACGTGGTAGGCGTACGCAGGCAGCGAGTGTCGGTACTCCTTGACCCAAAGCGACGTGTTCAGTGGCCAGAAGTCGGCTTGGACGTAGAAGACCCTGCCTAGGACGCCACTCCTGCCCGTAGTCACGCCAGGCCCCCGGACCATGAAGGTGTTGTGGGTACCAGCGGGGCCGCTTGCTGCAAGCACTGGATACGCGCCAGGGGTCCGCTCGAGTGTCGGGAGATCGAATCCACGCTGAAGCACGAGAACGGTTTCGAGCGGTCCCACTTCCCAACCGTTCGGGATGTCCCCTAGCTCGGAATGTCCGAGAGAATCGGGGAAAAGGTCGGCTATAGGCTTGGGAAGGCCAGGGTCGCGGCCCTTGGCTTTTGCGCGGACGGGGTCGAAGTCAACGAACCAGGACTTGAAGAGGGCCCGGGCCATCGACTCAAGAGTCTGGCTCATGCGGCGGTTCAGCTCGATCTTGTCGTCCAGGGAGCCCAACACATCGCCGATGGCGCGCTGCTCCGCAAGCGAGGGCAGACGCAGGGTCAAGCGGGACAGCCCGGCGACGGTGAGATAGGGCAGCGCCGTCCCTTGCGCGATGTCGGAGAAATCGAACTGCGAGAGCGCGTAGTAGAAGAAGCGAGGATCGACCCTATTCGGGTGCGGAACGGCCCCCATCATGTTGTTGTCAGTAATCGTGTCTCGAGCGACCTGTCGGAGGCGGTTCTGGCGAAGTGCCTCGCCGATCTTCGCGAACACCACTGATCCCGTTGGCAGCGGGCGTGCCCCTAGCTTTCGGAGGTCTCCCTCGTCGACCCAGTTGTTCGCCCCCTGTATGCACACAGCATTCTCGGGAAGGTTCATATCGCTCACCTTCACGAAGGGGAATTCGCCTTTTTCACGGCCCTGCAGACTGGGCGTGAAGACGCAGCCCGAACGTAGCTCGCATATGTCGCCGAGCCGAACCTCGCGCCACTCACTCCCCATACCCAAGCTCCTGCAGGTTGGTGTTGATCAGGTCGTCGAGGCGGCGCGCTTCAGCTTGCTGCTCGCGGAGGGTGGCGACCAGGCGGCGCATCTTCTCGTCGAAGGGTTCGTCGTCCTCTTCGGCCGCCTCGGCTCCAACGTAGCGGCCGGGAGTCAAGACGTGGCCGTGGCCTCGGATCTCGTCGAGTCTGGCGGCCTTGCAGAAGCCGGGCACGTCCGCGTACTCGCCCGAGTCGGGATCGCCGCGCCAGGCGTGGTAGGTGCCGGCGACCTTCGTGACGTCGGCGTCGGTTAGCTCGCGGTGGGTCCGGTCGGTCATCGAGCCGAGCTTTCGGGCGTCGATGAAGAGCGTCTCGCCGCGCCGGTCGCGGAAACGGTGGTTGCGCTTGTCGCGGGCGATGAACCAGAGGCAGACCGGGATCTGGGTCGAGTAGAAGAGCTGGCCGGGCAGGGCGACCATGCAGTCCACCAGGTCGGCTTCGACTATCGCCTTTCGGATCTCGCCTTCGCCCGACTGGTTGGTGGACATCGAGCCGTTCGCGAGCACGAAGCCGGCGACCCCGGTGGGCGCCAGGTGGTAGATGAAGTGCTGGACCCAGGCGAAGTTGGCGTTCCCGGCGGGCGGCGTGCCGTAGACCCAGCGGCGGTCGTTGCGAAGCAGATCGCCGCGCCAATCGCTGTCGTTGAAGGGCGGGTTGGCCAGGACGTAGTCCGCCTTGAGGTCCGGGTGGAGGTCCCGGTGGAAGCTATCAGCCGCCTCGGTCCCGAGGTTGGCCTCGATGCCGCGGATTGCGAGGTTCATCTTGGCGAGGCGCCAGGTCGTGTAGTTGGATTCCTGGCCGTAGATAGAGATGTCGCCAATCTGGCCCTGGTGGGCCTCGATGAACTTCTCACTGCTGACGAACATGCCGCCCGAACCGCAGCACGGGTCGAAAACGCGACCCTTGTACGGAGCCAGCATCTCCACCAGAACACGGACTACGTGGCCGGGCGTGTAGAACTGGCCGCCTTTCTTCCCCTCGGCACTGGCGAACTGGGCGAGGAAGTACTCGTAGACCCGGCCCAGGATGTCCTTGGCTTTGGCCTGTGCGTCGCCCAGGCCGATCTCGCTGACCAGGTTGATCAGCTGCGCCAGGCGGGCCTTGTCCAGCCCAACCCGGGCGTATTCCTTGGGCAGGACACCTTTCAGGCTGGGGTTGACGTCCTCGATGGCCGCCATGGCGGCGTCCACAGTCTGGCCGATAGTCGGCTGGGGCGCCTGGGCCTTGAGATGGCTCCAGCGGGCCTCTTTGGGCACCCAGAAGATGCTGGCCGCCTTGTACTCGTCGGGGTCCTCAGGGCTGAAGCCTTCCGCCCGTGCCTCCGGCGTCGAAAGCTCGGCGTGCTTGGCCTCGAACGCGTCGCTGATGTACTTGAGGAAGATCAGCCCCAGGACGACGTGCTTGTACTCGGCGGCGTCCATGTTGTTGCGGAGGGCGTCGGCAGCGGCCCAGAGCTTCTGCTCGAGGGATTGCGTGGGGGCGGCCTTGCGTGCGCGCACGGTCGCGGCCTGTGTGCCCGTCGCTCGCGCTCCACGAGGTCTCACTCAAGAACCCCCAGATGTCTCCTGCTTACGCCTTCGGGACGTGCAGGCCTTGGGAACTCGGACCTAACACCAGCGTACCGCCGCCCAGCCGCCGCGTGGCCGCATTCCCGCGCCCAGCAGCCCGGCCCATCTGCTGCGGTCCCGAGTTAGCTGCCAGGGATTTGCCACTTCTCCAGCCGGTTCTGGGGCACCTTGAACTTCTCCTCATGGCCGTGATACACGCGCAAGCTCTTGCCCGAGATCAGCTTGACCGTCAGCGCTTGCTGGGCCGTAGACGAGAGGTCCAGCAGCCCACTGACTTCCTGAGGGTCAAGCAGGCACACGCATCTTTGTGTGTCCTTGATCTGGCGCGTCCCGCCTACCAGGGCAACATAGACTCCGCCTTTCGCCTTGGAGGCGGCCATCTGTCGGAGCTGGTCTGCCCCAAAGACGAATGACCAGGCGCGTCCTTCGCCGCCGCGGACGGTGTCTCTGGGCGTCGTGCTGTGCTTGATGAACAGATCCACCTCGTCGTTCAGCGTGTAGGCCGACCACGCCTCTCCTGGTCTTGTCTCGATCATGCGCAGAGTGATTGGCCGCTCGGACCGGACGAGTTTGGTCAGGACCACTCCATGGAAGAGCTCGAACTCATCGACTGCCATCTGCACCCTCCAGGCTCATGGTTGCAGAACGGCTCGCGGTCGCGCCATAGGCAATTCGGGCCTCGGAGGGGTTAGGCGGCAACAACTCAGTCGCTCCAGCGGAACGTCCCCACTATGCTAGTGACCACGCCGCCGGCGAATCGCGTCAGCGCTCGCTTCGCATCCAGTCGATGAGCGCGGCGCCGTGTGCTGTAGGCGGCGCGACTGCGGGAGTGCGTCTAGGGTGACGTGGCCCGGGCAGGCGCCCGGATAGTGGAAGGGTGGCCGATCATGCGGCGGGGAATCGTTCTGGGGCTCGTGCCCGTTCTCCTGGCAGGCGCCGGGATCCTCTCTACACCGGCTCTGGCCCAGGCCGCCAACGGAACGGCGGAAACGGCCGTGACGACCTACACACTGAACACGGACAAGGCTCAGGTGGACGTCACGGTCCAGATCAAGGTGAAGAACAACATCCCACCGACCGCCACGGTCAGCACCTACACGAGTACCACGTTCATTGTCGTGCCTGTCGAAGCTGGCGCGGTCTCAGTGAAGTCGAATGCCGGGTCGGTGAAGCAGTCACTCGAGAAGAGCGACGCGTTCTCGCGGACACTGCGTCTGACCTACCCAGCGCTTTGGTACGGTCAAACCCGGACGGTAACAGCGACTTACTCGATCCCCGCGGCGCCCGGCTCTCCGGGCGGTTTTCGCTCCCTCAAAGCCTATGCATCGCTTTGCGTGTGGGGGAACGGGGCCAGTGCAAGCCTGGACTCGCAGACTGTCAACGTCTCGGTGCCCGACACTTTCGCGGTTGCGTCCACGTATGGGCTGGAGCTGTCAAAGACCGCGTCCGCGAACGGGCTACAGACCTACTCCAGCGGTAGCGTCCTTACGGGCGGCGACACCGTCGCTTGCCTGCAGGCGACAAACCCGGCTGGACTAACGAGCGCGTCGGGCAAAGTGGGGAGCGCGGCCTTCACGATCATGTCATGGCCTGAGGATCCCGAGTGGGCGACCGAAGTATCCGGATACATGACGAGACACGGCCCCGAGCTCGAGGCACTGACCGGCCTATCGTTGCCCGATGGCTTGACCATCTACGAGGCCGGCAACCTGGAGCTCGGCGGATACGCTGCTCTCTACGATTGGCGGGGCAAGAAGATCTCGATGGTCGAAACCGCCGACGAGGCCTCGACGGTGCGCGAGATTGCCTCCGTACTATTCGGCCCGCTGTTTGCGGATTTCTGGATCAGCGACGGGTTCGCTCAATACAGCGAGAAGATCCTCGGTGAGGGTCAGTACAAGCCCTGTGCTGATCCCGGAGCGTACCCTGGGAGCGGCCCAGCTGACCTCGCAACGGTGAAACGGATCACGTTGGCCTCATCTGAGGCCGACCGATCCATCGTCACTTGGCAGCTCGTCAAATCCTGCTATCTCATTACTACGTTGGCCGACCTCATCGGGCCCGAGAACCTCAAAGTTGTCCTAAACCACGCGGCCTTCCGCGCGATTGCCTATGAGGGTGCGGGTGCGGAGATCTACGCTGACCAGGCAACGCCGCTGTCGGCCAGGCAGTTCCTTGACCTCATCGATGAGGTCGGCATGGTCCCGGCGGGCGTTGCGGATCTCGACCGGGCACAGAACCTGCTGTCGGGGTTGGGCATCTTCTCTCAGTCGGACCTTCAGGCCAGATCCCAAGCACGCGCTGCCTACCACGCACTCTCCGCGAAGGCAGGGGCCTGGAAGCAGCCGCTTGTCATCCGGGCCTCAATGGCGCAGTGGGATTTCTCCTCAGCGCAGAACGCAATGGCAACTGCCAGCCGGATCATCGATGCGCGCGACGAGGCGACAAGCGCAGTTCCGGGCCTCAGTCTCATCGGCACGCCCCTCCAGTCCCAGTTTGAGTCCGCGAGCACGATGCAGGAACTCAATGCGGTGTTGAGCCTTGCGCTCAGCGAGGCGGACGCGGCCGCCAAGGTAGGACAGGCGAAGGCCCTCGATTCCAGTGGCCGCAACCCTGTCGAGATGATCGGCATGGTCGGCTCGAATGTCACCACGTCCATGAACAAGGCGAACGACGCGCTGCTGGCCGCGGAGCCGGAGGACGCATCAGCGGCCGCCCAAGAAGCGATCGACACGATCCATGGATCCTTCATCCTCGGCATCATTCGGCTCGCCGTCGTCATGGGCACGGTCGCGTTGCTGGGCCTGTACCTGCGGAGACGACGATCGCTTGTACCTTCCGCCGCCGGCGCCCTCGCAGGAACGGCGGCGCCGGGAGAGGCAATGGATGAGCCGCTGCTGCAGTCACGGCCCTTCGAGGCACCGCCCCAGGGCGACTCCACCGCCGGGATGCCGGGCCCAGGTCCAGCCCAAACCGAGGGCGGGCCTGTCTCCTCCGCCACAGCGGCTGACCAAGGCGCACTTGCCGATCGCCTCCGGCAGCTCGACGACGCGCGGCGCGCCGGGCTCATCTCGGACGATGAGCACGCTGAATCGAAGGCCAGGCTACTCAAGGATCTGTGAGTCGCGGATCCTGCCAAACCGGAGCTAAGCGCCCAGGGCGGTGAAGCTGGCCAGCGGCGAAGGTCTGCCCCTTCCTGCGGTCCCGGCGTTTCCTCGCCTTCGGTCCCGCTATTGCCTTCCGCGTGAGCGTCCTCCCGGCGTCCCCCGTCTGCCTTCCGTCCCTTTCGGCCGAAGGCCAAACCGTCTTCTTCCTCGTCTCGCCGCCGCCTGGTCACCCTCTACCCCGCGGTCGCCCGATGCCGCAACGTGACCGGCTGCACCCGGCGGCCGCCTTCGATGAAGCTGATCGAGTAGTAGTGGTCGGAGAGGTCGATGAAGATGCCGCCGGTGGAGGCGAGCCAGGAGCGCAGGCGGGAGTTGGTGGAGTCGCCCCAGCCCACGACCTCGATGCGCCAGCGCATCCGCCGGGCGGCGTCCAGGGCGCGGATGAAGCCGCGGCGCACGGATGGACAGCCAGAGTGGCGTGAGTCGCCAGCCTCAATGACTGCCTTCGACTGACGTTCCGCGGAAACGGTCCATGAGCTCGGGTGTCCGAAGGGGCAGATCCAGAAGCCGACGGCCCGGTCCGTAGCGACGACCTCGGCGCTCGCCTGCCGCCACCAGCCAGCCCTCCGCAGTCATGGCCGCCACCATCGCGCGCACTCGGCTGGGGGACCGTCCCAGCATCCCTGCCATGATCGCGGTTCGGATTGGCGCCAGGCGAGCGGCCAGGAGGATGAACGGCCATTCGGCCGAGGACGGGGAGTCTCGAAGCTCCATTACCAGCAATCCTATGTCTGCCTGAACGGCGGCCGAGATCCGGTTCTGGACCTCCAATCGGTTCGCGCAGATCTCGGCGAAGTACTCGAGCCACTCGGTGGCGGAGTGCTGCTCCGGCTGGTAGGTGGGCCCATGGGTTGTCTGCAGCACCCGGGCATAGCGATGCGGGTCCGCTCGGATGTCGGACTCCACGTTCAGGAGCTCCGGGGCTCCAATGCCGCATCGCATCAGCATCAGCGAGCCAGCCACCCGGGCTGTGCGTCCATTGCCGTTGAGCCAGGGGTGGATCGAGACCACGTTCAGATGGGTGAGGCCGGCGCGGATCAGCGGGTGCGGGCATTCTCCATTCCGCAGCCACTCGACGAGCTGGGCCATCAAGCCGGGTACCTGGCGGTGGTCGGGTGGCGCATGGACTCCTCCGACAGTGACCGCTTCCTGCCGGTACTCTCCGCGCTCGTCATCTACGAGGTCGCGCATGATTGTGGCGTTCAGCCTTCTGAGCAGTTCCTGCGACCACTCGAAATCAGGGCGCAGAGCCGCGCGATTGGCGAGATCTAGCGCGCTGTTGTAGTTCAGGACTTCGCGGATGTCAGCGGGACGAGCGGAGACAGGCCCACCGGCAAGAACCTCGCCGACCTGGGCCGCAGTCAGGGGATTGCCTTCAATGCCGGTGCTGCCGGCAACGGTCGCACTCCGCGCCGCAGGCCAGAGCGCGATGTTCGTCCAGCGATGCCGCGCGACAGGGGGCTGAGCCGCGATCCGCTCATCCCAAAGCGACAAGAGCTGTCGCAGCCGTGTCGTATGCCGATAGCTGAGGTGCAGTTCACGCATCTATCGATTGCAATCCAAGCGATTCAATTCTCGTGCATGATAGACGTTATCGCTCGTTGCGCAAGCGATAACGTCCTTGAGCATCTGTCCGTGATGCTGTTCGTGTTGTTGCGGATGCTCTTCTTGCTGATCTTCTTGTTGATCTTCCTACTGCTGCTTCTCCTACCAGAACGAGATCGCGCAGCCCTCGCAGCGGTAGTCGGCTGGGGCGCTGCCGTCTGCGCTCACTTCATCGAGCAAGTGCGCGGCGCTCAGCTGC
>Ga0315555_1001694_pt1 | contig 15803 bp, 21 predicted proteins | sample SalMarSW160380MG_FD_202113 | JGI IMG/M metagenome (GOLD analysis project Ga0315555, IMG submission 202113) | Salt marsh sediment microbial communities from the Plum Island Ecosystem LTER, Massachusetts, United States - Salt Marsh Sediment SW1603-80 ... | reverse complement strand
GGAGTAAACATTCTTTTGCAGTTAGTAATATCTGTTCACTTAGTTTCGGCGAAAGTTCATAGGAATGTTCCAACTCATATAAAAACTCTCCATCGGAACTCTTGTACAATTGGCGAATTAGTTCCTGGACTATCTTTTTCAATCGTCACCTCAGTTGTTTTTTTAAATTTAGGTCTTTCTGAGGCGACATTTGTCGTTATTTAATCACGATCATTTAATTAACGTTGCAGAATTTTGAAGGCGATATCTCTGCCCGCTTTTTGTATGATGGCCAGCTGCTCCAGCAGCGGGATCTGTTCGTCACCCCCGAAATCGTAACACTCTGCAAATCCGATATCCCTAGCCAGCTGGCTTGCTATCTGCTTTCCCCTGTCACTATTCCCGGCAGTAAACATATCGATTGCGATTTTACCGTAGCGGGGATTTTCCATATTCTCAAAGCCGGTGGAATTGAAACATTTAACCACATGGCCGAATCCGGTGAGTTCTCGCAAAGCTTTGCTACCATTCTGATAATGGGAGGGTTTATTAAAAACCGAATTGGTGGCATCTATGATGATTTTCTCGTTTACCTTTTCCAGCTGGAGTGCCAAGTTGAGAATGGCTGCCGGGGGGGTGGTAATTATCAGAACCTCTGCTTTCTCCGCTGCCTCATTAATGGGATGTGCGGTTATATTTTGAAAATCCTGCACCAGACTCTTTATGGCGGGAGATTCAGGATTTCTAGCACCCACTAGCACTGTATGGCCTGCCCGGGATAATCCTTTTGCCAGAGCGCTTCCCACATGACCTCCTCCAATAATAGCTATCTTCATAACATTCTTCCTTACGGTTCTTTTTGATGACTGGCTTTTTTTAAGCATTTCGTTATTCCATGATTTGATTCTTTTTTGTCCCTTCCCCTGTAGGAGAAAGATCAGGATTCCAGCCTTTTACCCGTGTCATAAATCATGCCAGCCAGACTCTTCCCATATTCCTCTCCCAGGATTTCACTGTAACGTTGGTAAAGATTTTTCCAGGCTGTAGTGATTACTTTTTGCAGGTTATTTCCTATTTCAGTTGGAAAAATTCTGGTTATTTTTCCTTCCAGCTTTCGTTTCAGGAATTCCCGGTGCTCCAGATAATCGATGAAACGGGTAATGGTAGAAGGAGCCAATTGCAGATTATCGGCCAGTTCTTTGGGACCTATTCCCGGATTTTCATTCACCAGCATCAACACAAAAGCATGGGAGGGGGAGAGTCCAGTGATACGGAATTCCTGATCGGCCAGGCGGGTGATAATCCGGGCCAGGTTGTTTGCTGTAAAATAGAGGCAATGTTTAAATAATGTTTTCGAGTCAGACATTTCATCCCGGTTTTTAGTTGTACATACAAATATAAGGCATCTTTTTTTATAGATCAACAGAAATCAGACAACCAAATCGGAATAATTTTGGACAAACAGGCTTTTTATCATTTGAATGGTTGTAACAGCCCCTTGTCGAAATCTTCCCCGATTTATTTTTCATAATCCTATGGACATTTCCACCGTGATTTTGGACGATGAAAACTTAAATTTAAACCGTTAAATTTTGAGTACAGTTGTAATGAAAACTGTAAAACAAGTCATGTTATACCCATTATTGACATAACTAATCAATACCATGAACCGCCGGTAAACCACTGCCCGGAACTTTATTCCCAGGCAAATGTTAATCATGAATAAGATTTGAAATTAGATTCTTTTCTGACAGGTAAATGAAATGAAGGTAAGATATCAAAGAATATTTCCGATTCTATCAATCGCATTGATCATAATTTTAATCGCATTCGGGTGCAATATGGGACAATCAGATAAAAAGACTGAAGCAAATACTAATCAGAAAGTTGATCCTGCTCATCTGCAGACCGCTATATTTGCCGGGGGTTGTTTCTGGTGTATGGAACCGCCATATGATGATCTGCCCGGTGTCATATCCACCACGGTGGGTTATACCGGGGGGCATGTCCCCAATCCCACTTATGAAGAAGTCAGTGCCGGTACCACCGGTCATGCTGAAGCGGTTAAGATCGTATTTGATTCCACCCGGACCAGTTACCGGGAACTTTTGCAGGCATTCTGGCGCAATATAGATCCCACCAATGATTTCGGACAGTTTGCAGACCGCGGATCCCAGTATCGTACCGCAATCTTCTATCTCAATGAAAATCAGAAGGACGAAGCCAGCCGGTCTAAAAAAGAACTGGAAGAGTCGGGAAAATTTAAGGATCCCATTGTGACCCGAATTATTAAAGCGTCCGAATTTTATCCGGCGGAAGAATACCACCAGGAATTCTATAAAAAAAATCCATTGCGGTATAACAGCTATAAAATAGGTTCGGGCAGAACCGGCTTTCTGAAAAAAACCTGGGGAGAGGAAGATAAATAAGAGTGATATTGCAGTTCTTTCAATACCATAAACCCACATATTAATCTCCGGATTACCCGAATTAATCCATATATTTCAAGAATTATTTAATACTTAACACAAAACGCTTGGCTTAAAAATAGCTCCCAGTTTTTAACTTAAGAGCTCAGGGTGTCCGGGATGGCGATTGATTGATTCACCGGAAGGGAGATATTTTAAATTAGAAGGTAGAAAGCGGAAAGCAAGATCTATAAAACAGAATTTTTTATCTTTTAGCCATAGTCTTCCGCGAAGCGGCTACTTGGTAATAATCTTGTTTTAAATCTTTCTTATCTTTTTTCCCGCTGCCAACTGGGTACTGTTTTCGGCTTTCAGCCATCTGCTTTTACTTTTATTATCACCGATTTTCTTAGAGGTAAATATTTTTCCCGTTAAATTGATCAGATTTACCGGTATCGGCCAATGGGCCGGGACGATCTTATTCTCTTCATGTTTTATCTTTGACAGAATTCTAGAAAGGTGTGAGTCACAAAGGAGAGATTTATGAGATTGACCGGATGTTTTTATAGTCTTTTAGGATTGTTTTTTAGGCTCTTCACAATAATGAATACCTGAAATCGTAAAAGATTACAAGTAATCCATCTTTATACATGAATATTTCATCAAATTTAATGAAACGTATCTGGCTGTTCGGTAAAAATAAGTTACCTTTCTTGCCTTCCTCAAAAATTTATTTGATACCCTTTGATGTCACACTCGAATTGAAGACAATCATTTGTTTCCTATACACAAAACGTCTTTTCTCTGTTACTTTTTGACGGACCAAAAAGTAACCAAAAAGTCCTCCGGCGAAATAAACTCGCCCAGGTCTTAAACAATCGTATTGTTAGTCAGTGCTCAAACAGAATTTCGCCGGTTGAAAAACATAATCGTTTACCTAATTTTGTAGGTACTCATTTTTGTGATGAACCATATCTTAAAACTAGTTTCGTCTACAGAGTCTCCGGGATTCGATTAAAATTTTTAAAAAAATCTCCAATATTCTTTATTCAATCAATTGTTATTTGTATATCTCCGTGCACTCTGTGTAATTATTGGTGAATTTTTCAGGCTAGAAAATTACTCAATGTTATACCATTTTAGAATTCGCAGGGCCCGCAGGGTATTCCAGCGGCTGGGCTGTCCGGTTTTTTCCATTTCGAAGAAGGTTTTACCGGCATGGCGTTGCTGCAGGGGCCAGGTGCCATCCCTCCCGCGTTTGCGAAGCAGAATTTCAAGTGCATCATCCATTCTGTGGTCATAGGGTATCCGGGCTTCCTGGAAATAATCGAGTACCCGCAGGATGTCATAATGCCAGCGGGGAGGAAAGGAAAAACGGGTCATTCTGGGATCCACGATTTTTCCACTTCGGTGAGATTTTAACAGGTGGTGTTGAAGCAGAAATTCTACAGCCCTGTTTTCTGCGGCACCAATTTCTGATTTTCGTTCATTTTTCCGTAATCTGTATTGATGTAAGCCTTCCAGCACCGAAATAGTGGTGTGGAAAGAACTGTGAGTTGCCCCCCGGTATTTTTGACAATTCCAGCCGCCATCCGGCATCTGCTCCTTTAGTAAGTAAGCAACTAATTTTTCTAACCTGTCATCGGCATAATGGAAATAACTGAGAATTGAAAGAATCATGCCGGTTAAACAGGTTTCGCTGCATTTCATCGATTGGAAAAAATTAATTCCTCCATCGGTGTACAATCCTTTATCCAGTAGAAGCCGGCAAGAAATATGCACCCGGCTGGTGTCGGGGGGAATTCCCAACCGTCGCAGAAGAAGCAGGGTATAGGTAGTAGAAGTCCATTTCGGATTATAAAGCCCGCCATCAAATAAGCCGTCGGGTTCCTGAAATGATAATATTCTGGCGGCCCAACCCTCCCTTACGGTTCTGGCCCTTTCCTGGGCAATTACCGCTGGTTTCGTGTTCAGCAGATCCTGCAATGTTTGCCAGCGAATGGCCGGGTCACCTGCCAGCAGCCAGTTCACCGGATAAGTATTCATCATGGTTTCTCAGATAAATTTCAGATTATTTATACTTTCTACATAAACCATTTTCTTTGCTGATGAACGGCATCACCAAACCGTTTCATGAATATCATTTCCTCTTCAGGGAGAGGTCCCTCTTCCAGTGCCAGCAGATTTTCTTTCAGTTGATTCATGTTGCTGGGAGCCATCATGCAAACGTGCACATGAGGGTTGGACAGCACGAAGCGGTAGCACATGGAAGCTGTTGGGACAGGTGCATCCTTCGGCCAGGATTTTGGCCGTCGCAGCAGATAACGCCAACGGGTGGCTGTAAAGCTTATGATTCCCGGATTGCAGACCTCCAGATGGGGAAATATATCCTGTTCTGCGCCCCGGTGTGCCGCATTATAACGGATCATCATGGCATCCAGAGCTCCCTGAGCAGCCATTTCCCCTGCAAATTTGCGGTCATGGGTAGACATGCCAATGGCCCGGACCTTACCTTCTTCCCGCAACTTAACCAGTTCCTCACGGGCCTTTTCAGGAAACTCGGATGCCTTGCGAACACCCAGGAACATGAACAGGTCGATGGTGTCTGTTCCCCACTGGCGCAACCGTTTTTCCAGCGTTTTGCGAATATCAGGATATCCCCAGATGAGGTTATAGACACCGGTCGCGATCACCACCTTCTCCCGACCTGTTTTCACAATTTCCCGCATGGTACAGGTCATCTGGGTATCGATTCCGAATCCGAAAAAATAATTGATGCCGTGATCCAGGGCGTAATAGATGGCTTTCTTACCGGGACGATAGGTACCGGATAAACCGATCCGACACACCGGGATACCGGTTGAACCCAGGGTGGTGTGAGTAAAACTGGCTAAATTCATTTATCTTCCCTCGTATTGTGATCAAGGCTTGCATAGATGAAGTCTATCGGGACGCGAATGGTAATACGCCGTCACTTTCTGATGCTTTTATTTTGCCGGTTCGAACAGTGCAGACCATGCGCCCGCCGGATCCCGGATAACGGCATACCGACCGTGATCCCCCATACTTTTGGGTCCTGTATTAATTTTTCCACCAAGCTGACGGACCTGGTCAAGGCTTTTGTCCAGATTTTCAACAATTATATAGATGAGCCAGACAGGTGGCAAATCTGCATTGACTCCGCGGGCATGGCATACACCGGTAACGGCCTGGCCTGAATCCGGCAGATTCATGTTAAAATCGGAATAATCTCCCATGGAAACCTCGGAGGGATTCCAATCAACCACCCTGCTGTAAAAATCCCTGATTTTTTCGGCATCGGGTACCGTAAGATCCATCCAGGCGATGGAGCCCGTTTCGCGTTTATTTTCAGGCATTTGATTCCCCGGGTTTTAAGTGATCGGAAATCAAGTCATCACGGACTGTCGGATCATAAACAGACACCCTGACTTGTTGTTAGTTTAAATTCTTAGATATTGCGTGATAAAGAAACAGTAAATATTCCCTGTTTAACCGGAAGGTAATATGTGAATCATTTTTGTTTAATTCAAATAAATGATTGAAATTCGTTTAATAGTTCATGACAAAGTTTATGAATTCGTATCTGTTCTTTACATCCAGTTTCTGAAAAATACTATATATATGATTCTTTACGGTATGACTGGAAATAAACACGAAGCAGGACTCAAAGCCCACATCACTTTTGAAGATGGAAAAATGTATTCGATTTCGGAAGAGGAGGTAAGGTTGAAATGCTTCCCGAATCTGAAACGGTGTTCTTCATAGAGGGAAAACAAAGTATTTTTACCTTTGAATTTAATGCGCAGGGAAAGGTCAGAGAACTGGTGCTTCATTTCGGCGGGGAAGGTGGGAGAAAGATTGTCTTCAGGAAAGCGCAGTAAGCGAAAACCATTATAAATGACCTGATAACCAGTGTGTGTTCATGCAGGATGAAGAATCTATCTGAAATCAGAAATGAACGAAGCAGAAAGAATAGAGGAGAAATTTAAAAAAATGTGCAACTTTTATAATAATACGTTGTATATATACAACATGATGTTATATTTAGACAATAGTAATTATGTTAAGGAAACCATAAAATTACAGGGTCTGCAAAAGTATATGGAAAGTCGAAAGTTATATAACCGCATTGCCGTTCTGAGAATGGAAAAAAATATTTCAAGAAAGGAACTGGCACAAAGTATCGGTGTCAATTTTCAAACTATTGGTTATCTGGAAAGAGAAGAATATAATCCCAGTTTGGATCTGGCCTTTAAGATAAGTGATTACTTCGAATTGCCGATAGAATTTATTTTTTCGACAAAACCTTTCAAACCATTAAGCGAGGAGCTGAAAGAATTAAAAAACAATCCGAAAGGAGGAATCTAAAATGGAACGGAAATATTCGACCCGCCAAAACAGGATCTGGATTGCGACTAATTACTTATGTCTGGTCCTGGTGTTAACTCTTTTTTATATCGGTAAAAGTCTCGATTGGCCGCTGGGCATTTCTGTATTTGAAATTGTTATTCTTACCGTGTTTTTTATCTCATTCAGAAGAGCATTTATACTGACGAATTTCTGGCAGATGGTGCATTCATCAAAGAAAAGTCTGGATGAAAGAGAAATGGAGGTAGTTCTAAATGCCTTAAAAAATTCATACACAATTTTTACGGTTGTATGCCTGGTAATAATTTATGGTTTTGCATTAGTTCAAAAGGACCCTGTTGATGTTGTCATTGCGGCTGGACTCCTTTACCTGGCGCATACGTTACCGGCTGCTATAGTGGGATGGTATGAAAAAAATATTGTTATGGAATATGAGTGACAAATAAAGGGGGTGAATGATGAAAACATTAAATGTAAGCAATGGAATAAAAATATTTATTTTACTTTTGCTACCGCTCATCTGCTTTCCGGCTGATAATACACCTCTTTCACCGGCCTCTTCACCGGGTCAGGATTTGAACCAGGACGCTTTGATTGCGGTGAGGGATTTTCTGAGAAAAGATCTGGAAGCCGATAATATTGTCGGTGCAGAGATCCTCATAATTAAAAATAGAAAAGCCTTATTACACGATGCATATGGCTGGAAGGACAGAGAAGACTCACTGACCATGGTAAAAAATACCGTCTTTAACATTCGCTCCATGTCCAAAACATTTACCGCTGCGGGGATACAAATTTTAATAAATCAGGGTAAATTAAAGCTGGATGATAAGGCGGCAACCTATCTTCGCGGCTTCAGAGGCGGAAAATCACAGACCATCACGATTGAGCATCTGCTTACCCATCGGAGCGGATTGCCCATTTCAATAATTACGGACTTTAAGGATTTTAACAAGTATAATTCTCTCATTGATATGGCCAATGCCATAGGAGAAACCGGGCCGGAAACAGAACCAGGAACCAGGTTTCAGTACAGTGATGCGGGGGTTGAGGTGCTCGGATCAATAATTGAAATCGTTTGCGGCATGCCGCTGTATGAATTCTTAAACGAGGTATTATTCTCTCCCCTGCAAATGACAGATACCTATCCGGTAACCGGACTTAATCGCAAAGGATATAACCGGATCGCCAGTTTATATGGAGGTACAAGCGGAAACTGGAAAAAATTCTGGACTCCCCGGGATGCACCGATTTATCCCTTCACCTGTGGATCGCAATCATTTTACTGTACTCCGATGGATTATGCCAGATTCCTGAATATGATTATGGCCGGAGGTATCCCGGATAATCAGGAAATATTAACCAGGGAAGCAGTAAAACGAATATTAACTCCCACTGATGAGTTCATTCTTCCCGGCACTGAAATGACATACCGGACGGGATTTCCCGATTATAAAGTTTTCCATGGACAAATGTCCATGCTGTTTATCAATCAGAAGAACCGCCTGGATGATCAACCGCTAATTTTTGGGTACGGTGGTTCGGACGGGACATTTGGTTGGGTATGTCCTGAAACTGAATTGATTGTACTTTATTTCAGCCAATCCCGAAACTTCTTAAATCCTTTTCCATTCCGGGAATTTGAAAAAATGCTTTATAGAAATTTTATTAATCCCGGTTGGAAAGAAAACCAATATGTAATACCTGAAAAATATAAAAGATACCTGGGATATTATTCTCCCGATGGTGCTGCCCGGAATGATGCAAAGTTTAAAATACTGGTAGAGAATGAAAATTTGGCCCTGGAAATACCCGGAAAGGGAATTTTTGAATTAAACAATCCGGATGATGAAGGGTTGTGGATATTTAAAATTACAGACTTATTAGCAGTTTCTTTTGTAAAAAATAAGACAGGAAACATAACGGGACTGTTATTGCACCAATCAACACCATTCCCCAAAATAAATGAGGAGAATCCGGCAGAAGAGATAAAATCGGAATATTCAGACTATTTGGGTACCTATAAAATGCTTCCCTTAAATAAGGAGATACATTTAATCAGGAAAAACAACCAGCTGGCGATCAGGTTTTCGGATACGCACACGGCGGAACTTACACCACCGGACAGTAAGGGAAGATGGTTCTTCAAAAATAGTAATAATTGTATTTATTTTGGATCTGACAAAGGAGGAAGGATTTTATCCTTCTACCTGGTGGAAAGACTGAGACTTTCCAGAATCGATTGATACAAGCCTCACAGAAAAAATTATTTAAGAGCCTATATTTATTTTTTCTAAATCTTTAATGTCCTACAACATGCATATAATCAGTGATCTAAAGTTACCTTCTCAATATAAAGTAAGTACAATATAAAAACTCTGCTGCCATTGAAATAGTATTTCTGGAAAGTTATGGCAATTGATGTAAATGGTCTGCACAGTCACAGTGTGTCATCAGGATTTCTTACGGATAATCGGTAAATCTTTTCAGAATCACTATTGAACATTTTTCAGGTTTGAACCGGCAGTCGGTACGTTCTCAGAAAATAAATTTGGAATCGGATGCGTTGCTCACTGAATCCATCCTACCGAACCTTTTTCCTATTCTATTGTAACCCCGGTTATTCTGTCCAGCCTCAATTTATTGTATTATTGAAAAATCCTGTTTCATAATGCCGAACTGTCTGATTCCAGCATGCCGAAGATATTTCCGGCCGGATCCTTACAGTAGACCAGCCACCCCACTCCCGGTATGGCGGATTTTGGCACGACAACTTTTCCGCCATATTTTTTTACTTCTTGCACTTTCTGATCGACTGAAACCACATCAATGGTGCAGATATAGGCGATAACGGCTTCACCGTCAATATCCCCCCGCCGTCCGATCAGCCCCCCATCAATTCCGGGGGTGTCGTTTTCTCCGGTTTTGATTAGCCAGTAATCCTGCGGTCCTTCCCATTTCTGGAACTGCCATCCGAAAATCTGGCTGTAAAATTTTATTGCAGCCTGAGGATCTTTGGCATGTATTTCGAAATGAATTACCCGGTTCATTAAAATGTCTCCTGTGCTTGGTTAATGCTTTATAAGATAATGAGAGATAAGCGAGTCGCAAAATAAAAATCCGGGTGCAGAAATTTTTTGACAATCCGTGAATAGAATTTCACTTTTGTTTACAACGGCTTTCCCGTAATTTATTATAAGTATTTTATGAAAAAGATACTTTTCATTGAATTATGGAGAAGTTTCAACCTATTCATTACGATATTTTCAGATCCCCTTTTTTTTAAAATTCTGTTAATTCGTAAGCGATCTCTTTTACTGAACTCCTCCGGGTCGGGTTTCGGGCAGAATTTTCACTCATTCACGACTGAAGATATTTAAGGTATACTAAGATGATTGAAAGGTAACCGCTAGAATGCCAAAATTTCCACAATTTGCAGAGCGCGTGAATCGCCTTCCGGGGTCCGTTTTTGAGAAGTTCCGTTCCAAAATGAAAGAGAAGGGATCATACATGATCCATCTGCACATTGGTGATACCTATATGCACCCGAAATATGACCTTCCGATTAATCCTGATTTTACGCAAAAAAGACCATACTTTAACCGCTATTGCAGCACCTTTGGAGTGGAAAGATTCCGGCGGGTGGTATCTGATAAATTAAACAGAGATAATGGTTTTTCGGTGGATGCGGATCATATTCTGGCCACCAGCGGAGCCACCAATGCACTGAGTGCCAGTGTGATTAGCCTGTTGAATCCGGGGGAAGAGTTACTGGTTCTGACACCCTGCTGGCCCTTCTTTCCCGGAATGGTGGAAATGGCAGATGCTACCGGTGTCCAGATCCCTTTTTATACAGAATTGTATGACAACCCGGATCTAAATATTAAAAACTATCTGGGAAAATTTCTTACGCAAAATACGGTGGCGCTTTATCTGAATACGCCCAACAATCCTTCGGGAAAAGTTCTGGATCGCCACCAGCTGCTGCAGGTAGCAGATTTTGCCAGAAATCACAAACTGTGGATCATTTCCGATGAGGCATATGACGGTCTGGTCTTCGATGGACGTGAACATATCTGCGTAGGAACCCTTCCGGAAATGCACCGGCAGACCATTTCCATTTTTACATTTTCAAAATCGTTTATGTTTGCCGGACTGCGGCTGGGCTACCTGGCTGCGGATCCAGATGTTGTTAAAATGATCAACAAAGCTCTCGTCCATCAATTGTACAGTCCTTCCACACTGTCCCAGTATATGATGGTAGAACCGGTAAAACAGCGTTACAACTGGATTCCCTGGCTATGTGAGGAATATCAGAAACTTCGGGATATGTTTGTTGACAGGCTTAAAATACCCGTGGTATCGCCGGAAGGAACATATTTCTTCTTTTTCCCGATAAAAAATTGTCTGCGGGGAAGAACCTACTGGGAAGTGATCGACCAGTTGATGGATGAAGGAGTCTCGGTCGCCCCGGGAGGCGATTTCGGTCAGGGTTTTGAGGATTTTATCCGGATCTGCTTTACCGGAGAACCGCCGGAACGGCTGAACAATGCTGTTGAGCGGCTGAACCGGGTGCTGGCGTGAGCCGGGTGGGAAAAAACAAGAAGACAAGAGACAAGACACAAGAAACAAGGAGTTTAAGGGGATTTTTACACTTTAGAGTATGCCCTTTTCGAAGAAGGCTAATGTCTGATTGCTGGCAGCACCATATAGCGGTAAATACATTCAAAAGACGATTGGATTAAAATGTTACGAATCGGATTTTATCAGTTTTATCCGGAGTTTGGAAAGGTTGAGGAGAATAGGACCCGGATTTTAAAGACATTGTCCCGAATCCAGGCGGATTTGATGGTTTTGCCTGAACTGGTTTTTACCGGTTATCACTTCAGGGACCGTTACGAGGCGGTAGGGGTGGCCGAGGATCCTTCGGACAGCCAGACAATAGAAAAGTTAACTGAAATGGCCCGGAAGAAAGATATGTACATTGTATCGGGATTTGCTGAGAAAAGCGGCGAAAAAATATATAACTCATCAGTTCTGGTCGGGCCGCAAGGACTTCTTCATGTATACAGGAAAATTCAACTGTTTTTCCATGAGAAAGAAATCTTCGAGCCGGGAGATATTCCGCTGGTGGTTCATGAGGTGAAGGGAGCGAAAGTAGGGATGATGATCTGCTTCGACTGGATTTTTCCGGAAATAAGCCGCATTTTGGCACTGAAAGGAGCGGAAATTATCTGCCATCCTTCCAACCTGGTATTGAGTTATTGCCAGAAAGCAATGATTACCCGTTGCCTGGAGAATAATTTTTTTGCGGTTACTGCCAACAGGTACGGGGCGGACAAGCGGCCCCACGGGATGTTGAAATTCACCGGGAAAAGTCAGATCGTTGCACCCAGAGGAGAGCTGCTTTATAGGGCAAAATCGCAGCAAGAAGAAATTTATATAGCTGAAATCGATCCGTCGTCAGCACGGGATAAAAAAATAACGGAACTGAATGATCTTTTTCAGGACCGGCGCCCCTCTTTCTATTCGGATATTTGCCGATAGCGGCAAAATGTTGTGTTCTTTCAAAGTAGGAATAATAACCGCAAGGGTGCGAACCATTTGACTACCGTAACGTATAATCAGCGCGGAGAGCTGTAACAATATAAATTTGAGGATATTATGGCAAAAAAAACGATACTTTGGGTCGATGATGAAATTGAATTCCTACAACCGCATATTCTGTTTTTAAAAGATAAAAATTATCAGGTGGAAATAGCTACCAATGCGGATGACGCATTAACGCTGTTAAAACAGAAGAACATAGACCTGGTATTGATGGACGAAATGATGCCGGGCAAGGACGGCCTCACTGCTCTGGGAGAAATCAAAGCGGTTAAACCGGGATTGCCTGTTATTATGATCACCAAGAATGAAGAAGAAAGTCTGATGGAGGATGCCATCGGATCCAAAGTGGATGACTATCTTACCAAGCCGGTAAATCCCAGCCAGATCCTGATGGCCTGCAAGAAATTACTCGAATCGCGGGATATCTCGCAACGCCGGCTTACCGAGTCTTATTCCAGCAGAATAAGTGAAATATCCATGAAGCTTATGCAGCCGCTGGACTACCCGGACTGGATCGATATTTACCGCAAACTGACCTCCTGGGATATGGATCTGCAGGGAGTGGATGAACAGCATATGCGTGAAGTAATTTATGATCAGCGCAAGGAATGCAATGTGGAATTCGGCAAGTACATTGAACGAAATTACCTGGAATGGATTAATGAACGAACGGATCGGCCGCGACTTTCAGTGGATGTGGTAAAGGATTTTGTTTATCCTGCAATGAGCCAGGGCAGGAAAGTGGTGTTCATGGTGATAGATTGTCTGAGACTGGACCAGTGGCTGACCCTGGAACCCTATTTTTATGAGGATTTTAATATCAGCAAGGACTATTATTTTTCCATACTGCCCACGTCTACACCTTTTGCCCGCAATGCGATTTTCAGCGGTTTGTATCCTCTGGATATTGAAAGGCGCTATCCGGAGCTGTGGGCCCAGGGTGAAGATGATGACTTTAGCCGGAACCGGTATGAAGAGAAATTAATGTACGATCAGTTACGTGTGCTAGGATTGAAATTAAAAAGCGAACCCAAATATGTGAAAATTCTGAATGCGGAGAATGCCAGGAACCTGGAAAGGAATATTCTGTCTTATTTGGATGCACCGATGCTGAGTGTCGTGGTTAATTTTGTGGATATTCTGGCTCACAGTCGCTCGGATCTGCCCATTCTGAAGGAAATTGCACCGGATGAGCCATCATACCGTTCCCTGACGCGCTCCTGGTTTGAACATTCTCCGCTCTACAATGTGTTCAAAATGCTGGCTCAGCAGGATGTGACCATCTACCTGACCAGTGATCATGGAAGTGTAAGAAGCCTGCGTGGAACAAAAGTGATTGGAGACCGGGAAACCAGCACAAATTTACGCTACAAGTTCGGACGTAATCTGAAAGTGGATGGCAAATATGCAATCTTCGTAAGAAACCCCAAAGAATTTAAACTACCCCAGCGCAATTTTAATGTTAATTATATTGTTGCCAAAGAGGATTATTATTTTGTATATCCGACCAACTATCACAAGTACCTGGCCTATTACCGGGACAGCTTCCAGCATGGTGGAATTTCTCTGGAGGAGATGATCTTGCCGGTCGTAAAGTTGGATCCCAAAAATGTCCAGGGTTAAGGGACGCGAAGGATACCCATGCCGGTTAATACAGTTAATAATTCCATCTTCCTGCAGCAGGAGATATCATCTCCGGAGGAGACAAAAAAAATTGCTTCCGGATTTGCCAGAACTTTGCAGGCCGGAGATGTAGTGGCATTCTATGGTGATCTGGGTTCAGGAAAAACATTTTTTATTAAAGCGATGTGCCGGGCGCTTGGTGTTAAGCAGGAAATAACCAGTCCTACCTTCACCATAATCAATGAATATATCACACCTAAAAATTTTTATATTTACCATTTTGATTTTTACCGCCTGGAACGCCAGGGAGAACTGCAGAATCTGGGACTGGAAGAATTTTTTTACAACGATTATATGTGTCTGATTGAGTGGGCTGATAAAATAAAATCTTATCTGCCTCCCCTTCGCTGGGAAGTATCCCTTGATTTTATACCCCGGCTGCCGGAGGCTCGGAAAATAACCATTGTCAAACGGTATGAAGACTGAAACGGAAACGGTTCATCTGCTGGGCATAGAAACCAGCGGCCTCACCTCCGGAGTGTATATCTCCAGCAATGCCAACCTGTTGGGGCAGGTATCGCTTAACATTAAAAACGTGCATTCGCGACGTCTTTCTCAGATGATTCATTACCTGCTGGATCAGACGGATTTAAAACTCCAAAACATTTCGGCAATCGTTCTTTCTGCAGGACCGGGTTCCTTTACCGGTTTGAGAATCGGTTACAGTCTTGCCAAAGGATTGGCGCATGCCCGGGAATTACCGATTCTGGAAATTCCTACTCTGGACATCTGGGCTTACCAGTACGGTATAACCGGGCTACCTGTGGTTGCCGTTATGGATGCCCACCGGGATGAATTATTTTGTGCACGTTATAGTTGGAAAAATGAGACGTTTCAGCGGGAGGGGGATTATCAGCTCCTGCATGTTTCCGCTCTATCCGATGTTTTGAAAACCGGTACACTCCTAACCGGTGCCGACCTGGAAAAATTGAGGGGCAAAATATTGCAGGCCACCGGAAGAAATGCTGTTCTGCCCTTTCCTTTTCCGCAGCAGCCGGAGGGATGGGCACTTCTGCAGCTGGGTTATCAGAAATTCATAAAAAAGGAATTCAGTCAGGCAGACACCTGCGAACCCATGTATATCAGAGCTTTTAAAGGGATTATGTGATGCTTATCCGCCGCATGAAACCGAAAGACCTGGCCGTTGTGGTTGAACTGGAAAAATCAATCTTCCCAGATCCCTGGTCACCTTCAAGCTTTGATTATGAAATCAATCAAAATCCCTTTTCTGTACCCCTTATCATGGAAGCCCAGGGGAAGATTTATGGTTATGCTATAATCTGGCGTATTTATGAGGAATTCCACATTGCCAATATTGCCATACGGCCGGATATGCAGAATAAAAAATTGGGCTCCTCCTTTTTAAAACACATACTGTCCCTGAAGGAGCATTGTGCCTATGCCATTCTGGAAGTCCGGCAAAGTAACCAGCGCGCTATACATATATATGAAAAATTCGGCTTTAAAACCATTACGAAAAGAGAACGCTATTACAAAAATGGCGAAACCGCCCTGGTAATGCAGAAAATTTTTAATGATAAACGGGGAGAGAATAACCCGGGCAATGATACAATACTTAATGATCATACTCTTTAAAAAATTTTTACATAACCTGAAGTCGTAAAAAGTTATGAATCTCCTGGCGTTTGTAGTAGAATGTTTTTGATAATCAAGGAAACATAATCTAACTACAAACTACCAGGAGGTTTACAATGTTATACATCGGTTTGGATG
>Ga0315555_1001693_pt1 | contig 15804 bp, 13 predicted proteins | sample SalMarSW160380MG_FD_202113 | JGI IMG/M metagenome (GOLD analysis project Ga0315555, IMG submission 202113) | Salt marsh sediment microbial communities from the Plum Island Ecosystem LTER, Massachusetts, United States - Salt Marsh Sediment SW1603-80 ... | reverse complement strand
CGCCTCGAGGGCGTGAAGGATGATCGCGCCTACTTCGTCACTGGTGACCATGAAATGCTCCTTGTCAGGCCCGCTGATCGCCTGTGGCTGTGCTGATGAGTGCGTTCATTCGTGGGAGTGCGACTGCTCGGTACTCATCTTCCAGCATCCCTACGCAGATCGCATCCCGGAATGACCCACCGATGAAGTAGTGCTGCCGGAGACGTCCCTCCTCCTTCATCCCGAGATACTTCTGCCACTTGAGCATCAGCGGATTGTCGGCAACCACCGTGCCATAGACTCGCTTCAGCTTCATGCGATCGAAGGCGAGGTCGTACAGGAGCTTCATCGACTCGACGGCAACGGGTAGCCCTCGCACCGCTTCGGGCTCACCTATGAGGAAGCGCGCTGGCTCGGCTCGTCGGTTCGTCTCATCGATGCCGACCAGCGAGAGCATCCCGACGGGCTGGCCAGAGCGGAGTTGGATCACGAAGTTGAGCTCGCTGGCCGGCCGCGATGCGATCCATTCAGCCTGCTCGGCTACGGTCTGAGCGCCACTATTGAGGAGCGCAGCCCGGCTGCTCATGCGCCAACCAAGCGTCAGTCCCGCATCTTCGACCCGGAGGGATCGAAGGACCACGAACTGCCCGCGCAGATCCATTCGGCGGATCTCCCAGTGCTCGCAGTACAGACCGGAGACCCGCAATAGAACATGCAATCCTGTCCCCAGCCGCAGCGGCGAGCATTATACGGCAGCCCCGGCAGCCGACGGCTGGCGCACCCCGAGCCGCCGCCAGAGCTCAGGCGTCTGAGCCTCCCGCAGGCGCGTCGGTCGAGTCCGGCGCCGTCGAGATCCCCCGCAGGCGCAGAAACTCGTCGTAGTCGCGGACATAGTCGTTCGAGTCGTACGGGTCGGACGCGAGCACTGCGAGGATGGCGTCGGGTGAGTGCGCGTACTGCGTGCCCCACACCATCGGGGGAATGTATAGCCCGAGCCCGGGATCATCAAGGAGAACCTGGGCTCGGTCGGTGCCGTCGTCGACCAACACGGTAACGGAGCCAGCAAGGCACATGAGAAACTGATGGCAGGTCCGATGCGCGTGCTCTCCGCGCGCCTCCGCGGATGGTACGCGGTAGACGACAAAGAACCTGCGAGGCACAAATGGAAGATCCCGGGTCAACTCCGACGCCGCCAGGCTCCCGCGCATGTCATCGGCGCGTGTCAGGTGTACGAGGCGCGCTCCACCCACGAGGTCTGTCGCCTCGTCGGTGACCGTCGATGCACGCGGCGAGTGCGGCTGGAGGGCATCCACGTACCCTTTGATGAGGGCGGGATTGCCGTAGACGATGGCGTTTGGGGGAACGTTCGTGGTGACGACAGCGCCGGCGCCGATCATCGCGTTGCGCCCGATCGTGACGCCGGGCAGGATCGTTGCGTTCGCGCCGACGGACGCACCGTCGCCGACTCGGGTCACGGCTAGCTCCGAGTGCCACTGCCGGCTTCGGGGGAACTTGTCGTTGGTGAAGGTTGCGTTGGGGCCAACGAAAACGTCGTTGCCGACCCTGACGCCGTCCCACAACTGGACTCCGCTCTTCACGGTCACGCGGTCTCCGATGATCACGTCGTTCTCGACAAACACGTGATCGCAGATGTTGCAGTCGGCACCGATCTGGGCGCCGGGCAGTATATGAACGAAAGCCCAGATCCGAGTGCCTCGACCGACCTGGGTCGCCTCGCAGATGGCGGCGGAGTGGACGAAGAAGTCGCTCAAGTCCCCTCTCCGATGGGGCGGCGCGTCAGGATGGCTCTACCTCCGACGAAACCGAGGGCTGAGGTGGCGAGGAGGGTCAGCAGGACAACCCGCAGGTGATCGAGGCGCAAGACATCGTTGAGGACCTGGACGCATGCCAGCCCGAGCAGGTACACGACAAAGTACCACACCGCGTACGCGGTGCGACGAGAGGCCGAAGTACGGACCAGGAAGACCAGGCGGGGCGTCACAGTCGCTGCAAAGACTATGCCCAGCGTGAATGCGATCGTGTAGGCGAGCCATGCAGGCAACACGAGAGTCAGAACGTAGAAGAGGCTCCCTGTCAGCAACGTGTTCACGATTCCGACGATGACGAATCGGCCAGCCTGCCCCGCGACTGAGGTCGCGTGGCGGCTAGTCCTGGTGCCCAAAGAACTCATGGCTTGCCACGACGGACACGGGCCGGCCCTTTGTGTTCTCATACGCCCGCGCGACGTACGAGCCCACGACCCCCAGCCCGAGGAGGATCGCGGAACTGGTGGCGAGAATCACGATCATCAACGGCGTATAGCCCGGCTCCCGAACATGACCCGTCAGCCAACCGACGAACACAAGCAGTCCGACCAGACAGGAGCCAACGGCGCCAAAGAAGCCGATCGTCTGCAGGAGCAAGATGGGCAAGTCCGTGAACGCGTAGATGCTGTCAAACAGGTAGCGGACCTTGCGTCCCAGCGTCCACGCGCTCCTGCCATGCTGGCGAGCTTGCCGGACGTACGGGAAATAGGCCCTCCGGTAGCCGACCCAGTAGAGCAGCCCGACGAGACTCGTGTGCGTCTCGGTGAACTCGGCCAACCGCGAGGCCACGGCAGATGTGCATCCGAAGACATCGATGCCGCCGGGGGGTATCTCGCGGTTGATCAGCCGCCGATACAATCCCCAGTAGACCCGAGATGCCAGGGAGGATACGGCGGGATCCTTGCGCCCCGTCCGCTGACCCAGAGCGATGTCGCACTCCCCGCCCTCGAGCGCGTCGAAGAACGCGTCGATGACTTCGGGTGGCTCCTGCAGGTCGGCAGCCATCACGCCGACATACTCGCCCCTCACGAGCGTCAGGCCGGCGCGAACGGCGCTGAAGGATCCGAAGTTGCGGGACAACGAGACCAGTTGTGCCGGCATCGGCCCGTCCGTCAGCTTCGCCCTCAGGACTTCGAGTGAGTCATCAGGCGATCCGTCGACGACGAAGACGGCCTCCACGGTCCCGGATCGGCGATTGCTCAGTGAGACCAGCCGATCGACTAGCTCGGGTATGGAGTCGCGGTTCCGGTAGACCGGAACGATCACCGAGTATCTGATAGCACTCATCGCACGCCGTCTGCCTTGAACGATGCGATAGCCTCCGAGACCCGATCGATCTCTGCATCGGTCATCTCAGAGAAGCAAGGAAGGGTCACGATCTCCGCCGAGGCGCGTTCGGTTTCTTTCAGGCTGGTCGGGCGGGCTGGCGGCCTGAGGCCGAGCTGGCGGTGATCGGGGACCGGGTAGTGGACGTCCGTGTCGATGCCGGCATCGCCGAGGAACCGTCGCAGCTCGTCCCGCGCGCGGCACCGAACGACGGCCAGATGAGCGACCGTCTCGCACCCGGCGCCGGTGACCAGCGACACATCAGACCCTCGGGCGGCCTGCGCGTATCGACCGACAATGGCCCGTCGACGCTCGTTCAATTCCTCAACCCGTCGAAGCCCGACGCGCAGGATCGCGGCTTGGATCTCGTCCATTCTGCTGTTTCGTCCCATGCCCTCGGCCACATGGTACTTGGTGGCCCAGCCGTACTGCCGCAGCGATCGCACCCGAGTGTCAATCCGATCGTCGTCAGACACCACGGCCCCAGCGTCGCCCGCCGCTCCGAGGTTCTTTGTTGGGTAGAAGCTCAGCGCCGCCACGTCCCCAATCGACCCTACCCTGCGTCCATCACGGTCCCTACCACCGATCGCCTGCGCGCAATCCTCGATGACTGTGATCCCGAGCGGTTGGCACAGCTCCATGATCGGGCCGACATCGGCGATGTTGCCGTACAGATGCGTCACGACGACCGCCTTGGTCTGCGGCCCGATCGCCTTGCCGAGCATCTGCGCCGTCAGGAGCAGCGTGGCTGGGTCGACATCACCGTAAACGACCCGCGCGCCTATCTGAGCCGCAGCGCAGCTTGCATACCCACCCGCGTTTGCGGCTGTGACGATCTCAGACTCACGATCGCACCCGACGGCCAGCATCGCGAGAACGAGCGCGTCTGTGCCGCTGGCCACTCCTGCCGCATGCGGCACGCCGAGGAACTGGGCCAGCTCGGCCTCGAAGGCGGCGTGCTCAGGACCGTGGATATACCACCCAGAAGCCAGGACGCGCTCAACAGCTTCCCGTGCTTCTCGCGACTCCGCGATCCAGCTGCGACGGAGTGCGTTCAATGGGATTCTTGTGACGTCGGTCGGCATGGAGCATCCGCGGGTTCTTGGTGATAGGCCGATGGTTCGGCGGTGTCGCAGTCCAACCCCGCTCGCCCTAGTTTCGATGATAACCCACGCGAGCTGCGGCTTGCCGATCATGCTCTGCCGACCTACTGGACACGGAGTCGGCGGCCTCGGTCAGGGGCGCTAGCAGCAGGCTCTTCGCTGCGCCCGTTTCCGCGACTTCCGGGGTCACGACGACCCATCTGGCGCCCTGCTATCCTCCCAGCCCATGAACAAGTGGATGACCCGTTTTGGGGTTGGCCCGCGGCCAAGTTCGGCCGACACGGCCGACACGGCCGACGAACCGGCGCCGTCAGCGACAAACCGGCGACCAGCGGGACTGTCGGAAACCAGGACCACCCGCTTTGCTCAGGCCGCCGTGCTCGTTGCGCCTCTCGCTGCGCTGTCCATACTGGCGGCCTGGCTGCGGCTGTACGGTCTCGGCGCTCATTCTCTCTGGCTCGACGAGACGATCACCGGGACAACGGCGATGTTGGCGTCGCCGTCCCAAGCGCTCGACTATGCGGCCTTCTGGCCAGATCGCGCCCCGCTCAACTTCATGATGACCTGGCTGCTTCGCTTCCTCGGAACGGACGATTCTGCTGTCCGGCTGCCCTACGCGGTCGCAGGGATTCTCGCTGCGTTGGCGATGTACTCGCTGGGAAGCAAGTTGTACGGGCGCGCCGCGGGCTGGACAGCCGGCATCCTCATGGCCATCCTGCCCTTTTCCATCCACTACAGCCAGGAGGCGGGGCCTGCCGTCCTGGTCATGTTGTTCACGATCCCGCTTATGGCAGCGGCCCACGACGCAGCGCACCGGAACCGGATCCGGGATTGGACGCTTCTTGCCACGTGGGCGGCGCTCGACCTTTACTCCAGCTACCTCGCGGTCCCCGTCGTCGGCGTGGCATTCGGCTATGCCGGCCTCGTGCGTCTCGCAGGGCTGGGAGCCGCTGCCCGCACCCGCAATGCGACGACCGTGGCCACGGAATTGGAGGGGCTTGCGCCAGCGATCGTCTCAACGGCGGCCCTGGGGGTTGTCCTCCTGCCTTGGGTCGGACATTTCGGCGCTTTTCTTGGCCGGCCCGACGCGGGCTTCGCCCGCATTGACGCTTCGGCGCCGTTGACGATTGATGGCGTCCTGCCGCTCCTGGCCGCGCTCGACCTGAGCGGCCTTGTGCTGGCCTTGTTCATGGCGGGGCTGGTGACCGCAACGGTGGACCTGGGCCGAGGCCAGTGGCGCCGGAGTGCGCTGCCACTGCTGTGGCTCGTTCTGCCGATCGCTTTCTACTACATCCGTGTGCGTGGCGGGATCGTGACCATCCTGCCTCACTATTTCGTGGAGGAATACGCGGTGGCGCTGCTGCTGGCTGCCATCGGCGTGTCCGGCATCATGCGTGCGTTTCGGTGGGCATGGCGGCGAGCGTCGGGGCTGCTGGCTGGCGCGAAGGCCCAGCCCGGCGGCAGTGCGCGGCTGATGGAACTCAGCTCGGTCGCCGTCGGGCTGGGGCTGGTTGCCGCGGTTGTTGCGTACACCCTGCCCGTGGACGCCACGATCTACACGGCATCGAATGGGAGCGACTACCGAGGCGCCGTCGACAGAATCCTCGCGGCCGACCCGGAGCATCCCGTGGTGTTAGCAGTCGGCCAGGACGCCCAATGGAACGTCGAGATAGGCCTGCGCTACTACGCCTGGGCACGCCATTCCAGCCTCGAGGTCATAGATGGTGGCAAGCTCGACAATCATGCGATCAGTGTGCTGCAGGCTGCCACGTCGGTCTGGGGAGCGGCGAAATCGGCCCCGGATCTGCCCGCCTCTGATCCGCCGGGACCCAGTCGGGAAACGTATCAGGACACGGTGCTGGTGCCGCCGGACACGACGGCCAACCTGGACCGAGCCAAAGCAATCCTCAATTGGGCGGCGGCAGCGCAGCCTGCGCTGGCATCGGGCGCGAAGCTGATCGAGCTCGCGCAAGGACACGCGACCCTCGGACCGGAGCTGCTGCCGGGCCCGGCCACCTCCTCGGCCGAGATGGGACCGCTGCAGTTGGATCGATGGACACTTCAGGCGCACGCCTCGGTCTCCGCCGACGGCCGGAGCTTTGTTCTGGAGCCCGCAGGAGGCGAAATCAACGCGATCTACGTCACGTCCTCGCTGCAGCCCGGTGCGGACTACCTGCTCAGCTTCCAGTGTGACAACTCCGCGCTGTCCGGCCATCTCAACGTGTACGTGACCCTGCAGACCTCCGACGGAGTGGCGGCCATCTTCCCCGACGGAGCCGGCTATGTGTGCGCCGGTGATCCAAGCGATTCCACCGGAGAGAGTGCCAGCAGCGGAGGCGTCATTGCGTTCTCGGTGACTCCGGGTGCAACCTCGGCCATGATCTGGGCGCGGGCGACCGGTACCGGCGTCGGTCGCTACTCGGAGTTCTCGTTGCGGCAGTTCCGCTAGGGCGCCCGGCCCCTTCGATCTCACGACCTGTCGGTCAGAAGTCGTCGTGGCCACCCCCGCAGGCCGTTCGCTGGTGTCGCCGATCCTGATGGCTTCATTCCCTCTTTCGCTCTCTGTTCCCCGGGCGCGGCAGATGTGCAAGGCTTGCGAACCACGCCTCGTACGCTTCTGTCACCGCGCCCCAGCTATACGTCTGCTTGGCACGTTCATGGGCCCGCTCTCTGAGGTCGGCGCGGAGCGCCGCATCGTCGAGCACGAGCTGGAGCTTCGCTGCGAGTTCCGCGGGCCCCCGATAGTAGAGGCCGGCGTCGCCGAGGGTTTCTCGGTGCTCCGGCACGTCGTTGGCGATGATGGCGTTGCCAAAGCCCATGGCTTCCACCAGCGCTGGGTGCGTGCCACCGACTTCCGTCGCCTGCACGTAGGCTGTCGCGTGGGACCGCAGGACGTGATAGCCGGAGCCGTAGATCGCGCCCAGAAAGCGCACCCGCGGATCGTCCGTCGCGTGGAGGGCGCAGATGTACTCGGATGCGTATGGAGCATCGCCGACCATCGCGAGCGGAAGACCCGTGCGCACCTTGGCATACCCCTCGAGCACAACGTGGGCGTTGTTTTCGGGTTCAAGACGGCTGACATACAGGACGTATCGTCCCGGCTCGAGGCCCAGTCGGGCGAGAGTGCCGTCGTCGGGCACGGGCTCCAGTTCGGTACCGTATGGGAAGTAGCTCGTCTTGCATCGGTAGGCGTCGAGGTAGTAGCGCTGGATCACCAGAGCGTCCGTCACCACATGGACCGGGAGACGGGCGGCCGTCCAGGCGCACAGGCGGTAGTAGGCCTTGCCGATTGGGCTCCACTTCGCACGTTCCCACTCCAGCCCATCCACGTTGAGGACGACACGCCGACCAAAGAGTCGGAGCAGGATCACCGCCGGCACGTTGGCGGAGTTGCAGATGTAGATGATGTCGTATCGCTTTGTCAGGGCGTGGAACGCGGCGAAGAGTGAGTGGATCACCGTCTCGAGGTATTTGGACCGAGGCGCCGGAAGCCGGACGATCCGCATCCCCAGGTGCTCGCGGGTCCCCTTTGGGACCCATCGGTCACGGCCGTAGACCGTCACCTTGTGGCCTCGCTCAACGAGCCGCTTCCCGAGCTGCTCCGCAAACGTCTCGAAGCCGCCGTAGTTGGCCGGGACTCCCCTGATGCCGAGGATGGCAACACGCATAATGGCCGCTATGGTACCAACACCCCCCCCGATACGGGTTGCTCTCGACGCCCACGTTGTCGGCCGCCGCAAGACGGGCAACGAGACCTACATAGTCAACCTGGCCGATGCGCTCGCCGGGCTCGGCGATGTCGCACCGATCGTGTACCTCGACGCCGGCACGGCCTGGCCAAGGGCATCGCACATCGAGCGGCGAGACCTGCGTTGGCGGGCGCCCCAGCTGCGCTTGCCGTTCGAACTCCCATATCGGGCGAAACGGGATGGCGCGCAGCTTCTGCACGTCCAGTATGTGGCGCCGCCGATAGCGCGACTACCGGTCGTGACGGCCATCCATGACGTGTCGTTCGAAGACATGACGGGTATGTTCTCGCGCTCAACGCGCTTCCGTCTCAAGGTGAGCATCCGGCTCTCGGCGCGGCGCTCGGCCGCGGTGGTGACGTTGTCGGAGTTCAGCCGATCTCGAATCGTTCATCACTACGGCATCGATCCGGACCGTGTCGTCGTCACGCCCCTTGGTGTGGACTCGCGCTGGCGGCGCCTTGAGCCTGAACAGGTCGCTTCACAACTGAACGGCTTGGGCCTGCCGGAACGCTTCGTCCTGGCCGTGGGCAATCTGCATCCTCGCAAGAACATCCCCAGGCTGATCCAAGCGATGGCCAAGGCTCGAGATCGGGGAGCTGGTGACCTGCACCTGGTGCTGGCCGGACAGCCGGCCTGGCGAGCCGGAGAAGTGGATGTCGCGATCGACCAGGTGGGTGGAGCCAGTTGGGTCCACAAGCTCGGGTATGTTGATGACGACGTCCTTGTGGCTCTCCACAGCGCTGCCCGTGTTGTGGCATACCCCTCCCTGTACGAAGGGTTCGGCCTACCGGTGCTGGAGGCGCTGGCCTGCGGAGCCATCGTGGTGGCGAGCTCGACCACCTCGATTCCCGAAGTCGCGGGGGATGCGGCGATCCTGGTCGATCCCATGTCCGTCGAGGGGATGGCGGATGGCCTGAGCAAGGCTGCGACTGACCAGAAGCTTCGGGCCCGCCTTCGGGCCGCCGGTCCAGCTCGCACCGAGGCGTTCACGTGGCGTCGGTGCGCAGAGAGAACGGTCGAAGCGTACCGCCTCGCCCTCCGCCGCTCTTCCTAGGGTCCCGATTCGGGGATCGGTCGGGGTTTGCGAACGGCCTTTCGAGGATCTCGTCGGCGGTCTTGGGCCGGGGCGCCCCTTATTGGCTGGCAGTGAAGGTCGTGATCCGCGTGCTTGGACATCCTGACATGAGGGAGTCTGGCGGATGCTAGAATTCGCCGGCAGGCGCGCATGAGGTGCTAATTGTTGGGGGTTTTCGCATTCCCGGACTGCTCTGTGTACGCGCACCTCGTGCTCACCCACGCGGCTGCATCGTGCCGAATCGCCGCCGTCGTTCATCATTCCCAAGAGTGCATTGACACTTGGCGGGACGGATGTCAGCGGTCTTGGGCAATCCCGAGCCTGCCGGTCACCGTCGCGTGAGACTCCTCACCAACGGCTTGGCAATCTTCAGGCTGTGTGCTTCCTGGGGCCAGCGTCTGCTGATGCTCCTGTGGCTTGTCCGCTACTCGGTTCTTCGCCTGCTCCCGCGATCCGACCATCGAGCGGCCATCAGCACGGCCCGATACCGTGGGCTGCTGATGACGCTCGACTGGAGCGCGTCCGAACACATTCCCCTGCGCGAGGTGCTCGTACGTGGGGAGTACTGGCCGGCTCCCGAGTGGTTGCCACTCCCTGGGGACACCGTCGTCGACGTCGGTGCCAACGCAGGTGTCTTCACCCTTGCCACTGCCAGACTCGTGGGGCCCGAGGGACGAGTGATTGCGATCGAGCCCAATCCTGCGGTGCTTGGACGTCTGGGGGAGAACGTGAGGGCGAACGGGTTTGAGGATCGGGTGACCATTCTCCCCATCGCCATGGCCGATCACACGGCGCGTGGGTTTGTCGTGGACGAGAACGGCAACTCCACGGTGGCGCGAATCCAGGTCCTCGCAGAGGGCGAGAACGTCCCATCCGAGACGGTCAGCGTGAGGACTCTCGATGGTGCGCTCGAGGATCTCGGTGTCACCCATGTGCACCTCATGAAGGTAGATGTAGAAGGACTCGAGCGATCCGTCATTACTGGAGCCGGAAGGACCCTGGCGCACTGCAATCGGGTGGTTGTCGAGATCGGTGACACGGCGGACGTCCCAGCCATTCGGTCTCTGTGCGTCAATGCAGGCTTGGCGCGGGTGACGTTGCGGCAGGCAGGGTCTGATTCGCGTGCCACCCTGCTCTTTGCCGACCTAGCCCACAGCGACCACTGCCCCCAGTGACCGCCACAGCACGCCGCTTTCTGCGGGCCCTGGACAGCCCCGCGAGGCGCAATTCCGCCGGCTCCGTGATCATCCAGGGAAGCCAGCGTCTGTCGCGTCTCCTGCCGCTCGTAGTGGCCGCGAGCGTTGTTGAGCCCGGGCCGTTTGCGGCGCTCGCCGTTGCTCTCGCGCTCACCGATATCTTGCGCGCCGCGCTCCTGGCCCTGGACGTGAGCGGCGTGCGACTCCTCGCCCAGGCACGCGGCAGGGACCTGCTGGCGACGCACCTGCTTGCCAAGCTTGTGATGGGGCTTGCGGGCCAGGCTCTCGTGGTGATCGTCGCCGCCGTCGTGTTTGGGACCGAAGCCGCGGAGATCGTTGCGATCACGGGGTTGGGCCTCATTCCGTCGAGCCTGGCGGGCCTCCTGCTCGTCCGGCGCCAGGTGGACCTGCGGCTTGGATCCGTGACGCCGGCAGTGGTTGTCGCCAGCGCGGTGAGCACCATAGGCGCCATCCTGGGAGTGGCGTTGACGCGCGACGCCCGCTGGTTTGCGGCTGGGCTTTCAGTGGGCGATCTCCTTCTCGTGCTGCTCCTATGGCGGGACTTGCCGGGTCGCGGCTGGGCCCTCGGCCCGGCGCTTCAGCTTCTCCGAGCCGCGCCCCCCCTGGTCGCAATGCAGATCGCATACATTGGCCAGTTCCGGGTGGGCACACTTGTGCTGGGAGTCGTCGGGTCAGCTGTGGCGGTCGGCGAGTATACGGTGGCCACGCGGATCGCCGAGGGTCTGGTGATCCTGGCCGCTGCGATCACGGCGACGGCCTATCCGATGATGACGACCGCCCTGAATCGAGGGGATCGCGTGCTCGCGGGCCGTGTCTTCGAGCGCACCTATGCGATTGCCGTGTTGAGCAGCACTCTCATGGTGGCGGGCCTGGCGGTGCTGGTACGACTCTGGCTCGACATCCTCTTCCCCAGGTATCCGGGTGCGGGGTTTCCGTTCGCGCTCGTGGGCACAGCAGTGATCCTGTTCTTCGCGAGCAGCCAGACGAGCGCCTTGCTGAATGCCGAGCATCGTGATCGCGTCGCGACGGCTTCGTCGCAGTCGGGCCTCCTCGTGACCATCATTGCGACACTCGTGTTGGCGCCCTGCGGGGCCATCGGCGTATCGGCGGCGCGGATCGTCGGGGAGGCGGCGCGCCAACTTCTCGAGATCGTCGCGATAGCTCGTTCGCGCCCAGGTACGGTCGCCCGGGCAGCTGCGTCATGGTTCGTCGCGGCCCCCGTCGTCGCGATTGCCATCGTCGCGGGACTGGATCAGTGGCGCACCGCCTTGACCGGCTTGACCGTGCTTACAGGGGTGCTCGCCGCCTGTTGCGCTGTCGCGCTGACCAGAGGCCGGATCGTGCAGATGCTCCGCGGAAGATAACGTGCTGTCGGGCAGACCGGGTGTAGTCGGTGTCGCCAGCACCATGCCAGGACCGAACGTAGCGGTCCCACAGCCGGGCGCGGAGCCTGTACAGCTGGGGTGCGATTTCCGATGCGTACGAGACGTGGTTGACCGCGCTCTGATATTCGAGATTGGGCGGCGCGCTGCCGTCCGGCCCCAGGCCGCAAGGTCGATCGGAATGGCGGGAGCCTGTTTATACTCGCGACCATGAAGACTGCACTCATCACCGGGATCACCGGTCAGGACGGTTCCTATCTGGCCGAGCTCCTGCTCGACAAGGGGTACCGGGTCGTCGGGATGACGCGACGGTCAAGCACGAACGCGATGGATCGTATCGAGCACCTCCTCGACCGGCTCGAGCTTGTTCAAGGCGATGTTCTCGATCAGGCGTCCCTGATCGCCGCGCTCCGGTCATCGGCACCCGACGAGGTCTACAACCTCGCCGCCATGAGTTTCGTGCCCACTTCCTGGAATCAGCCGGTGCTGACGGGAGAGTTCACCGGCCTTGGTGTCACTCGCATGCTCGAAGCGGTGCGCCAGGTCAACCCCAGGATCCGGTTCTACCAGGCTTCCTCGAGTGAGATGTTCGGCAAGGTCCGCGAGGTCCCGCAGACTGAGTTGACCCCATTCCACCCTCGGAGCCCGTATGGGGTGGCCAAGGTGTACGGGCACTTCTTGACGGTGAACTACCGCGAGAGCTTCGACATGTACGCCGTCTCGGGCATCCTGTTCAACCACGAGTCGCCGCGGCGCGGCTTGGAGTTCGTTACCCGCAAGGTCTCCGATGGCGTCGCCAGGATCGTCCTGAAGATGGCGACTGAACTGCGGATGGGCAATCTCGATTCCCAGCGGGACTGGGGCTTCGCGGGCGACTACGTCCGGGCCATGTGGGCGATGCTTCAGCGGCCCGAGCCCGCCGACTATGTGGTTGCCACCGGCCTCGCTCACTCCGTCCGCGACCTGTGCCGGATAGCCTTCGAGCACGTCGGCCTGGACTACGAGAAGTACGTCGTGGTCGACGAGAGCTTCTACCGGCCGGCCGAAGTCGACCATCTCCTGGGTGACGCGACCAAGGCGCGCGCCGCCCTCGGCTGGGCTCCTGAGGTTGGATTCGAGGAACTCGTGCGGATGATGGTGGACGCCGACATCGCCCGGCTCAGGGGCCATTCCGTCCCGCGTCTGGACGTGGCTCTCCCCGCAGGCCACGCCTGAGCCCGATGCGGATCTTCGTCACCGGCGCGATCGGCTTCGTCGGCGGGTGGTTGGCAACGGAGTTGCGCGGGCGCGGACACGAGGTAATCGAGGCGCCCGGCCCCGAACAGCTAGACATCGCCGATCGGGACAGTCTCGCCCGATGGTTCGATGATCCTGCGGGCCCACCCGATGCGGTCATCCACCTCGCCGGAATGGCATTCGCGCCGGACGCGGGCCAGGACCCGGCGGAGGCCTTCCGGGTCAACGTCGGGGGCACAGTGGCGGTGTTCGAGGCACTGCGCGAGATCGGCATCCGACCTGCGGTACTCGTCGCGGGTTCGTCCGACGTGTACGGATCCCCGCGGCCTGGAGATCTGCCGCTGACAGAACAGGCGTCGCTCAGTCCGAAAAGGCCGTATGCGCTATCGAAGGCTGGCCAGGAGGGCGTGGCTGTCGAGATGTCCGGCCGGCACGGCTTCCCCGTCGTGGTGACTCGCTCCTTCAATCACACCGGGCCAGGCCAGCGGTCTGTGTTCGTCGTGCCCGCAATGGCTCACCGAGTCATGGCCGTCAAGCGCGGGCAAGCGCGCGCGATCCCTGCAGGAAACCTTGAAGTGCGGCGCGACCTGACAGACGTTCGCGATGTCTCGGTTGCATACAGTCTCCTGATCGAGGCGGCAGCGACGGGTTCGCTCGCCGACAGCTGCACGATCGTCAACGTGGCTTCCGGCACCGCCTTCGCCATCCGATCGATAGTCGAGCGTCTGTGCGCGCTGGCCGGCGTCGAGCCGGTCATCGACGTCGATCCGTCTCTGGTGCGCGCGAGTGATCCGCTGGAGATCCGAGGGGACGCTTCGCTCGTCCGTCAACTGGTTGGCTGGCAGCCGCTAATCCCGCTGGATCAGACCCTCGGCGATATTCTCGCCTCCATCTAGCGAGGGTTCGCTTCACTCTGATGACCGACATGCCGCTGATCGATGTCTCGACAGGCAAGGGGACTACGGTCTGCGACCTGACGGCAGGCCAGGGTTTCTGGACCGGCGGGTCTTCGCGTCAGCGTCCCGAGCCGGCCAGGACCGCGGGCACGGTTCTGGCGATGATCTTGACATCCAGCCAGAGCGACCAGGTGTCGATGTATTTCAGGTCCTGCTCTACCCAGTGGTCGAACTCCGGACTACGGCGAGCCCCGACCTGCCAGAGCCCCGTCATCCCGGGCTTCATCGACAGTCGACGCCGGTGCCAGACGTCGTAGTCGGCCACCTCTGATGGGAGAGGCGGCCGTGGCCCGACCATGCTCATCTGTCCTCTCAGGACGTTCCACAGCTGGGGCAGCTCATCGAGCGACGTTCGCCTCAGCAGCCGTCCGACTCGAGTGACTCTCGGGTCGCGCTCCAGCTTGAAGGCGTGGCCGCGGACGGAATTCAGGTGACGCAGGCCATGAAGTTGCCGCTCGGCGTCAAAGCACATGGTGCGGAACTTGACCATCCTGAAGGTCCGGCCATGCAGGCCAACCCGCTCCTGTCTGAAGAGCGCCCCGCCGGGCGAGTCCAGCTTGACCATCGCGGCAATCAGGAGCATGAGCGGGGACAGGATCACAAGCAGCGCCGCTGCGCCCAGGAGGTCCACGATTCGCTTGGCCATCAGGCCCAGCGTTCGGTCCGCTCCGTTGGCGAGCGAATAGACGCCGATGCCATCGATGGTCTCGAGCCGGCCCAGCGTGAGAATGCGTTCGACCGGGGTAACGGGGATCCGGACGACTTTGCCTTCCTGCTCGCATAGCCGCGCGGCCTGCTCGATGAGGCCCTCGCTGGTGAATGGGAGGCAGATCGCAACCTCGTCCACGATTCGGCTATGCAGGACGAATTCCAGATCATCCACCAGGCCGAGCAGGGGCCGCCGCAGATGGACTCCGTTGTCTGTCTCATCGGCCTTCAGGTGTCCGATGACCACCAGGCCGAGCTCATGGTGGGACTCGACGAGGTCGACAAAGGCCTTCGCTCGCGCATTGGCGCCCAGAACGAGCATGAACCGCGTGTTGCGACCGTGGTCGCGCAAGGAAATGAGGAACACCCGCATCGCGATCCGCACGGACAGGGCGGCCGCAGCCAGGAACGGGAAGACGAACAGCAGGAACAGGCGGCTGACGTCGGGCAGCTTGAGCAGAAACAGGGCGCTCAGGGTGATCACCCCAAGGGTGCTGGCCGCCTTGAGGATCTCGGCGGCCTCGCCCCGGACCGTCCACCGAGCGCGGCCCTTGTATAGCCCACGGAGCCACAGCAATCCAATCCAGAGCACCACGAATGAGGCCACGGCCAGCCTGGGGTCCGGCATGGCCGGGTCCAGCGCTATGGACCAGTCTTCGGTCGGGCCGAACCGCAGCAAAGTGGCCGCGTTGACGACGATTAGGGCCAACATCGCGTCGGCGGTCATGAGCGCCAGCCGAAACAAGTAGGCGTGGCGACGAATCATCCAACCCTCTCCCGGAAGGCTCCCGTCGGGTGTGCCTTCCCCTGTCAAACGGACGCAAGTATCCCTCGCACCGAGCATTCTATGCAACTGCCGTCCGCGGCCGTACCGATCGCCTCTATTCGGCGGACGTGCCTGGAGCGCGCACTGTGCTATTGTCCGGCCGCTGTGGATACCATCGGATCACCGAAGCGACGGCTGAGGGAGTCGCGCTCGATTGCCGCCGCCCTATCCTTCGTATGGCCCGGCCTCGGGCAGCTCTACGCTGGCAAACGCCGTCAGGCGGCCATCTTCGCGGCCCCTGCCCTCGTCGTGGCTCTGTTGCTGCTGTACCAGGCCCGGCAGGGGCTAACGGTGCTGGCTGCCCGGTTCCTGGACCCGGCTTTCGCGCTCTGGGCGCTGGTGATCATCATCGGTCTGGGGGTATGGCGGGCCATTTCGGTGATGCACGCCTTCCAGGTGGTTCCCGAGGCTGAGGCCACAT
>Ga0315555_1001692_pt1 | contig 15812 bp, 12 predicted proteins | sample SalMarSW160380MG_FD_202113 | JGI IMG/M metagenome (GOLD analysis project Ga0315555, IMG submission 202113) | Salt marsh sediment microbial communities from the Plum Island Ecosystem LTER, Massachusetts, United States - Salt Marsh Sediment SW1603-80 ... | reverse complement strand
CGTGTTCTCGCCGTGTTGTCTCCACGAGAAACCGAGACTGGTCACGATAGCGTCCAGCGCCTCCGCCCACGGCACGCCGTCCAGATTGACGGTGACCGTTCCCTGCACCTTCTGGGAAACGACCACGTTGATGCCGCTCTGCTCCGAAATGTCCTTGATGACGTCCCTTACGTTCCGGTCCGCGGCCTTGATGACGACGTCCAGCTGCTTCACCACGTAGACGTTTTCCGCCACCGCCTCCACCTTGCATCCGGCCGTCCTGGCGACCAGCTCGAGAGCGATACGCCAGTGGACGTCCTGCAGCCGCACGTTCAGAACTCTCCGACTGGGAAGCTTGCGGGCGACCAGGTCCTCCCCCTTGCCGGGCAGGGTGAGGATGTTCACCCCGATCTCAGCCGAGATCTTCTCCAGTATCGAGGTTAGAGAGACCCTGTCGGCGTTGATGCTGATGGTCTTCTGGGGGTCCGTCTTCGCGATGAGATTCAGCGGCAGCTGACGCCCCAGCTTCTCCTTGGACACCACGGCGCAGTTGCCCTCGATCCAGAGATGGTAGCCCTGCTTCGAGGCGATCTCCTTTATCGCGGTCTCCCACGACTGGCTCTTCACGTTGACGGAGATGATGTCGTCTATCCCGGGCGTCATGATGAGCTGAACGCCCGCCTGCTCCGCTATGCTCTTGAGAACGTGCGCGGCGGAGACGTTTTGCTGGCTGATGGTCACCTTCTTGTCGGCTGCCAGCGCGCTCCCGGCGGGAACGAGAAGCATCATTCCCAGCACGAGCCCGATAAGAACAGAATCCCGCAATCTCTTTCGCCCAAGTCTCATCATTGCCAACTCCTTTTCCCTAGAGTTCCTCTCCATGCCTTTGTTATCGTCTTCCACCCCTGCCACTGCCCTTGGCCTTGCCGGCAGCGGCACCAGTCGCGGCCATCGTACCCGTGAATGTATACGTGTGCGCGGTCAGGTCGAGATGCATCGCCGTTTCCGCGTCGGTTCCGGCCCTGAGAGTGAACTCGTCGGTCGAGATGAACCGCTCGTACCGCTCCAGCAGGTTCAGGAACTTGCTCGCGCAGTAGAACCCCCGTCGCCTCTTCGACGAGGAGACGGTGCAGTCGAACTTGACCTTCTTGTACGACCCGGCGGCGGCGGCCGTCCCTCTCTGCCGGCCGCCCGGCGAGTCGGAGAGCGGGGAGAAATCGCTCACGTTGCAGTCGGACAGCACCGCCTGCTCCGAGAGCATGGTCATCAGGTTCTCGATCTCCTCCGCGTCGGGAAGGATCCGCTCGTACTCCTCCATCATGGCCTCGAGCTCGTCTTTCTTCTCCTTCGCGGCGGGAATCTTCTTGATCTTCTGATCCAGCTTCGAGATCTCGACCTTGAGCGCCCTCGTGGCGTCCTCCGCTTTCGTGATGTTCTGCTTCGTCGTGTAGGAGAGGAACGTGAACAGGCCGATCAGCACGACGAATACCGCGACGGACACGATAAGCAGCGTCTTCTCCGAGGCTCTTGCACGTACCGCCATTACCGCCCCCTTCCTTTCTTCTTGGCAGGAGGCGGGGGCTCGACGCGCGGCTTCATGGTGACGCGCAGGGTGAACTCGCAGATGTTCCCCTTCTCCCCCTCCTCGCGGACGACCGTGTTTTCCGGATCGATATCCTCACAGTCCTCGAAGAATTCGCTCTTCCTCAGGTTCTTCATGAAATCGGCCGCGGCCTTCAGCTCCGGAATGATGCTGTAGCCGTCTATGACGATCTCCATCTTGGGTGCGCCCCCGTATGCGGAGCCGGTCCGTTCCGATATCTGCACCTGCTTCAGGGAGATATCCGGAGCGTCGTTCTCGATGACGCGGTGCAGCTGGTACAGCTTCTTCGACCAGATGTACCGTTCCTTGCCGATGTTCTGGACCGTGGTGATCCGGAGCTGGAAGAAGTCGATCTGCTTCTGAAGCTCGTCGTGCACCTTGGCCTCCTCCTCCTTCCGGGTCTTCTCGCTCTGCGCGTTCTTCAGGGCCGCCTCGGCCGTCGGCAGCGTCTTGAACTTGAGCACGAGGAACAGGAACAGGACCGTGGTCGTAAGCGCCACACCGAACACGATGACCAGGAACCTCCCCAGGGGAGTCTTCTCGAGCGGTCTGAGTTCTTCAGGCAGAAGGTTAATCTTAATCATGACAGTGTACCCACCCTCGCCGCGAGCCCTAAGGCCACCGGCACCGTTCTGACGTGAGATTTCAGCTGCCCCATCTGGTGAGCGGGCAGCTCCAGTTTCAATCCTTCGAGCGGATCCCAGAAGTTCGTCGGCTTGCCGAAATGCTGCTGGAACACCTCCATGATTCCGGCAAGCTGGGACGTGCCTCCCGAGATGAGCACCTCTTCCACGAGCTTCTCGTGCTGGTTTTCGAAGTAGTCGAAGGAAAGACTTATTTCGCTCATGAGGTCGTCGAGGGGCCCCAGGACCGCCTCCATCACCTCTTCCGCGTTCTCGCCCGGGTTCTTCTTGAGCTCCTCTGCCTCCTCGTTGTTGATGCTCAGCCGCCGGGCGATGGACTCGGTCAGACCGACCCCGCCCCCCGGCACCTCTCTGGTAAAGAAGGAGTTCAGCCCCGACATGACGTTGATGGATGTCTTCTCCCCGCCCACGTCCACCAGGGCGATCACCCGCTTCTCCCGCTCTCCCTCCGGTTTGTACATCTCTCTGAACTCGAAGGCGTTGCCGAGAGCGAAGCAATCGTGATCGATTATGATCGGGTACAGCCCCGCTTCGCCCAGCTCGCCGACGTGCTCCTCGATGATGTCACGTTTGACGGCCGCGAGGCGCACCGCGACCTCGGAGGACGGCTCCTGTCCCTCCGCAAGCGGCTCCTCGGCCAGCATCTCGCAGTCGATAACCGCCTGGTCCACCTCGAAGGGGATGTACTTGTTCGCCTCCACCATCACCGCTTCCCTGAGTTTCTCATCAGGCATCCTCGGCATGGTCACGTACCTGACCGGCACCAGTCGCCCGGACACGGCGGTGACCACGCGCCTGGTCTTGATTCCCCCGCGGTTGAGCGCAGCCAGGATAGCTTCCTTCCTCTTGGTCTGATCCTCCACCGCCGCATAGCCGAACCCGGTAACAGCGATTTCCTCTCCGACTCCGGTCACGGAGACTTCGACGCAGCGGACCTCGCTGGTACCGATGTCAAGCCCAATGAGCTTCTGCTTCTTTGCCACGGTCAACTCCCTGTTTCTGACGCCCGCTCGGCATAGAGCGAATTTGCCTGGTCGTATGAATCAATATCACCTATATCGAACCACGAATCCGTGAAGACCCATCCGTACACGTCCCTCTTGTTGTACAGCCATTCGATGTAATAGCCCGGCGCGTCGGGATTGTTCCCCCCGAGAAGATACTTGTCTATCAGGCTGCGGTTGTCCGCCGGAAATATATAGAGACATATGGATACGAGCGAGGTCTTCGGATTCGCGGGCTTCTCCTCGAACCGGACGACCCTTTCCTGATCGTCCAGCGCCACCACGCTGTACTGGCTTATGAGATCGCTGCCGGACATGTCCTTGAGCGCTATCGCCGCGGTGCCTTCCTTCCTGTAAAACGACACGAAAGAGTTCAGATCGAAATCGAACAGGTTGTCACCCGCCACCACCAGGTGATCCTCCACGATCTCCGCCTCCCCGAGCACGTAGCGGATGTCGTCTATCGCGCCCAGCCGGTCATCGTTGGACAGGGTGCCGTCGTTGATGACCTCTATCGGCTTGGTGGCCGGGCAGGAGGCGGCCCAGTCACACATCTGAGCGTGGAATCTGTCGTTGGTCACCACGAAGTACGCGCTGATCTCGTCCACGGCGTTCAGGTTCTCGACGATGTAGTCGATCATCGCCTTCCCGCCTATGGGAAGAAGCATCTTAGGCTTGTTCTTTGTAAGGGGATACAGACGGGTGCCGTACCCCGCAGCGAGGATGATAGCTTTCATGTCCCTTTATATGTGCGCCGCCCTATACCACCGTCCAGTATTACCGCAAATCTCTGTCCAATTTAGAACATAGGATTGTACAGACTTCCTTTCGTATGTCAAGAGTCTGAATCGGCCCAAAAGTTCTGAAAACGGCCGTTTCGGGCGGCAGGCGGGGGCTCCTCTCGCTCATTCTCGGCGGCCATGGATGCGGAAATGACCGCCTCCGAGGACGATCTTCGGCCGACAGAGGAACGCGGACCGTCGGCCGAACCTCGAACCCGCTCGTGAAGCCTCCGCCTGCCGCCCGCCTTCGACACGTGTGATAACTCACCGTTTCTATTGACTTGGCGCGCCGACTGGTCTACGGTATCGCTTCTTAGAGAGGAGAATGGTAACCGACCCTATTTTTCAGGAGAACGAACTGACCGCCAAAGACAAGGCCAAGCTGTGCGCCCGGATCGCCGACTCCAGGAAGGCTACAGACGTGGTGGTCTCATACATCCGTGACCAGATCAGCATTACGGACTACTTCGTCGTCTGTACCGTATCCAACAAGCGCCAGATGAAGGCGATCTCCAACGAGGTCCAGAAGGAGCTGAAGAAATCGGAGATCAGACCGTTCAGCGTGGAGGGCATCGATAACGGAACGTGGGTGCTTCTGGACTACGACGACGTGGTGCTTCATCTCTTCCAGGCGGACCAGAGGGACTATTACGCTCTCGACATGCTCTGGGGTGACGCGCCCACGGTGGAGTGGAAGGAACCGTCATGCGGAAGCTGAAGCAGCGGATCGAGACTCTTCTGTCGAAGGCGCTCTCCGAGCTCAAGACGAAGGGCGCCCTGGGAAAGATCAAGGAAGGGCAGATCGCGGAAGCGGCCGTCTGTGAGCCGCCGTCGGACCCGGAGCGGGGCGACCTCGCCAGCGCGTGCGCGCTCCAGCTCGGCAAGAACAGGGAAACGAACCCCAAACAGCTCGCCGCCCTCCTCGCCGAGCGGCTTCAGGAATCCGCCGGAGGTATCGTGAAGGAGGCCCGCGCCGAGGGCCCCGGCTTTCTCAATATCTGCTTCGAGAAACAGGTCTATCTCGACCTGCTGAAGAAGATCCACACCCTGGGACCCGACTGCGGGCGCGCCGAATCGAAGACGGGAAGGAAGGTCCAGGTGGAGTTCGTATCCGCGAACCCGACCGGTCCGCTCTCCGTCGCGCACGGAAGACAGGCCGCGGTGGGCGACTGCCTGGCGAGGATCCTGGACTACAGCGGGCACGACGTGACGAGGGAGTACTTCCTGAACGACACCGGGAATCAGATAGACCTGCTCGGCCGATCGATCCACGCACGTCTTCTCGAGGCGGCCGGAAGAGAATCGGAATTTCCCGAAGAGGGATACAGGGGCGATTATGTCAGGGACATCGCCGCGGGGCTCGGGACGGACGAACGGAACCGCCTGCTGGAACTCGATGCAGGAAAGGCGGCGGGCGAGCTTTCCCGGACCGGGATGAAGCAGATACTGAGTGGTATCAAGAAGGACCTCCGCACGTTCCGGGTGAAGTTCGACGAGTGGACGAGCCAGGCGAGACTGGAAAAGAAGGGCGCGGTCGACGACACGCTGAAGAACCTGAAGAAGGCGGGCTACACCTACGAGAAGGACGGGGCGCTGTGGATCAAAGGAACGGAGCTGGGGGATTTTCAGGACCGGGTCCTCGTGAAGGCAGACGGCTCCTACACGTACCGGACGCCGGACATCGCGTACCACGCGGGCAAGTTCGCCCGCGGATTCGACTGGATCATAGACCTGTGGGGTCCCGACCATCATGGACATATCCCGTCCCTCACCTCGGGCGTGAAGGCGCTCGGCCTGGACACGAAAGGGCTCGACCTGCGAATTGTCCAGCAGTGCACCCTCTGGAAGGGCAAGGAGAAGGCGAAGATGTCCACCCGCGCCGGGTCGTTCGTAACGCTGCGCGAGGTGATGGACGAAGTGGGCGTGGACGCCGCGCGGTTCTTCTTCCTGATGCGTAAAATGGATTCTCAGCTCGACTTCGACCTGGAGCTGGCGAAGCAGAAATCCCTCGAAAACCCCGTCTATTACGTGCAGTACGCGCACGCCCGCATCGCCGGCATCTCCACGCACGCGCTGAAGGACCCCCGCTTCAAGAAGGGCGACTTCACCGACTCCCTGTACTGCGGCAAGGCGGCAGGGCTGGACGCGCTGACCGAAGAGGACCTGAAGCTGGTCCCGATCATGGCCCGGCTCCCGCTCGAGGTCGACGGCGCGGCTCGCAACCTGGACCCGCAGAGGATCACCAAGTACGCGCACGATCTTTCCGCCGTGTTCCAGAGATTCTACACCCTCGGAAAGAAAGACCCCGCCTACCGGGTGGTCACGGACGACACCGACCTCTCGAGGGCCCGGCTGTATCTCATCGGCGCGTTCGGTTACGTCCTCAGGGCGTCCCTCAGCCTTCTCGGGATAAGCGCTCCATCGAGAATGTGATGGATAACGACGCGCAGGAGCTGCCGCCGCTGAAGAGCATGAGCCTCGGCGAACACCTCGAGGAGCTCCGCAGGCGCGTCGTGCTGAGCGGCATCGCGATCGGTGCATGCATGGTGATATGCTGGATCCTTCACGACAGCGTTCTCGTCGACCTGCTCAACGCCCCGCTGGATATTGCCGCCGGACGCTACGAGAATCCGTACTCGTACCACAATCCGTTGCTCGACGTCCTGCGGACGAGGCTTCCCGGACTGGCGAACGTGGGAGAGCTCAACGTGATGAGCCCGTTCGCGCCCATCGTGATGAAGCTCAAGGTCTCCCTCCTCGCCGGCGCGATACTCGCCTCTCCCATCGTGATAATGCAGCTGTGGAAGTTCGTCGAGTCCGGACTGTACACGCGCGAGAAGAGATACGTGGTCGTCTATGGCGCAACATCCCTCCTGCTGTTTCTGGCGGGATGCGCCTTCTCGTTCTTCGTGCTGTTTCCGCTGGCCATCGCCGTGATGCTCGGGGGGACGAGGTACGGCATCGTGCTCAAGATCGAGGAGTACGTCTCGCAGGCGACGTTCTTCACCGTGGGGGTCGGCTCGATATTCCAGATGCCCCTGGTGCTTCTATTCCTGGCCAGGATGGGCATCGTGAACGTGGACACGCTGCGCGCGAAGCGGCGCCACGTCATCGTCGGGATACTGGTAGTGGCGGCGATGATCACGCCGCCGGACCCGCTGACGCAGATCATCGTGGCGATTCCGATGCTGATGCTGTACGAGCTAAGCATACTCATTCTCAAGATTAGGAGCCGCACCAGCGACTCCAAGGGAGCTGAATGATGGACAGGGAAAAGCTGGAGAAGGCCGTTCGACTTCTTATCGAGGCAATCGGAGAGGATCCTCAGCGCGGCGGGCTGAGGGACACCCCGCGTCGCGTCGCGTCGATGCTGGCGGAGACGCTGGGCGGCGCGGATAGATCACCCGCCGAGATCCTGACCGTTCTGGAATCGGAGCACCACGATGAGATCGTCCTGGTGAAGGATATTCCTCTCTACAGCACGTGCGAACACCACATGCTGCCTTTCATCGGGCGTGCCCACGTGGGATACATCCCGGAGGGCGGCCGGATAACCGGACTGAGCAAGATCGTCCGGGTCGTGGAGTGCTTCGCCCGGCGGCTGCAGACGCAGGAGAGGATGACGGCGCAGATCGCGGACGCGATCATGGATCACCTGAAGCCCCGGGGCGTGATCGTCATCATCGAGGCGGAGCACCTGTGCATGGTGATGCGCGGGGTGAGGAGCCCCGGCTCGAAGACGACCACCAGCGTGGTGCGCGGCATCTTCCGGGAGAAGGCGGCCACCAGGGCGGAGGCGATTCAGCTGATCAAGGGATCGTCGCAGTCGAAGTTCTAACGCGCCGCGCGGGTGCGGTTCCGGCCGGCGCGCTTGGCGTCGTACAGCGCGTTGTCCGCCTTGCGCAGGATCTCGTCCTTGTTGTCGCCGTCGGCCGGGAAGGTCGCCACCCCTATGCTCACGGTCACGCCGCCGTCCGGCTGTTCGTCTTCCTTGGTGAAATCCCACGCTTCTATGGCCGCCCTTATCTCCTCGGCCCTCTCGAAGGCCTTGTCCCTTCCGATGTGCGGCAGCACCACGGCGAACTCTTCTCCGCCGTAGCGAGCCGCGGTGTCTTCCTCGCGCGTCATGTTTCTCAGCACCTCGCCTGCGATTCGAATCACCTCGTCGCCGGCGGCGTGTCCGGCGTTGTCGTTGTAGTACTTGAAATGATCGAGATCCATCATCAGGAAGGACACCGACTGGCCGCTCGCCCGCGCCTGGTCCACCGCCTCGTTGGCGTGCTCGTGGAACGTGGCGTGATTCCAGAGCCGGCTCAGGGAGTCCGTCTTCGACTGCCGGAGCGTCTCTTCGTAGACGCGGGAGTTCTCTATCGCCCGGCCCGCCTGGTTGGCGAACATCGCGAGCATACGAATGTCGTCCCTGGTTATCTGCTGCCTGCTGTAGAGCTTGTCCGCGAGTATCGTCCCAAGAACCTTCGAATGCGAGTGAAGCGGGACCGCGACAAACAGGTTGCATTTCAGCTGGTCGAGCGTCCGGTCCTTCACCATGCTTCTCCTGCCCGGCGTCGTTATCTCGAACGGCATCCCCTCCAGGCACGCCTGCGCGATGATGCCCGAGTCTTCCGTCAGCGGAAGGGATATCTTCTGCACCAGATCGTTGAGCGGCTTGTCCGGGCTCTCCTCCCAGCTGTGGTACGAGTAGATGAGGTCGTCCAGCGTGACGTCCTTGGATTCCATCTCGTCCCACACCCGGCTCGCCTCCTCGCCGGTGGCGGGGCCTATCGCCATCGCGCCGTCGATCGCACGACGGTGTTCGTTGCTCAGAAACAGAAGCGCCCGGTTGAACCCGAGCCCTTCCTTGCACGTGATGGCGGTGAGGATCATGTAGAGGATCTCGTCCAGCTTCAGCGTGGTGCGCATCGCGTTGCCGATCTCGTAGAGCATGCGCAGCTCGGCGCGCGCCCTGTCGAGGTCCTGCCTGAGTTCCTGTTCCGTGTTCATCGCCCCTTCATCCATTCCGAGTCGTCTGCAGAAACCGGCTTACAGGCCCAGGATCTCCTGCAAAGGCGTCGTATCGGAGAAATCCGGTATGAGGATGTCCGCTCCCGCATCCGTAAGTCGCGTGCGCTTTCTCTCGCTCCATCCCTGCCGCTCTATCTCGTCGACGGCTACCCCCACCGCTATCGCTCCGACAGCCTTCGCTTCCCGTATCTCCACCGGTCCGTCGCCGAACACCGCCAGCTCCGGGCCCTCCATCTCGTGCTCGACCAGTATATCCTTTATCACCTGCGCTTTCGAGTAATCCTCGATGCGGCCGATCGCCCCGTAGATGCGTCCCTCGAACATGTCGGCGACGCCGAGCGCGGCGGACTCCCGCCGAACGTCGTCCCGGTCCGTGCCGCTGGCGACGTACATCCGGACGCCCTTGCCGAAGAGGTCCTCCACGAACTTCCTGGCGCCGATTACCATCAGGTCATCCCGCGTCACCTCTCCCCTCTCCAGCCTGCCGACACGTTCGTTGACCACCTCGAGCAGGCGCCGGTTGTACTCCGCCTTGTACTCAAACGCGTCGAGCGGCTCCCCGCCCGCCTTCTTCACCGACTCGACCAGCCAGTCCATCTGCAGAATCGTCTGTATCCCGGTGGACTTTTCTATGTACGAATAGACCTCGTCCGCGACATCCTCCCCTCCGCGCGCCTCGGAGAGCACCTCGATCATGTACGGGCCCATCACCTTCTCCCAGCCCTCCCGTATCACCGAGACGGTGCCGTCGAAATCGAACAGCACCTGTTTCACCATCCCCTTCGGGACCTCGTTCAGTATTTCCATGTTCCTTCCATTCACGTACTGAGAATCCGGTACGGTAGAGGAGCGGGCATCCAATGTCAAGCTGCAGCTTGTCGCTTCCGTGCCCCCGGCCTTCCGTGCTATACTGTCCCGTCCGGCGACGCAGATCACTATGTATACAAACCCCGAGAGGAGGAGCCGATGAGAGCATCCGTCGTATTCGTGTGTGCCGCCCTGCTGATCGCGACCGCCGCCGCCGAGGATTTCCCCAAGCCGTACGCGCTGCCGTGCACCGAACGGGAAAACGTGTTCGAGTTCATCCAGAAGCCGAAGGTCACCATCGTCGCAAAGGACAAGTACGCGATCACGTTCGCGGTGAAGGGAAACTGCGACGTCACCGCCGGCGTTGTCGACAGGGAAGGCAGGGTGGTGCGCCACCTGGGCGCGGGGGTCCTCGGCCCGAACGCGCCGGAGCCGTTTCAGAAGGGAACGCTGGTACAGAAAATATACTGGAACGGCAAGGACGATCTGGGAAGGTACGTGAAGGAGCCGGACGCGCTGCGCGTGTCCATACAGCTCGGGCTGAAGCCGGTATTCGATCGTCTGCTGGGCCCGACCGACCCCAGGAACCTGCCCGGCAGCGTGCTCGGCTTCGCCGCGGACAGGGACGGCGTGTACGTCTTCAGCAAGGGCCGCAACATCTACGTGCGCAAGTTCGACCACGACGCCGACTACGCCGGGACGATCGTGCCGCCGCCGTCCGACCTCCCTGAATCGAAGCTGGGCGGACGCACGTATATCGAATACGAGAAGGGTAAGCGGTCCCACCACGGCGCGTTCATCATGCAGGATATGGGCTTCAACGGCAACTCGGTGCCCGGGCTCGACGACTCGTACATCGGCACGTTCCAGACGGCGTCCTCGAAGGGGCGGCTGTTCTTCTGCAACGGCGGCGGGAGCTACCATCACAATCAGCCCTCCACGCTCTTCTACTTCTACAACGACGGCTCGACGGACCTGAAGGGCTCCAGGGGCAGGCAGTTCATCACGTGGCGGGGCCGCCACACGGAACAGCGCTTCGCCGTCTCGCCCGACGAAAAGTGGGTATACATGGTGGGACTGAGCGGAAACAACATGAACCAGCCGGTGGTGATGCGGTTCTCCGCAGACGGAGACGAACCGGCGACTCCCTTCATCGGCCCGAAGATGACGGGCAAGGGAATGGGCGCCGGCTTCCCTCCCGGAAGCGACAACGATCACTTCAACAATCCCACCGGGATCGATACGGACTCGAAAGGGCGGATATACGTGGCGGACCGGCACAACAACCGGGTGCAGGTGTTTTCGCCGGACGGGAAGCACCTGAAAACCATCGCCGTTCCCGGCGTCTCGATCGTGCAGGTGCACAAGAATACCGGGGCGATATACGCGCTGCACCGCGGCACGGTGAAGGGCAGGGGCGTCGGACGGCTGTCGAAGTATACGTCGTTCGAGAACCCGGTCCAGGAATTCGGCATGGACCACGTCAACGCGAAGACGTTCGTGCTCGACTCGTGGGCGGCGAAACCCCGGGTGTGGATGAACGGATTCGTGCGGGAAGTCAGCCAGTACGAGCGTCCGCCGGTGGCGAACGACGTGACGGTATGGGAAGACGCCGGCAAGGGCTTCAAGATGATATCCGACTTCGACACGGAGGCGGGAAAGAGCGCGGGAGACAACTATATCGGCCGGTGGAGCGGCGGGGTGTTCGACCACGTCAACTGCGACCCGGTGAGGGAGCAGGTGTACTACCAGGCGTTCCGCGGCAATCCGTGGGTCTTCGATCTCAAGACCGGAAAGAAGATCGCGCGGGTGAAGATGCGCGGACCGATAAACGACATCGCGTTCGATAAGCGCGGGTACATGCACATCCATTTCGACCCGGGCTTCCACATGCCGGGGGTAGGCCGGATGGACCCGGAACAGAAGAGCATCTACAAGGACCACCTCGGGCGGGTGCACGAGGACATGACGGTGTACGCCGAGGTGCCGTACGACTACGGCGTGGAGCTCACCAAGCCTCAGACGTGGGGCTGGATCGGCGGGATACCGGTGAAGGACCAGCCCGGCGCGAAGTATTTCCAGGACGGCTTCGGCGTGAACATGCAGGGAGACCTGGCGGTGCAGACGAACATCTACTACATACCCAAGATGGAGGAGGAGGGATTCGCGTCGGCCTACGTGGGACCCAAGGTGCGCGTGGCGCGCGGCGGCACGTGGTTCTGCGACAGCGATCCTTACACCGCATACCTGAAACGGATACAGGAGAAGCTGAGGAAGGGCGAGGAGATCTACTTCATCAAGCGCCGGCCGGGCATACCGCTCGCCGCCGGCACGGTGTGGACGTACGACGCCACCGGAGAGCTCCGCGAGGAGTGCGCGGTGATCGCGCACAAGCTGGTGGTGGGACTGCACATGGACGAGGACGGGTTCCTCTACTTCTCGAACAGCCGGGCGAAGCTGTTCGACGGCAAGGTATTCCTCGGCGGCAAGGGCGGGAACATCGGATCCGCCGAGCCCATAGTGAAGTACAACCGGAACCCGGTGACGTATACCCTTGTGAAGACGAAGCCGAAGAAGGTGCGCTGGCTCATGAAAAACGCGAAGGTGCCGATGGACCCTCTGCCGGACCGGCCCACCGACCTCGTTTCCTTCGGACCGTTCGGCTCGCCGCAGATGGGAGGCGGCGAGGTGTGGGCCGACGGGGTGCTGTGGTTCTACGCCGGTCTGTCGCCGGCCGTGGCGGAGGGCTGCACCTGCCCGGCTTCGCGGTTCCACCTGGACTGGTACAAGAGGTCGTTCCTGCCCGAGGCGTACCGGCGATCGCTCGGCGCGGTCGACACGAACGGAAATCTCATCATGCACTTCGGAAGGTACGGGTCGCTGGACGACGCCCTGGCGATGAAGCAGGGAACCGACGACATCGCGGTGTACCTGCCTCGGTTCGTCAGCGCGACGGACAACTACCTGTGCTTCGACGACTGGGGCGAGAAGCTGGTTTCCTGCCGGCTGACGTACCACGCGGAGGAAACCGCGCCTGTGGTGGAGAAATGACGGAGGAGGTGCTATGAAAACGAGAATCGCATTGGCCGCCATTTTGCTGATCGTCGTCGCCGCCGCCGCGGAGGACTTCCCGGAGCCGTACCGCCCGCCGTGCACCGAGAGGGAGAACGTGTTCGAGTTCACCGCGAAGCCTGCCGTAAAGCTGGTGAGCAAGGACAATTACGAGATCACGTTCGCGGTGAAGGGATACTGCGACGTCGAGGTCGGCTTGATCGACGAGAACGGCTTCGTGGTCCGGCATCTCGGCGCGGCGGTGCTGGGCGCCAACGCGCCGGCCCCGTTCCAGAAGAACTCCCTTCAGCAGAAGATATACTGGAACGGCAAGGACGACCTGGATCAGTATGTCAGGGAGCCGGAGAAGCTGAAGGTGAGGGTGCGGCTCGGCCTGCGGCCGCAGTTCGACAAGCGGCTCGGGGGAGTGAGCGCGAAGAACCTGCCGGGGTACGTCTGGGGCATCGAGGCCGCGCCCGACGGGGTATACGTCTGCATCAAGGGCGCCGGCTCGGGCGGGCACCTGGCCGTCCGCAAGTTCGACCGCGACGCCAACTACGTGATGAGCCTGGTGCCCCCGCCCGCGAACCTTCCCGAAAGCAAGCTTGGAGGCATGGCGTATATAGAATACGAGAAGGGCAAGAAGGCGCTGCACGCCGTCAACGTCATCCAGTCGGTGTCCCGGGACGGGATGGTGTTTCCCGACATAGGCGGCAAGCACGGCCCGGGCAACTGCCAGGTGGCGATCGTGGGGAATCGCATCTATTACGCCAACGCCGGCCAGGCGGTGCGCAAGGGGAACCCTTCGATCCTCCACTACATACACACGGACGGCTCCACGGATCCCGTCGGCATCAAGGGCGTCGAGTTCCTGCCCGGACGGGGACACGCCTTCCCCCGATTCGCCGCGTCGCCGGACGGGTCCGTGCTGTACATGGTGGGGACCGGCGGCAAGAAGCAGATAACGGAATCCGCCGTCTGGGTCAGGAAGCGTGAAGGGAAGGAGCCCGGGAAGGTGTTCTTCGGCGACCCCGGAAAGCCGGGCGCCGGCGACGATAAACTCAACTCCCCCACCGGCATAGACACCGACGCGCAGGGACGGGTGTACGTGCTCGACCAGATGAACAACCGGATACAGGTGCTCTCCCCGGACGGGAAGTTCCTCAAGACCATCAAGATGACCCGACCGATGCTGGTGCGGGTGCACAAGAAGACGGGTGCGGTCTACGTTCTGCATATGGCGCGCGTCCGCGGCAAGAGCGTCCAGCGGATCACCAAGCTGAAATCCTTCGACGATCCCGCCGAGGCGTTCCACCACGACGAGATCGAGGGTTCGATGTTCGCGGTGGATTCCTGGTCGGCCAAGCCCCGGATCTGGATCGGCGGCGGCAAGGTGGACATCGGCACGGTCGGGGTGGGCGCCGACATGACCACGGTGCGCGTCTACGAGGAGGACGGCGGCAGGCTCGTCCTGCTGGACGACTTCGACGAGGCCGCAGAGATAGAAGCGGGGAACGGCTACCGCGGACGCTGGAGCGGCAACCGGGGCCATGGACACCCGCGCGCCAACTGCGATCCGATACGCGAGCACTTCTACCTTGACCGGAAGCACATCTTCGACATGAAGACGGGCAGGTACCTCGGCACGTTCAAGACCGGCGCGTACGCGTACGAGGACATCGACTTCGACAAACGCGGGTACATGCACGGTCACGCCAATCCCGGCTTCGACTACAAGGGCGTCTGGCGGGTGGACCCGTCGCAGAAGAAGCTGGTGGAGGACCGCGGCACGAAGGAGAAGGTCTGGTTCTTCCCCGAGGTACCGTACGACTACGGCCTGGAGAGCAAGGGCAAGTTCAGTTCGAAGTGGATCGGCATCCTCCCGGTGAAGGACCAGCAGGGAGCGAAGTACTTCCAGGACGGCATGGGCGTCAACATGCAGGGCGACGTCGCCGAGGAATCGAATATCTACTACGTTCCGAAGATGGAGGAGGCCGGATACTCCTTCATGCAGCAGGGACTCGCCGAGCGCAAGGCGGCGGGCGAGTACGGCGGCGGCAAGGCGGGCGCGTTCAGCTACGAGAAGTACATCGAGCAGATCCGGACCGCAGAGAAGCAGGGCGAGGCGGTGTACTCCATCGCGCGCCAGCCGGGGATATCCCTCTCCGGCGGGACGATATGGGTGTTCGACCGAACCGGGGAGCTCCGGCACGAATGCGCGGTCTCTGCCGGCAAGTTCATAAACGGCGCCCAGCTGGACGAGGACGGGGCGGTATACTTCGTCAACAGCCGCTCCCGGATGATCGGGGACCGGCACTTCCTGGCCGGGCAGGGCGGCACGTTCGGGATGCCGGACGACAAGACCAACCGCAACCCGTTCACCGCGACGCTCATCAAGACGGTGCCCGGCAAGAAGTGCACCGTTCTGCTGAAGAGCTCCCCCATCAAGCTCGACCCGCCGCCCGACCGTCCGCCCGACCTGATGGACATATCGTTCCCGGACGTGTTCGGCCCGGACAGGCACGCCTGGGTGGAGGGCGCCGAGTGGCTGTACGCCGGCGCGTCACCGATGGTGTCGAACGGCTGCTCGTGTCCGACGATGCGGCACAACACCGACTGGTACAAACGGACCTTCGTGCCCGAGATGTACCGGCACTCGATCGGCATACTGGACACCGCGGGGAACCTGATCGCGCACGTGGGCACGTACGGGAACTTCGACAGCTGTTCCGGCCCGAAGAGCAGAATACCGGTCGGCGACGACGGCATCGGCATCTTCCAGGCCCGCTCGGTGGACGTCACCGACAACTACATGGCGTTCGAGGACTGGGGCGAGCGGATCCAGGTGCTGAAGCTGACCTACCGCGCGGAGGAGACGGCAACGGTTGAATAGCGGAGAGGCGAACAGATCCTGCCAAAG
>Ga0315555_1001689_pt1 | contig 15823 bp, 15 predicted proteins | sample SalMarSW160380MG_FD_202113 | JGI IMG/M metagenome (GOLD analysis project Ga0315555, IMG submission 202113) | Salt marsh sediment microbial communities from the Plum Island Ecosystem LTER, Massachusetts, United States - Salt Marsh Sediment SW1603-80 ... | reverse complement strand
CCCCTCCGGCACAAGGTCCGACAATAGCGCTGATCTGCGGAATCAAACCGGAATAAAGTACGTTTTTCAGAAAGATGTCTGTATAACCCGCCAGAGAGTCAACGCCCTCCTGGATTCGTGCGCCGCCGGAGTCATTGATGCCGATAATTGGCGCCCCAACTTTAGCTGCCATATCGAGTACTTTGACCACCTTTTCGGCGACTGTTTTCGAAAGCGAGCCGCCAAAAACGGTAAAGTCGAAGGCATAGATAAAAACCAGTCGGCTATGAATTGTACCGTAACCGGTTATCATTCCATCACCCAGAATCTTCTTTTGATCCATGTCAAAATCGGTGCAGTTGTGCGTCCGGAACATGTCAATTTCTTCGAAGCTGTTCTTATCCAGCAGAAGGTCAATTCTTTCCCGGGCAGTTAGTTTACTGCGTTCATGCTGTTTCTCAATGGCCGTTTCCCCGCCGCCCAAGCGGGCTTTTTCGACATTCTGCTTTAAATCCAGGATTTTACGTTCTCTGCTCATTTATTTTTTCCTTTGATTTCATCACAATTAACCAATTGGATTCGCCCTCAAGTTAATTAATTCGCTCAAGTTTGCCTATCATTTTGCTGGCAAATTTCGGTCAGGACTTTACTGGAAGATTTTGGATGGAGAAAAGCAATCAGATTGCCGTGAGCGCCATTTTTAGGTTGTGTATCAATCATCTGAATATTTTCGGCAACAAACCGCTTAATTTCACCCTTGATGTCATCCGACTGATAGGCGATATGATGGAGCCCCTCGCCTTTTTTTTCGATAAATTTGGCGATCGGGCTATCCGTTGAAGTTGGTTCCAGGAGTTCGATTTTGACTTCGCCGACTTTAAAGATCGCCGTTCTGACCTTTTGGTCGGGAATTTCCTCGATTCCTAAAAATTCCAGTTTGAGAATGTCCCGATAAAACGGGATATGTTCAGCCAATTTGGTGACGGCAATTCCAAGATGATTGAGTTGAGTAATCATCGATGTTTCATCTCCTTAATCAAACCGTTGATTTTCTGATTGATTAACTTATAGGGACTTGCTTTCTTGAGTAAAATTTCGTTGATCCAGCCATCTAGCTGTGCTTCTAGCCGGGAATTGAAATCAATTTTCTCCCTGATTTTCGCCAATGCTATCACGCGAATTTCATGTTCGAGGTGATTTCTGCGTTTGCGAGTTAAAATCCCGTTCTGAGTAATAGTAGTCAAATAGCGGTTGGTTCTGTCATAAAGCTCATCAATGCCTTTATTGTTTGTGGCGCAAGTCATCACCAGCGGATGTTCCAGATCAGGCTTGTTTTCTCTTTTCAAATTCAGCACATATTCCAATTCGCTATGCAAACGATCAGCTCCATCGAGATCGCTTTTATTAATGATAAAAATATCGCCGATCTCCATTATGCCTGCTTTTAACGCCTGAATTTCGTCACCCAGACCGGGAACCAGGACCAACATTACTACGTCGGCTAATTTGACGATTTCGATTTCGCTCTGACCAATGCCGATGGTTTCGATGATGATCGTATCGTAACCGGCGGTGTCGAAAATCTTGACAGCATCACTGGTCGCACCGGCAATTCCACCAAGATGTCCCCGGGAAGCCATTGAGCGGATGAAAACTTGCTCGTCAGTCGAATATCTCTGCATCCGTAACCGATCACCTAATAGAGCTCCACCGCTAAAGGGTGAGCTGGGGTCCACTACAATCACTGCGACCTTATGATTGTCCCTGCGTAAGCAATCAAGCATTTTGTCCAGCAAGGTACTTTTCCCAACGCCGGAGGGGCCGGTTATGCCCCAGATTGCAGCATTCCCGCAGTGGCTATACAGGCTGTCAATTAATTCCTCTTTCGGCTGGGTCGCTAATCCATTTTCTGCCAGACTAATAGCCTTGGCAATACCGCGGATGTTCCCCTCAAGAATTTGACTGACTAATTCCGGTGACGACTGTTCACTCATTTGCACGATTGGATGAAGTTGATAATATCTTTAATTGGTGTGCCGGAAGTAAAAATTGCCTGAATACCATTTTCTTTTAGAAAAGAAATGTCACTTTCGGGAATGATGCCACCGCCGAAGACGACGATATCGTCTACTTCCTGATCCTTCAGCAGTTTTACCACTTTTGGAAATAGTTCGTTGTGAGCGCCGGAAAGCAAACTGAGGCCGATAAAATCCACGTCTTCCTGGATTGCAGTCCGGACGATTGCTTCCGGCGTCTGTCTTATACCGGTATAAATGACTTCATAACCGGCGTCCTTTAAAGCCCGGGCAACGTACTTAGCACCGCGGTCGTGACCGTCTAAACCGGGTTTGGCAATTAAAATGCGAATTTTTTTTGTCATAGTGATTTATCCTATAAAATGACCGATTCGTGATATTCGCCAAATTCATCGCGCAGTACATTGCAGATTTCGCCCAGCGAGGCGTATTCTTTAACGGCGGTGAGGATATCAGGCATTAAATTCATATTCGGTTCTTTGGTTGTCTGACGCAATTTTTTTAAAGCGGCTGCAACTCTGACATTATCACGCTGCTGTTTTATCTTAAACAATTTAGCAGTTTGAATTTTACCTAGTTGAGGATTGACCGGCTGGGAGTTTACCAAACTAGATTCCGCAATTGTAAATTTATTTACGCCGACGACAATCCGTCTTCCGGTTTCGATTTCCTGCTGATAGCGGTAAGCAGAACTTTGGATTTCCTTTTGGACATAACCCTGCTCGATTGCCTGAACCATGCCGCCCAGTGCTTCGATTTTGTCGAGATATTTCCAGACTTCCACTTCGATTTTGTCGGTTAAGTTTTCGATGTAATAACTACCTCCGAGAGGATCAACTGTTTGCGTTACACCCGATTCATGAGCTACGATTTGCTGGGTTCTTAAGGCAATCCGTACCGAATCTTCAGTCGGCAGATTGAGTGCCTCATCCCGGGAATTGGTATGCAGGCTTTGAGTACCGCCCAGGACGGCTGCCAGGGTTTGAATAGTAACTCGCACGATGTTATTGTCCGGCTGTTGGGCAGTCAAGGTGCTGCCGGCTGTTTGGGTATGAAAGCGAAGCATCATCGCTTTCGGATGACTGGCATGAAATTTTCGCTTCATTAATTTAGCCCAGATCCGGCGGGCTGCCCGAAATTTTGCGACCTCTTCCAATAGGTCATTATGAGCGCTGAAAAAGAATGACAAACGATCGGCATAACTATCCAGCGGCAGCCCGGCTTCCAGGGCGGCTTTGACATATTCAATTCCGTTGGCTAAGGTAAAAGCAATTTCCTGAACCGCAGTCGCCCCAGCCTCCCGGATGTGATAGCCGGAAATGCTGATCGAATTGAATCGCGGAACTTCCCGGGAACAGTATTCAAAAATATCAGTCGTCAATTTCAGGGATGGTTTAGGCGGGAAAATATAAGTGCCCCGGGCAATGTATTCTTTAAGAATGTCGTTCTGCAAAGTGCCGTTCAGTTTAGCTCTGGCAATACCCTGTTTTTCTGCCACCGCAATGTACATTGCCAGCAAAATAGCTGCCGGAGCATTAATGGTCATCGAGGTTGAAACTTGATCGAATGGGATATTATCAAAGAGAATTTCCATATCTTGCAACGTATCAATCGCTACCCCGACCTTACCGACTTCTCCTTCAGCGGCGGGATGATCGGAGTCGTAACCGATCTGGGTTGGTAAATCAAAAGCAATCGAAAGTCCGGTTTGACCTTGCGCCAGTAGATATTTGTAACGTTCGTTGGATTCCTCGGCAGTACCAAAACCGGCATACTGGCGCATCGTCCAGAGACGACCGCGGTACATATTTGGTTGAACCCCGCGGGTAAAAGGATATTCACCGGGCATTCCCGATTTTTCCAGATATCTTTCAAAATCGCCCGATTCCGGTAGCGCTACCCGTTCGGCTTCTATCCATGATCCCGTCGTAAACTTGGTTTCCCGTTCTGGAAAATGGTCGGTGACGCTCTTCAGTATTGTTGCTTCCCAATCTCTCAGTTTTTTCAGGAAGCGTTTATCTATAGCCATTCCGGCATCTCCTTTTTTCTATATGTATGCGAAGGGGACATTGCTTAATTAATTTCGGGATACGTTATTCCTTTTCTCAGAAATCTTGAAAATAAGGACAAATTTTATACCAACCGCTTTCTCACTATGAGTCTCTTTCAAAATATTAAAGAGACTGAAGGACAAAAACAATATCTTCTCGATGCAATCAGTTAGTAATTGCCGTCGTCTATTCTCATTATAGAGAAAAATAAAAATCCTTAATTACCAGTGGAAATCCTGTTAAAAATTGACAAAGATACTTTATTTGTATTGGATAATGGTTAAATTAAAAAGGTTTTTGGTTTGAATTGGGTAGTAAAAATATAGATGATTTACTTTTTTCTTAGGTATAATCCTCGATGAATTTATATCTACGGATGCTGCGCTGGGTGAAGCCTTACTGGAAAATACTGGTAGGAGGTATTCTGGTGTCCTTAGTGTTTGTTGTCTTTAATAGTGCTTCTGTCTGGTTGACGGCTTCCTTTGTTAATGTCATTTTTCCCCAGGAGCACCAACAGGTAATCCAAAAAAGTAAGCATGCCTATCCGAAGACGGCCCTTGAAGAAAAACTCGATCTGAATACCAATATAAAAAACCTTACGAACAAACTGCTGATTCGTGAAAATCCTTTGACTTCCTTGAAAATTTTATGTCTTATGATTTTTACCACATTCTTATTGAAGAACGTATTCTTTTACATCAAAAATGTTGCATTGGGGTTTGTTCAGTTAAAGTTGATTACCGACCTGCGGAATGCGCTTTACAGTCATTTTCACCATTTGTCGCTATCCTATTTTCATCGCAAGAGAGGGGGTGAGTTACTCTCAATAACCTTGAACGATGTAGGTGTAATGCGACGGGCATTTACGGTAAGTTTTGATAAACTCTTAGTCGAACCAATCAATATTTTAATGTTTTTTATTCTGCTTTTTATCATCTCCTGGAAATTAACTCTCCTGGCAGTTGTCATTTTACCGCTCTCCTTTATCACTATTTCCAAAGTTGGGCAGAGTATCCGACGAAAGTCGCTACGCTCCTCAAAAAAAATAGCCGGCATAATGGCGATTCTGAGTGAAACGATTCAAGGTATCCGGGTCGTGAAAGCCTTCGCTATGGAAGCTTTCGAAAAGCGGCGTTTTTTCCAGGAGACCGAGAAATATTTTCAAATCTTGTTCAAGCGTAAAAAATTGCAAACGATCTCGACGCCATTAAATGAAGCCCTTGGGGTGGTTGTTGGTGTTGTTCTGCTGTGGATTGGTGGTTCCCTTGTGCTTACCGGAAAGGGCCTTGAAGTTGAAGATTTTATTCGGTTTATTATCCTCCTTTTTGCAATTTTAAATCCGATCAAGTCCTTGAATACCGTTAATGTGGATATACAAGAGGGCATGGCTTCGGCTATGCGAGTTTTTTCGATCCTGGATGAAAAGTCGGATATCGTCGAATGTCAGAATCCGCTTAAAATTGAAAATTTTGGGAATACTGTCCGGTTTGAACATGTTTCATTCCGCTATGATGCCGCAGCTGATTATGTTCTCAATGATATTGATTTGGAAGTACATAAGGGGGAAATTTTGGCGATTGTCGGACACAGCGGAGTGGGAAAATCTACCCTGGTGGATCTGATTCCCCGTTTTTATAATCCGACGGAAGGGCAAGTTAAGATTGATGGCAATGACATTAAGACTTTGACATTATCCAGTTTGCGCTCTTTAATGGGCATTGTAACGCAGGAGACGATTCTGTTCAATGACACGATCTTTAATAATATTGCTTATGGTTTGGAAAATGCCGATCCGCAGCAGGTGATCGCTGCCGCTAAGGCAGCTAATGCCCTGGAATTTATCAATGAGTTTCCCGAAAAATTTGAGACCACTATTGGTGATCGAGGTACGCGTCTTTCGGGTGGTCAGGCACAGCGGGTTGCGATTGCCCGTGCCCTGCTGAAAAATCCACCGATTCTGATTTTGGATGAAGCGACCTCGGCTCTGGATACCGAGTCGGAACAAAAGGTACAGGCGGCAATTGACAATTTGATTAAGGATCGAACCGTGTTCGTAATTGCCCATCGCCTGGCAACAATTCAAAATGCGACCAAAATAATTGTTCTTGATAAAGGACGGATTGTGGAATCAGGTACTCACCAGGAATTATTAGATAAAAACGGCTTGTATCGCTATTATTATGATATTCAGTTTAAACTCAATAATCTCGATAGTTAGAATAAATTTTGATGAAAACGTCAATTCGAATTGTATTTGATGCCTATCATCTTTATCATCTGCCTCAATTTGATCCGGTGATTGATAAAATGATTCAGGATGACCGGTTTGAAGTTTTCCTGACGACTTCACCGGAAACCGAACCACAAGAATATAATCTAACGAAGGAGATAATTGAAGCAAGAAATTGCCCACTTATTCTTGTCGATGATGAACACGAGCGGGCTCAAAAAATCAAAGCGCTTACGCCTGACGTGTTTATTTGTGGTTGGTCGCGCTATCCGATTGAGGAAATGGTTCCCGACTCGACCATCGTAGGAATGATTTATCACGGGATTGGGGTCAAACCTTCCTATTGGCGGGATAACAGCAGTCGCCTGAATGTCCGCTTTGTCGAGGGACCTTTCCGCATAAGACAGTTGTGCGAAAAGGGTATCCGAACTGACCTGGAGCTAACCGGATTTCCCAAAATTGATCCCCTTTTTAATGGGCAAATTGGTACCCAGCAAGAGCTGCTGCAAGATCTTGGACTCGATCCCGAGCGTAAAACGATTCTTTATGCGCCGACATTTTATCCCAGTAGTTTTGAAATTTTTTGTGAAAAATTACCACTCCAGTGCACCAAATATAATCTCATTATTAAATTGCATCAATGGTCTTATTTTAGGGAAAGATTCAGCGGGGTCAATTTACGAAGGCATATAAAGTTACTAAATAAGGTCAAACGTAACTTTCCAGAAGTTGCGATTATTGAGTCCCGGCATTATAATATCGTGGATTTGTATCGGGCGGCGGATGTCCTGATAACGGAAGCCTCCTCGACAATTTACGAAATGATGGCCGAGCGAAAACCGGTGATTGTCTGTGATTTTTATAAAAAGAAAATCGGTCATCATCTTCTCCCGGACCGAATATATCTCAGACGTCTGGATGCCGATATGTGTAGTAATCGAACCGATTTTTGTTATCACATAGAAAAACCGAATGATTTATCCGGGGTTTTGGATAAATGTTTTAATACCCCCGATCCTTTTGAGAAAATCCGGGAAGAATATATAAGCGAAATGTTATATAAGCTCGATGGAAAATCGGCAGAACGAATATGCATGGCAATCCTGAACCGGATAAAGTAGAAGGCTTACAACAGTGACGATGAATAACGGAATTTATTATTTTGCCTTTAAGCCCAATCAATTTACCACAATTGCCCCGCTCTGGGAGAAAATTGGTGGTACCTTTTTGACCTGGGAAATTGTGCGGAATCGCTTCGGACGGGTGTGGCCAGTCAAAGAGTGGAAAACCAAATTTTTCCCAAGGAGACGGAATCTCGAACCTATATTTAAACAGCTCCAAAACCTTTTCCCGAGATGTGATTGTCAGGGTATCAGACATCATTATTTAGGACCTTTTCCGGCTGACCTCAAAACGCTGATATGTACTTCGCTTTGGCCGATACCGCCACTAGAAGAACGAGCATTTCCAACTTTCCAGTTTTATCATGGTGTCAGTGATAAACGCTACAAGCTGGGGGGTTCTCGTCGAGAATTTCCGCCGCTTTTGGGCAATTGGGATTTTTGGATGTTACCCGGTGAAAAAGAGCGTCAAAAGCTGTTGTCCGCCGCTCAGGAAGCGGGAATCAATTTGCGACCTGAGCAGCTGGTCAAGATCGGTCACTTGCGATTTGACAAAATAATCAACCGCCAATACAATCGGGATGAAATCAAAAGTCGGGCAGGAATTCCGGATAACGGACGGTTGAACATTCTCTATGCCCCGACCTGGTGTTGGGGTGGAGGTACACTGAAGAGCCACTTCCAGGAATTTTGTAATCGGATACCTGAGAAATATAACCTTATCATCCGCAATCATATTAATGATTCTAACTTTTTGCCGGTAATTAAGCGTCACTGTCAAGAAAATAATCTGCAAAATGTCTATTTTGTAGACGACCGTTGCATGAATTTTAACGACAATATGATCATCGCCGACCTCCTAATTACCGATTCCAGCTCGGTCTCATACGATTTCCTAATAATGGATCGTCCAATCATTTTCAATAAATTAGTCAGTGAAGACGTCCGCCCCGCAGATTACTTGTATGATAACCGGCGCTGCGGTTTTCAGCATGATATTGAAAAAGACGATATCATGAAGCTCATCGAGGCGAGTTTTGCTACTGATCAATTCAAAAGTCAGATTCGCGAGGTTCGTGAAAACTGTTTCTATTTTCTTGACGGGAAAGCGACTGACCGGGCAATTGAATTTATTAGTAAAGTATTAACAGAAGGGAAGTTTTAGGTTAATTTAATTTGGATTTGGATGTCTTAAAGAGAGGTTGTAATGAAAGCAGTAATTCTTGCTGCCGGTTCTGCCCGGCGTCTATCACCGCTAACCGATAACACTCACAAATGCCTGCTGCTGATTGGCGAAAAGAGTATCCTTGAGCATCAGCTTGACGCGCTCGATTATTATGGGGTTCCCGAGGCAGTCATTGTAGTCGGTTTTCTAAAAGAGCAAATCATCGAAAGATTTGGCCGGCAGCATAAAAATATTGCCTTGACCTATATCGAAAATCCCGATTATGCTACAACCAATACGGTCTATTCCCTCTATCTTGCCCGGGATTATTTCCAGGGCAGTGATTTTCTGTATTTCAATGCCGATGTTGTTTTTCATCGTTCGCTGATCGGTCGTTTATTACTCTCGCAATTTTCCACCGCTATGGGTGTCGAAGTAAAACAATGTGGGGCCGAGGAAGTCAAAGTAACTGTCAGTGCCGACCATCGGATTCTGCGAATTGGCAAAAAATTGCCTCCTAAGGAATGTCTGGGTGAGTTTGTGGGCATAGCCAAATTTGGTGCCTCAATAACGAGTGATTTTATCGCCGGTTTGAAAGCGGTTATTGATGAAGGTGAGAAGATGGCATTTTTTGAAAAGGGCGTAGACAGAATTCTCGCAAAACACCAGTTATACTATGAAGATGTCAGCGATATTCCGGTAATTGAAATAGATTTTCCCGAAGATCTGGAGCGAGCTCGCAAACAGGTTTTACCTAAAATCGTTGCCATGAATGAGAATTAATCGAATTTGAATCGAATCTTGAACAAAATCCGCGTATTATTCGACATTCGTCATCTCTATTACCTGCCGCAGTTTTTACCTGTCGCACAGGCGATGGAAAGTGCGGGTAGTTTTGAGGTATATTACTCTGCTTATATTGACAAGGCTCGGCGCGATCAGCAATTGATAAAAAAGGCTATCCTGACCTTTTCCGAAAATTTTATTGATGCTGATAATGAGAAGGCGCGCCGGGCTAAAATTTTATCCTTAAATTTTGATGTCACATTTTTTGGGAAAAGTGCGCATGCCGACGAATACTGCTCAGCTGACACTCTTGCCGTGTTGTTATATCATGGAATTGGCGTAAAATCCTGCTACTACACCGATTATCATCCCCGGATCAATGTCCGTTATGTTGAGAGCCAGTACCGCTACGATGAGTTAAAACATAGAGGTGTAACAACTGAGCTGGTCGTCAGTGGTTTTCCGAAACTCGATTTGCTTTTCGAAATTCAAGATAATAAACCAACGTTGACTATACCAGAGCTTGATCCTGAGAAACCGACAATATTATATGCGCCAACCTTTTATCCGGCTTCGATTGAAGTATTTGGCGATTCATTGGCTGAATTGACCGCAGGCTGCAACTTGATTGTCAAATTGCACCACTTTTCCTGGCTGCTGAAAAAGTATCGTCGTCACTCTGGGTTAATGCAAAATATGTCTGAAAAATATGCCCATGTTCATTTAATTCCACCTGAGCAATATAACATTGTTCCGCTATATAAAATTGCCGATTTGTTGCTTACTGAGGCGTCCTCAACGGCTTTTGAATTTCTGGCTACAGGTAAGCCGGTGATCGTCTGTGATTTTTACCATTTACGCCTGAAGCATCGGCTTTTCCATCGCGCGTTTCGGAAAAGGAGGCTGGATACAGAAATATTGCCGCTGCTCGATTTTGCCGATCATATCGAGATGCCTCAGCAATTGCCCGAGGCAATCCAGGAAGCTATCACAAAGTCGGCGAAATATCGGCAAAGGATTGTCGGGAAAGCCGAATTTTTTATGGGGAACCTGGATGGCAAGGCAAGTCAACGAATTGTGCAGGATCTATTAACCCGGTTCAAGTGACAGATGCGACGTTATTTATATTTTATCACCAAAGCATATTCGATCAGCGTTTGCCAGGCACTGAGGGCGGAAATCCAGCGATCCGGGAAGGGTGAGTCGTTAGCCTATATTCCGAATTCGTTGGAAAAATACAGTTCACAGCTCGGCGATTATACTACTTCAATCAAGGAGGCAATTCAGTTCAAGCCGGAAATCGTCTTTGTACCGGGAAACGTCGTGCATGATAAAATCCCCGGTCTGAAAGTTCAGGTCTTCCATGGTTTGTGCGAGGAAAAGGGCGGGCATTATAAAATTACCGGGTTTTTCGATCTCTATTGTACCAGTGGTCCACTGATAACTAAAAAATATCAAGCTCTGGCTGAGCGATATCGGTATTTCAGCGTCCTTGAAACCGGCTGGCCAAAAGTCGACCTGATTCTCGAGCCTGTAGTGCGAGACGAGATTATCGCGAAGTATGGGTTAAAAGCAGAACATAAAATCATCCTTTACGCTCCGACTTTCAGCCCAAAGTTCAAGTCCTCGCAAAAATTATTACCACAATTGAAATCCCTGGTCAAGCCGAATGAAACCTGGATCATTAAATTCCACGACCTGATGCCACTTGCTGATAAGCGCCAATTTCAAGAGTTAAACTCCGAACAGATAATAATCTGGGATGATCCTGATAGCATTCCGCTGCTCCAGGTTGCCGATCTACTGATTTCCGACACTTCATCAATTGTATATGAATTCATCTTGCTCGATAAGCCGGTTATCACGATTGATGCCCGGATTCGTTTGGAGAAGGGAATTAATCTCACCGATTTAGCTCAACTACGTGCGGCAATTGACCGTTCTCTGGCACAGCCGGATGAATTTGGCAGCGGGCGTCGAGCGGTTTTACAGGAAATTCAGCCTTACAATGACCGCCAGAATGCGGCCCGGGTCATTGCCGCTGCTGAGTCAGTATTAGCTTCAAATGCCAGTCGGGATCTAAAAAGGAAGCCGCTGAATCTCTACCGTAAATTCCAGGTTCGCAAAGATTATCACTAACAGGGATAAAATATGAAAAAGACCTCTTACATCGGACCGCCAATCAGTCGCTACTATTTTGAAGGATTAATAAACAAAGGCTGGATCATTGAATATGCGCTTGAAGTTTTCAAGCGACACCCCAATGTCGTGGCTTTGCTTGAATTGGAAATCGGAAACAGGTTTCAGAAAGTAATTGTCAAGAATTTCGGTTGGCGGAACAACATTTCGATCATCTTGAGTCCCTGGATGCGTTCGCGGGCGCAGAAATCGTGGGATGCCTCGCACTGGCTGCTTGAAGCAGGCGTGCCAGTTCCCAAACCCCTGGCTGTCTTTACACAACGTCAAGCGGGATTTATTGTAAAAAATTATTTGATTACCGAGTATATAGGGAAGTTTCAAACGGCCAGAAGAATTCTGCGCAACGAAATCGTGGAGTTGGAAATTAAGCAGCTAATTACCAGTAAGATGGCTGAAATGGTTGCCAGAATGCATCAGGCAAACCTGATCCATCATGATTTGACCATGGGCAACTTTCTGGTTAAAAATGATAATTGTGAGCAAATTTATCTGGTTGACTTAAATCGTCTGGAAAGGAAGTCGCGGCTGTCTACTTCGGAGAAGATGGCGGATATTGCCAAAATCAATCTCTGCCGCTGTCAATTGAATGAAGAACATGATAATTGTCTTTGGCGTTTTTTCCTTCAGCAATATGATGCCCCTCAATTTGAACGTAATTTTAAAGCTCTGAAGAAGGCAATTTGTAAAAACCAGCTCCGTCACCAGGTCAAGCAAATTAAAAACGTAAAAGGATAAGAAAGTTGAATCGGCTATTGACCTTGCTGTTCTATTTTTTAATTGGATTAATCCCATTATCAGCAAGGGCTCAGTCTGACATTCCTTTCGCGATCGGAGAGAAACTGACTTATTCTGCCTGGTTTAATTTTATTCAGGGCGGTACGTCTAGTCTGGAAATTATTGGAATGGAAAAAGTAAGCGGTATTCAAACCTACCATGTTCGTTCGATAACTGCATCCAATCCGTTTTTTGATAGATTGTATAAAGTCCGGGATCAGATGGATTCATGGCTGGATGGAGAAGGTTACTATTCGCACAAGTTTAGCAAATCGTTGCGGGAAGGACGGTATCGGAAAAAGTATGAAGTCGAATTTAATTATCAGGAAGGTATAGCCGTCTCCGCTTCGAAAATCTCAAAAATTCCCACCCTGACTCATGATGGTCTTTCAATGTTTTATTATGTCCGAACTTTGGAACTTAATCTGGGTGATACCATCCCGATCAATTGTTTCGATAATGACTCATTGCGACCTTTTATTATCAAAGTTGAGAAAATCGAGATGGTCGAGACACCATTCGGAGAGATTAAATGCTTTGTCCTGGCACCTGATTCCGATACCAGAAAATTATTTAAGCAAAAAAATCAGGTCGTAATCTATCTCAGTACCGATAGACGGAGAATTCCGGTAATGATTTCTAGTGATGCGCGCTTCGGTTCACTGGTGCTAAAGCTGGAATCTATAAATACACGGTAAAAATTAGTGATGGATATTCATCCAGCGGATATTCCTGCCAGATATCCCGTTGAAAATGCTGCTTGCAGATTGTAGCCACCGGTATCGGCATTGATATCCAGAATTTCTCCGGCAAACAATAGACCTTTAATTAGTCGTGACTCCATCGTCCGGGAATTGACCTCTTTGAGATCAATTCCACCGGCAGTAATGATTGCCTCTGTGATTGGTCGTGTTCCGGTAATAGTAAACCGGAAATCTTTGAGCCAATTCCGTAGTCGCTGACGTTCGGTAGTAGTAATATTACTTGCTAATTTACTTCTTGAAATTCCTGTCTCATCAATGCAAACCGGGATGAGTTTGGCAGGGAGGAGGGATTTAAGCAGAGTGTGATATTGCTGCTTGCCGTGTTGCTGGAATTCGCGCAATAAGCGAGTTTCCAGTTTTTGCTGATCCAGTGCCGGTTTGAGGTCAAGAGCAATTTCGACTTTGGCATTTTGCTCCAGAGCCGTGACGACTCTGCCCGATAGTGTCAAAATTATTGGCCCTGAAAGACCAAAGTGGGTGAAAAGCATTTCACCGAATTCTTCGGCTTGTTTTTTACCATTAACTAATAAAGAGGCTTTTACGTTTTTTAGACTAAGTCCCTGAAGGCGTTGAGCTGTGTTTCCGGCAGTTACCAGTGGAACCAGAGCTGGTCGAACTGGAATTATTCTATGACCAGATTCCTGAGCCAGGCGGTAGCCATCGCCGGTAGCGCCGGTCAGCGGATAACTCATACCGCCGGTGCAAAGAATTAAGGATTTACATGGATAGGATTTATTTCCCTGTGGAGTTGCAACTTGAACACCTGTTATTTGAGTATTTTGAATTTCCAACTTTGTAACTCGGTGATGATTTCGTAGCTGAGCTCCAGTGTCATTCAGCCAGTGAATCAAAGCATCGGTGACAGCTGGTGCACTAACACGCTCCGGAAAAATCCGCTTGCCGCGTTCGACAATAGTAACAATCCCAATTCGGTTCAGAAATTCGCGCAGCTCATTTACGAAAAAGCCGTAAAAAGCTGGTTTCAAAAAGTTGCCACCTTTGCCAAAGTGGCGAAGAAAATCTTCGATCGTTGCATCGTTGGTCAGGTTACAGCGACCTTTGCCAGTAATCCGCAATTTACAGCCGAGTTGCCCCATTTTTTCCAGCAATAACACGGATCTGCTACTTAGCGCAGCCTGACCGGCAGCCATAATTCCTGCCGGACCGCCGCCGATCACGATTACATCATAAGTCACATCAGAATCTGCCATCGCTGCATAGCTTGGCAGAAAAAAGAGTGGAATGCAATTAAAAAATCTGGCGTCTTAATATGACTGATAATTTGTTATGAGGGAGTGTGGATTGGTTTATGAAACTCGCCTTTGGGGATCGTTTTTCCAGATTACATAGGAATAGGCAAAGGTAGCAATGATTGATATAAATACTCCGACTATCAGGATCGCGAAGGTTACTCTGCTCGTGAATAGAATTGCACTCAGAGCCAGGAGGAAACCGCAGAGAATGAAGAGCCTTCCTCCGAAACGGTGAGTTTTGTTCCAGGATAATTCACTGGATAATGTCCAGGGTGTTTTGATTCCCAGGATGAAATTACTGCGGATCTTGCCCATGTAATTACCGATGACGATAAAGAGTAAACCAATCATGAAAGGTACGGTTTTGTTAACGCTTATTCCCTTATTTAGACTGCTTATGATAATTATTATATGCAGTGCAGCCATTAGCAGTACGATTGCGATTAAAATGAAATTATAGGCTTTCATGGATAATTTCAGATGGCGTTTCCGCGGTTCGATTAGGGGAACCAGAAAGAGCAGGATACACATCCCTGTTAAGATGACCGGCATCATAAAAAGGCCCCAGAATTTTCCGGTATATCTATCGGATTGCCCGTTAATTCCCCAATGAATCGGCAGCTGTGTATCAGGTGGAATCTGGCGCCAAGCCCAGACACTAATCAGCAGCATCAGAATGATGATAACCAAGCAGGTATAAAAGGCTGGCTTGGTATCTTGCCACCGGTTATGGATGGTATTCATGTTATCTCTCCTTCAATTGAAAGGTTTCTAATAGACTCAGCAGCGCTTCCTCTAATACGGTCAGATTCAGATGATAAGTAATAGTTGTACCTTCTTTATCACCATGGATCAGATCGGCTTCGCGCAGGATATTAAAATGCTTGGAAAGTGAAGGTTTGGTAATTTCGAAATGCCCGGCAATCTCGCCGGCGGTCATATCCCGTTCTCGCAGGAGTTTCAGGATTTTGCGCCGGGTTGGATCGGCAAGGGCACGGTAGACTTGGTTCATTTCAGCACTCACTATTTAATATTGTTAGCCATCTCTCTAATTAGCCAACTGTCTAAATATAGGATGTATTTAGCTGTTTGTCAAATAATTTTTATGCTGTCTGATTTTTTCTTGAAAAATGTAAGATCAGTATTGCTACCGGTTTAGTAGTACCTTTTTTTAGTAACCGAATTGGCGATCTTGAAAATATCCGCCATTACGCCGGCGGCGGTGACTTCCGCGCCTGCGCCCGCACCCTTAATTACCAGTGGATTTTCGGAATAACGGCTGGTTGTAATGGCGATAATATTATCACTGCCTTTGAGGGTGTAGAAAGGGTGTGAAGCATCCACTTCTTTCAGGCTGATAGAAGCTTGGTTATTCTCGAAGACTGCAATATAGCGCAACACTTTTCCGGCAGCTGTGGCGTGGTTCAAACGGTCGGTGAAGTAACTATCGGCTTTTTCCAATTCG
>Ga0315555_1001688_pt1 | contig 15842 bp, 14 predicted proteins | sample SalMarSW160380MG_FD_202113 | JGI IMG/M metagenome (GOLD analysis project Ga0315555, IMG submission 202113) | Salt marsh sediment microbial communities from the Plum Island Ecosystem LTER, Massachusetts, United States - Salt Marsh Sediment SW1603-80 ... | reverse complement strand
GAGTGTTTACCCTCGTTTGAGATCGCACGAAAGATGGTGAAACAAGCCGTGGAAATTTACAATAACGAGCGGTTGCATATGTCGATAAATTATATGATACCAGCTCAAAAATTTGCGGCTTAACGGTTCAATTATTGTCAACTATTTTAGGACAAGACATACAAAATACAAAGTAAAAAGTATAAAGTACATTAAAGAAATAACCGTTCATCTTTTCCCTTTAGCCTTTATCCCTTATCCAGCACCCCAGGATTTAGCCAGCATCCAGGGACCAGCATTCCTGCCTCTCTTGGCCTATCTTTAATCGTATATTTTTCATTTGCTTCAGACAAAAATGATAGCTATCTTAATAATAAAATTAAGCTAGCTTAACTTTTATAAGGAATATAAAAAGAATGCATAATGTTTCTAAAGAAAACTACCTGAGCATCATCTACAAATACCGTGATAGTGAACAGGAGATAAAGCCCAATCTTATTGCTGAAAAGCTGAATATAACCCGCGCTGCAGTCACTGACATGCTGCGAAGACTGGCCAAAAAAAATTGTATTCAATATGCCCCCTATAAAAGCGTGAAGCTGACCGGTGAAGGTGAAGAATTTGCACTAAACATCATTCGCCGGCACCGGATATGGGAAACCTTTTTGAGCCGGGTTGTGGGTCTTCCCTGGGATATGGTGCATGAGGAAGCCGGACGATTGGAGCATTCTTCCTCCGATGAGCTTATCAACCGTCTGGAAGAAATGTGTCAATTCCCGGAATTCGATCCCCACGGAGCGCCCATTCCCGATAAAACAGGGGTTCTGCCCAAACAGGATCGTCTGATGCCACTTTCCGCTCTGAAGGATAACCAGGACGGCATGGTAATGCGCGTAGATGATTCTGACAGAAAATTTTTAAAATATCTATCGGATATTGGCATTTCATTAAAACAGATGATACACGTTCAGGAAGTGCTGGACTTTGATAAATCTATACTCATTACTATCAACAACAAACAGCTCAACATAAGCAATAAACTGGCTGATAACGTATTTGTGCAACTGGAATCCCAATACTAGCCGGCCGGAAAACACATTTCAAGTTTTTAAAGGAATTTCAATGACCGATCCCATTTTTTCATTAATCATATTCAGTATCATTATTATAGTGCTGGGGATTATCTTCTGGCCCGGCAAGGGATTACTGACCAGACTGAGACAGGCCCGTGAAGATAAGATGCGTATTCTTCTGGAAGATTGCCTGAAATTTCTGCATGACTGCGAATACAGAGAAAAATCCTGCAAACGGAACGATATTGCCTCCACTTTCTCAATTTCGGCAGACGATGCGGAAGCTCTCCTGAAGCGCCTGGTATCCGCGGGATTGGTCAAGAGCTCCGGCCAGCGAATCCAGTTAACCGAAAGCGGAAAATCTCATGCTCTTCAGATTGTACGCATCCATCGTCTGCTGGAAAAATACCTGGCTGAAGAAACCAGCCTGGCCGAAGCCGAATGGCATCAGGCAGCTGAGGAGCGGGAGCATAGTGTAACCGCAATGGAAGCCGATGAGCTGGCTGCCCGGCTGGGCAATCCGGTATATGATCCCCATGGCGACCCCATTCCCACGGCAAACGGCGAAATACCCGAGTCCAGAGGTGTACCGCTTCCAACCATTAAAACGGGTATTACTGTGAAAGTGCTGCATATAGAAGATGAGCCTCCCGACATCTATTCTGCCATCGTTTCGCAGGGAATACAACCGGGGCTTCTTATGGTACTCCGTGGAAAAGCAGAAAAAACAATCCGGGTGGAAATTAACGGCGAAGAGAAATTACTTCCTGCTCATCTGGCAGAAAATATAACGGTTTTACCCCTGGAACAGGCTGAAATCACTCCTGTTCCTTTCCGACCGCTTTCCAGCCTGAAACCGAGCGAAGCCGGACGGGTGATCAGTATCTCAAAGGTCTGCCGAGGACAGCAGCGGCGGCGGCTGATGGATCTGGGGGTGGTGCCGGGGTCCGTTATCAGGGCCGAAATGAAGAGTGTGGGGGGAGATCCGACCGCCTATCTCATTCGCGGTGCACTCATTGCTTTGCGTAAGCAGCAATCCGATTACATCTTTATCGAAGAAAGTCACAGGAGATAAAAATATGGCTGATTTTAATAAATGTGAAACCTGCCCGGCTCATAATCCCGGTAATCTGACCCGGCTGGGAATTAATATGGAGAAATTCGATTTTGTGGTGGCGCTGGCCGGAAACCCCAATACCGGCAAGAGTACGGTTTTCAATAAACTCACCGGCCTCAGGCAGCACACCGGCAACTGGCCCGGGAAAACCGTAACCCGGGCTGAAGGTGGTTTTGCATATGGTGAACGACAATTTAAACTGGTGGATCTTCCCGGGACCTATTCTCTGCTATCCACCAGTACTGATGAAGAAGTGGCGCGCGATTTTATTTTATTCGGCCAGCCGGATGTTACTGTCGTAGTGGTGGATGCAACCCGGCTGGAACGCAATTTGAACCTGGTTTTACAGGTTCTGGAAATTACAGACCGGGCGGTCCTGTGCCTTAATTTAATAGACGAGGCCAGACGGCACCGTATTCAAATCGATGAGCGCCGGCTGGCCATGGAACTGGGAATTCCCGTAATTCCCACAGCCGCACGCAGCGGGGAGGGAGTACCGGCATTACTGCAACATATTCATGATGTTGCCGTCGGCAATTTTATCTGCAAACCCTACCGTATTAAGAGCGGAAGCAGAGAGTTGAAACAAGCAGTAGAAGAGCTTGGCGCTAAAGTGCTGGAACAATTTCCCGATTTACCCAATGCCCGCTGGGTCGCACTGCGTCTGCTGGAGGGAGATCAAAAGATTATTGATGCAGTGAAAAACGGAGAAATCGCCACCCTGATCCGGGATAATTCTCTGCGTCCTTCAAGTAAAAATCTGCAACTGGAAGCAAGGTAGCCATGACTGCAACCATCCAAAAAGATACGGAATCTATTCTCGCTACTGCCAATAAACTGCGCTGGGAAATTGGGGAGGATTTCCACGACTCCCTGATGGAAGCCATATATGAAGATGCCGCGGCCATTTCCGAGAAAACGGTTACACTGCCCGACAGACAACCCAAATTCGATCTGGAGCGCACCATCGATCGAATGGTAACCAGCCGCTGGCTGGGTTTTCCCATCATGTTCGCCATACTGGCGGTGGTATTCTGGTTAACAGTACAGGGTGCCAATTATCCTTCTCAATTAATTGCATCCGTACTGCTGGATAAAGTTCATCCTGCTTTAAAAATCCTGGCGGCCTCCATCGGTACTCCCGGATGGATCAGCGGTCTTTTTATTGACGGGGGATATCTGGCCATGGCCTGGGTCATCAGCGTTATGCTGCCCCCCATGGCCATATTTTTCCCGCTCTTTACGCTGCTGGAGGATCTCGGCTACCTTCCAAGAGTAGCATTCAACACCGACTCGATTTTCCGCAAAGCGGGGGCACACGGAAAACAGGCCCTTACCATGAGCATGGGATTTGGCTGCAATGCAGCCGGTGTGGTGGCAACCCGCATTATCGACAGCCCCCGGGAGCGCCTGATTGCCATCATCACCAATAACTTTTCCTTATGCAACGGAAGATGGCCCACCCAAATTCTGATTGCGGCCATTTTCATCGGGGGAGTTGTTCCTGCCCAACTTGCCAGTATAGTGACTGCGGCTGCAGTGGTGGGAATTGCTTTGCTGGGAATTTTCCTGAGTCTGGCCGTTTCCTGGGGTTTATCCAGAAGTGTTCTGAAAGGAGAAGCATCGGCTTTCAGCCTGGAACTTCCGCCCTACCGTCCGCCCCGCTTAATGCAAATCCTCTACACCTCACTGATTGACCGGACCATGATTGTCCTATGGCGGGCCATTATATTTGCGTTTCCTGCAGGATTGGTCATCTGGCTGGTGGCCAATGTGAATATTGCCGGGACCAGTCTGGCCGAATATTTCATTCACTGGTCCAACCCCTTCGGACTGCTCATGGGATTGAACGGCGTGATCCTTCTGGCATATATTATCGCCATTCCGGCCAACGAGATCGTGATTCCTACTGTACTCATGCTAACGGTAATGATAACCGGCATGCATGAACTGGGGGCCGGATCCGGTGTAATGTTTGAAACAGATTCCATCGCGGCAACCGGCAATATATTACAGGCCGGTGGCTGGACCCTTCTTACCGGAATTAATCTCATGCTGTTCAGCCTGCTCCATAATCCCTGCTCCACGACTATTTACACCATTTACAAGGAAACGAAAAGTCTCAAATGGACAATAGTTTCCACCATACTGCCCATAATCATGGGGGTGATACTATGCTTTTTTGTGGCCCAGCTTTGGAGAATATTCACAGGGTGAAACAATACAGAAGTCAGGAATATAAAATTTAAAGATTTTAGAAGGTTTAATCTGTACCCCTTAATATGCAGTATCTCATCATTCTGTCTTATATGAACGGGATCTGAAAAATCGTCATTAGGAGATAGGATCAGATTTGGCGCTGCGATGATTATGGAGTTTAACAGCACATTGAAATATTGAGTTGGGGTAAGGAAGTTATAATATTAAATAATTTGATTTCCCCTTTAGATCCGAAACTAAGAGTTGGGTATTATCCCGAGAGGGACCCACTGTGTAGCGAGCCGAGAGCCGAACTGGCAGTCGGGTAATAAATAATCTCATTTTTTTCAAGTGAACAAGGGGATTGCTTCATCGCTTCACTCCTCGCCACAGAGTGGTCCCTCCCGGGACAATGACAGTCAATTAATGGTCATTTAAATTTCATCAAATATTAATGAGTTGGGACCTGATTTTCCGGATTAAAAGGAATAATCATTTTAAATTAAAATAAGGGCTGCAAGTGCAGCCCTTATTCAATACTATTTAAAGAATTTGGCAGCCCAGGGAGAGGTCTCACCCTGCCTCAGGAAATGACCTGACGGTCCTTCACCCAGGAATTCGGCAAACCATGATTCATGCTCAATCTCTTCATTGAGAATAGCCAGACTTAATTCATAGGTCCGGTGATCTTTTCCGGCAGTCAAATTACAAATATGGGTGTAACCGCGAACCGCACACCGCTCTGCTTCCACCAGAACTTTCAGAATTTCCTTCACATCATGCGGATTCTTGGGTAATCTGGCCGGTGGACAGGCAGACATGTCATGAAAGACCTTCATATCTGAGGGAAGTTCACCGCCTAATTCATATATTCTGGGAACCAATGCCTCAAAATGATTGCGATCTTCAATGCGTGCTGTTTCGGCAATCTGCTTCACGCCTTCTCCTTCCAGTCCGATGAGATTTACCCGCAGGATGGTATAATAATAAAATGTGGTCAACTCTGCAGCGGCATTCTTTACCAGCAATTCCAGCAGTTTATCCACATCCACTCCTGCTTTTTCCACCATTTCTCTTGCAACTCTTGCCATGATATTTCTCCTTATTTATTTGAACATCAGTCAATTAATAAAACAGCAGTCTCCAAAAATATTTTCAGGTTAGACAATTTTAATATAGCTTTAATAATTCAATAGTTCTGCTACAAGCTCAGCAAGGAACTGGAAGTTAACCATTTAAAATAAGGATAAACATTTTACTTGTCTCTGCATTCAGTACAAATGACATTAAAATGAACACTGATATCAACCAGTTGATTGTCCTGCAATACTGAATCGGGCACAGGAATTTCATCCAATGCAGGATCTTCAATGTCGGTGACTTTCTTGCAACTGACACAGATCATATGATGATGCCTGTGAGTAACCGGATCATACCGCACGGTATTATGCAGGGCGGTTACCTGCGATATCATCCCATGTTTTGCAAAGGTTTCCAGCGTCTTGTAAACAGTGGCGAGGGATATGGTGGGAATTTCAGCGTGTATTTTTTTATATACAGAATCAGGGCTCGGATGGGAGTTATCATCTATTACCGCTTTATAGATCATCAGACGCTGGGGTGTAACGCTTAATCCGATTCGCCGGCATTTGGAAATAAATTGATCGATGTACTGTTGACGGGTTTTCTGATCCATTTCTGATAATTTATTTTATATAATAATTATTATTGTATAATAATAATTATTTGCAATGAAACAAAGGAATTTTTTAAAAATGTACAACCTCGGAATGAAGGAACGATGAAGAAAAATATGATGGTATTTCAAGTTGCGAACCTTTAAACAAAATCATATTTAAAATTTACTAAAAAAGTAAAACTGTCTCATAGCAGATTTACAGACGGTTTCAGAATTTTATTAATTTCTTTCATTTCAGGGTGAAAAATTTCCTCACTAAATGAACATAAGTGGAGACCTAATCCTCTCTGATTAAAAAAAGTCACCAGGCATATTGCCTGGTGATTTCACATGTTATGGTTAAATTTGATATTTACCGGGGGTCTTCCGGAATCGCAATTCTTATTGCTTCATCAATTGAAAAGGATTCCAATGAAAATTCAAACTTTTAAAAATACTTCGATTCATGCAGCATTTTTGAAAATACAGTTGACAATTTAATCCTCATCTCCCCAGTCGGAATCAGGTCCCCAGTTCCAGTACTCATAAGGCCATCCAAAAGCCGGACCTCCATACCAGTATCCATCCAATCCCGCGGCCACCAGTAGCTCCAGTCTTCCAGTTTCTGATTGCGCCGTACCGCCTTGAGATAGGCCTTCTGCATGTAATTGACTACAGGGGCAGATACCCCTTCCTTTTCGAGCTGAGCCAGCTGATCGACATCCAGCCGGTATACGGTGTGAGATTTCCTCATTTTCTCAATAATCTTCTGAGACGGAACACCTTCTTTGCTCATCTTAACAATTTCGGGAATCGTTACCGGCGGAGGAGCAGATCCCCGTGTTCCCGCGCAACTTTGAATAAAAAGAAAACTCACTCCAATCAATCCCAATAAAATCGACTTCTTTCACCTCATCCACCACCTCATCAATCCCTGCCACATCCTTAAAGGACACTTTCTGCAAAGGATCCAATTCAAAAATTTTAGCATTGTTTTTTCCCATATTCAGAAAATTCTGGCCTTTTCCCATCCGGCGGAAGAGGAAGATCCACAGAAAAAAAAGTACTCAAATGGAATTATCCAGTTATAGAACAAATTTTTCCGAAAACCGGACTCGATTTTCCCCCGGATGGTCACATGGTGGGCCTGCAGGAGCTCCAGCAGGTTCGGGTCATCCAGACGAACCACGGTAAACTGCTTCTTGACCAGTTGGTCGTATTTTTCTTTTTCATTCCCAGGTAATAACCGCCATGGGGTGAAGGAATGTTGAGGAGTTTCCTCTTTCTTTGCTTTAGCTGCCAGTGCCGCACTGCTGTCCTTTGCACTGCTGGCAGTCTGGTGCTGTGACGCCTGTTTTAAGGAATCAGCAGAACCGGCAGTTGTTTTTGCGATTTTCATGCTGTCCTGTGATACTTTCAGCAGACCATAGATCTGATTCGTTTCGATGACCACACTTTTGACACTGTCGGAAGTAACCAGTTCAAGAAATCTACTGTAGGAAATCGCTTTCCCTTCCGGATGCGCGAAGAAAAGACATTCCAGGAGGAATATGCCAACCAGCAGGAAAAGAAAATACCATAACGAAAATTTTGCTCGTTTTTCCACAAATTTTCCTTTTCTTTAAAATCCTGAGAGCAGATCAAACTGCCAGAACCACCCTTTTTCAGGCCGGTCGATGGGATTTACGAAACTGACCTGCCCGATGGCAAATCCAAATAAATTCAGACGAGCTGTTATACCATAACTTTTATCCAGAAGGCGATTACCTCCCAGAAAATCCGGTTTATCATTATGAAACCAGGCAACACCGGCATCAAAGAACAGGGCAAATTCCAGTGGAAGGTAACCATAATAACCACTCCCCAATTTTAAAAGACCCAGGGGCGGAAAGCGCAATTCCGCGTTACCCACCGCCAGTCGACTGCCAAAGAGGCTATTATATGCCCTATAACCTTTGTTTTCTGAATTGGAAGCTTCCGAGACACTAAATGAACCGGCAGAATAACCTCTGATAAAATACTGATACCCCATATATAAGGGCAATAGACGAAAATCTTCCGAATCCTGCCCATAACGCCCGTAATGCATCAACCGGAAAGCCAGGGTAAAAGGCCTGACCGGCATGAAATAATGCCGGTAATCTCCCAGAAGTGTATAATATTTAATGTTTCCGTAATTCGGACCAACTTCAAACCGGAACCGCTGTCCCAATAAGGGACCGGTAGCACCGAATACCGAATAATCGTACACAAAAGCAACTGCTCCCGTCCCCATATTGATAGCACCCGGTATGGGCAAATTTTCATTGTGCTTCTCAAGTTGTGTTCCTGAGTAGGGATCATACACCCAGGTAACCAAATTCCCTTTGAAGGAAACATTGCGGAATCCGGCGCTAAATTCAATCCGTGCGGCCTGGTTGAATGGATAAGCGGTAAACAGGGCAACATCACGATCTATCTGGCGAAACCGTTCTTCCTGTTCTACATAGACCAGGTTACTGTCTTTTAGTGCATACCCGGCTGCATATGCCTGGTAAATATAGGGAATTTGTTGAACGCTGGCACCCCAGTCCCAGCGTGATTTCTGGTTTATATATCCTGCAGCAGCAGCGATATCGGTAGATATTTGATCTGATTGAATTTGCAGCATGGTGCCCAAACTCTGATTCCCCAGCATATCACTGAAATAAAGAGATACTCCCCCGCCTATTCCCACACCGTATCGATCTGCGCCGGCAAAAAGGAAAGGTTGCCCCACATAATCCAGTGAAAATTTGGGGCGATACGGTTTAATCTTAAAGGTGCTGTCCGGCTCCAGCCCCAGATGGACGTTGGCCAGCATGGAATCCACCAGGTCATTGGTCCGGTTATCCGGCGGCAACTGCCCCGGATCCAGATAGGTTAGAGGTATGAAGCTGTCGGGTTGGACAGGTTTGCCGGTCAGAACATCTTTATCGGTCACTGAATAAATGTTGAAATCGCTGTTCTGGTAGGTACTGAATACAGCAGTTTCCTGTTCACCCGCAACCGAAATAGCGGGACTCAGAGAGGTAATTCCGGAGATTCCGGTATAGTAATTGGTTAACTGAAAAGCTTGCCGGGTGGAAATATTATATCGATACAAATTGCTGATACCATTCCGATCAGACACAAAGAACAGATTCTGGCCATCCTGTGACCATTGAGGATTAAGATGTTTGCCTAATTTAAAGATGGGAACTCGTCTAATCTGTTTGGTGGTCAGGTCCAGGATTGCCAATTCATAGTTTCCGCTATTATAGGTTTTCAGACTGGTAGTGAACCGGTCGGTAACAAAAACAATCTGCAGGCCGTCCGGCGACCATTGCGGCTGAAGTTCGCAATACATATCCTGGGTAAGTTGTTCAAAATTCTTGTCTTTTAAATCATACAGGTAGAGATCAGATTCTCCTCCAACCTGGGCAGAAAATAAAATCGAATTTCCGTCAGGTGACCAGGATGGATGCAAAATCTCTCCGAGTTTAGCAAAACGTATTTCATCCTCAATCTTATTATTCCTTACATTTACAATGGTAAGCTCCGGAACACCTTTAACAACACTGCCAAATACAACTTTCTCTCCGGAAGGATCCCAGGCCCCAGCTGAATTAATAAATTCAATGCCCTGAAAGTGGGGATCCAGCTCCATACTGGTCAGCTTTTTTTCTATCTTACCGGTGTGGGCATCAGCCATATACAGATCGATGGCAAAAAGACTTTTTTCAGAAAAAAAGATCATTTTCTTACCATCAGGACTCAACACCGGAGACACATTCAATTCACCACCACCTTTTTTCTTACTCACCAGCAGGGTGGCATTAGCATAAGCAGTATCCGTTAAAACCATGACGGGATCGTATGCCGAATGGAGGGCCTGATGCCAGTCGGCTATCAAAGTATCAGACCCCACATTGAGTGTGTTGCGGATGGCATCTTCAATATTTCCTTTTCTGCCAGCGGCCCGCAACATCTCTCCAATGGTCTGGTCTCCCCAGCGTCCTCCGATATAAGCCAGCAACGCCTGACCCCAGCGATAGGGGAAATACCGAGGATTCTGAAGTCCACCCAAATCAGGTAGTTTTTTTAAGGATCTGACCGCATCACGCATCCACATGGCTGTATTGGGATCTTCCGAACCTATTGAAAGATATTCCGCCATTCCTTCCACGAACCATAAGGGCAGCCGCAGATTTTCAAAACCCATAAAACCACCTTCACCCTGTCCGGTAAGGTTATACTGAAAGGCATGCACTAATTCATGACCAATGACATGATCACTCTCTTCCATAGAACTACCCAGTGGTAATACAATACGGCGTTTTAAGGGCTCGGTAAAACCACCCACCCCCTGACTTAAAAATTCAGAGGTGGTATTAGTTTGTACAAATTCGGGATGACTGCCATACAGGATTAGGGGTTGTCTGCCATTCAACTGTTCCTTCAAAATCGTCTCGTAGCGGGAATACCAGCGTTCCGCCATTTCCGCTCCGGCTTTGGCCATCTTCTCCTCCGAAGGATAAAAATAAACATCGAAATGTTCCGTTTTGAGAATCTTAAAATTGAAGCTTCTGTACCGGACTTTATTTTGCCCGAAATACTGGGCATGAAGGTCAGGGATAGTAAATAACAGTGACTGCAGGAAAACTATTGCTATTATTACTTTCCTATATATCGGGGTTTTTGACTGTTTACCCATGCTATCTTCCTCTTTTTCATTTTTTGTTTAATTCCAATTTAATTTTAAATTCTTTTTATGAAGATAGTATGAAGGGATGGGAAATAAATTCACAGTGATGTTTGCACGGTACTCCCAGTACTCAAAGGCGGATTTTTCCCTGTTTTTTACAAATGCCTCACCTGTTTAAGATTCACTGATGATTCAAAGATGGTTACATGTTTTTAGGGGATTTAGCTGATTTCTCGCTCTTATCACAAATTAATTGAGAGGTAATACAGCATGAAGTTTTTCATTTGTATTTAATTTCCATATCGATCTCCTTTTCCCTGATGAGGTATGCGGTTAAATTCCCTTTTGACGGAGACGATCCTTGCATTTCAGGAGAGAGAATACTAACTTCATGATTAATAGAAACCATTCACCGTTTGTGGTGATCGTCCTGATTGCTTGATGAGGGAAAGTATCTTTTATTTTATGTAAAATTCTATAAACATGAGGTAAAAATGAGCCAAAAAATAAACAGAAGAGAATTCATTAAAACCGGGATGACCGTGACTGCAGGATTGATGGTTGGCTGTTCCCTGAGAAACCGTTTCGATATAATTATAAAGAATGGTCTGGTTACCGATGGCTCCGGCTCCGGTTTTTTAAAGAGTGATATCGGTATTAAGGGTGACAAGATTAGTGCTATTGCAGACCTGGGACCGGCAACTGCAGACCATGTTATTGATGCCGCGGGACTGGTTGTTTGCCCGGGATTTATAGACATACACACCCATACCGATACGGAACTTCTGGTAAATCCGAATGCGGAAAGTAAAATCCATCAGGGAATTACCACAGAAGTTTCGGGAAATTGCGGTTATGCCCCATTTCCACTTAATGATAATGACTTCGGAGAGCTGGAGGAAGAACTTAGCAAAAAGGGATATCATGTCACCTGGAGGGATATCAGCGGATTTCTCCAGGCACTGGAGAACAGAAAGATCTCACTAAATTATGTCACACTTACCGGTCACGGCATGCTGCGGAGCTACGTGGTCGGCAGAAATGATGTGGTACCCACTTCACAACAGATGGATAAAATGAAACAACTGCTGGATGAAACACTGCAGAAGGGCAGTTTTGGCCTGTCCACCGGACTGGAATATGCACCCGGGAGTTACGCCAAAACAAAGGAGCTGATTGAACTGTCCCGCGTGGTTACCAAACGGGGCGGTATCTACGCCACTCATATGCGCAATGAAGATGACCGGGTGGAAGAAGCGGTGCAGGAAGCCCTGGACATCTGCCGGCAGGCTGAAGTATCTCTGCAGATATCTCACCTGAAAGCGTGCAATAGAAATAACTGGTCTAAGGTGGACCACCTCCTGGAGATGATCCGCGCCGCTTCGGATGAGGGCCTGCCGGTTCATGCAGACCGCTACCCTTATGACGCGTGGAGTACCGGACTTTCCGCTTTGCTTCCTTTATGGGCACGGGAAGGAGAAACCCGGGAGATGCTGGCCAGACTGTCCGATCCCCGGCAGAGTGCCGATATTGAAGCATATGCCGAGAAGCGCAGCACAAATATTGGTGGCTGGGATCGGCTGGTAATCAATTCCTGTTTCAGCGAAGAGAATAAACGATACGAGGGAAAATCAATTTCGGAATGTTCACAAATAACCGGTTTATCTCCTTTTGAATTTATCAAAAAACTGATGGTAGAAGAAAAAAGCCGGGTAAATATCATGGGATTTGCCATGGATGAGGGGAATCTTAAGAAAGTACTGTCTTCTCCCCTGGTCATGGTGGGTTCAGACGGCTCTGCCGTAGCACCCTACGGTAAACTGGCCGAAGGCAAACCGCATCCCCGTTACTACGGCACTTTTCCCAGGGTATTGGGACGTTACAGCCGCGAAGAGAAAGTATTCGCACTGGAGACGGCCGTCAGGAAAATGACTTCCATGCCGGCGAAGAAACTAGGCCTCAAACAACGCGGGATACTGGAAAAAAATTATTATGCTGACATTGTGGTATTTAATCCCGAAACCGTTATGGACCGGGCAACCTATCTGGAGCCACATCAATATCCGACAGGAATAGAATATGTAATCGTCAACGGCAGAATCACGATCCGGAAGGGAGAACATACCGGTGAGCATGCGGGAAAGGTGTTGAGAAGGATATGAGACATGGAGAAACTTGGGAGTTGAGAAGAAAGGGGAAAGGGGAAAGGGAAAAAGGACAAGACAAACGGAAAAAAATCTTGGGAATGAGGGATAAAGAAAACTAGATTAAGGGGAGGGATGGAGGTTGGAAAATTTTCAATATTTGAGGTTTGAAGATTTAGAGGTGTAGCAAAAATCAGCCCGATTAAGTACCCTGTTATATAGAAAATTGAAAATCTTAAGGAATTATAGTTTCAGAGATCATATTACAAAACAGGTTTATCAATATCCAACAATATTGCCCAGGGATTTGAAAGGGAATCCCATAAATAATTTTTTAAATTTCTTTTATATGCAAAGGGTTCCTGTTATTTTTTCTCCGTTTTGCCCTTTGCTGATTAATTCGGGAAATTAGTGGACATGTTTTTGTTTTGAAGGCCAACTGCCTGCCCGGCATCTAGACGGGCCTGTCCGGTGAGCGTAAGCGAGACCTGTCCGCCTGCCTGCTGCCCACCTGGCATCGGACAGGCAGGCCAGGGTGGCCAGACGGGCGGGTCAACTGGTTTTTCCCTTCATCTTGTTTTTTGGTGCCAACAACTTTCCTGCAAAATCCCCAACATAAGTTCATTTAAATCTATCAGGCTCCCGATTTAAATACAAGATAAAAGGTTTTTACAGGATGATTTTAGAAAAACAAAAATAATAATTATCCAAATTCATTTTCTAATAATAAATTTGAAGCTAATGGTCGGAAAGAAAGAGGGAAGGATACTCAACTAATAAATGAATTTATTTATAAACTGGCGTGATGCTCCTCTCGATAATTGAAGAAGCCGGATAAATCTTAATAATGCATCCTGAATTCAGTAAGTTTTCACCAACCTCAATTTTTAAGACCCGGAGTTCTTCTTCAAAGGATGGAAGTTAAGATCAGTGATCAGAAAAAAAAATATGGCAAAGAGATTATCGATTATATTACTGTTTTTAAATATGTTGTTTTTTGCCTGCTCCGGACTACGGGCTCAGGATCGGGAAAATAAGCAATATTTCTACCAGCCGCTAAATTACGGAAGTGAATCGCTTATTCATCCGCTTCACCTGATTCTTAACGGCGGATTCGGAATCCTGCAGATGGATAACCGTGGTAACAGCGTGGTGGATATTCAGTACGAAACCGGTTTGAAAAATCTCACCTGGAATTTATCGCATCCTATATCCGCCATAAAAGAAGAGGGTGTGTCCCATTTTATAGAAACCCAGATTATTCCTCTCAGTTTTGATGATAGTGAAGCATATTACTGGCCGAATTATACCCTGCATGTGATCGGTGGCGGCATGTCCTACCGCATGATGGAATCCTGGTTTTACTATCATAATTATCCTTATCCCAAAATTTTTTCTTTAATCACCCTCACTATTTACCATTTTCTGAATGAAGTAGTTGAAAGCAATGATTATGTGGGTTACGATCCGGACCCGATTGCAGACATGTATATATTTAATCCCCTGGGAATTCTGCTGTTCAGCAGCAATACCGTATCCAGATTTTTCAGTCATACATTGAACATGGCAGACTGGTCCTATCAGATATCCTTTAATCCTGCCTCCAAATCCCTTGAAAACCTGGGTCAGAATTTTGTGATGAAGCTCTGGCTGAAAAAAGACCAGAGTCTGGGGTTATTTTACCATTTCGGTACCCATGGAGAATTGGGTCTGTCCTTCCGGCAATCCGACGGAGACTGTTTTTCCTTCGGTCTGGGGATGGTTGCTAATAAACTGGTAGATCAGAGTAATCGCCGGGATCTGCGGGAACTGACTGCCGACCTGGTTTTAACTGCCGGTGTTTTTTATGACCGTAATAATTCCCTCCTGGCTTCACTGATCTATTCCAAAACACAGGATTTCAAACTCCGCCTCAATATGTATCCCGGACTGCTGAAAATCTATAAATTTTCCCCCGGGATATACTTTTCACTGAACCAGAGGAATCGGGTCAGTCTTGGCCTTACGGTAAGATTTTTTCCTGTTGGCCTGGCGACGTCTTTTTAAGGCGGCAGGATTCAGAAAACAGATGTCAAGTGCAAGGTTAAAGGGAAAGACGCAAGGATAAAGGGGAAAGGGGAAAGGCACTAGGAACCAGGTACCAGGAGCTAGGCTTCCCGACTCCCTGACTCCCTCCGGTCGTTTCGTCGGGAAGCCTTGTGCTTTGTTCCCAAACTAAAGACCGGCACATGGTTTTTTACTTTTTATTTTTTACTTTCTCTCTATTACTTTGTATTTTGTACTGGTTTTTATACGCTGTAGCGGAAATAACACTGAGGTAATCATTAAAAAACCGGGACCGCCTATGTACAAATCATTTCATAGCTTACTGCTTTTATCAATTCTTATGTCTACTTTCCTGCGCGGACAGGACCGCAGTCAGCCTGCCATTGCAGATGCCATCTTGTCAGATCAATCCAGTTTCTTTTACCTGGATACCCAAAATTACCCGGAAAACAATCCTGATTTACCGGTGGGGATATTTGACTCCGGAACCGGTGGCCTTGCAGTCCTGGACGTGATCGTTAACCTGGACCGTTTTAACAACCAGACCCACCAGTACCTGGAAAACGGAGACGGAATCAAAGATTTCCGGCAGGAATATTTCCAGTTTCTGGCAGACCAGGCCAACATGCCCTATGGTAATTATTCCAGGGAAAACAATATCGATCTGTTAAAAGAACACATCATTAAGGATGTTCAATTCCTTTTAGGCAGAAACTATTACCTCTCCCCTGCTGATTCCCGGTATCGGTCCGATAAAGAACCGGTAAAAGTGATTCTCATTGCCTGCAATACAGCCACCGCCACCGGAAAAGCGGACATAGACAGATTTCTTAAAACGGCGGACCTTGATGTAAAAGTAATCGGTGTTATTGATGCCGCAGTAACGGCGGCACTTGATCAG
>Ga0315555_1001677_pt1 | contig 15890 bp, 19 predicted proteins | sample SalMarSW160380MG_FD_202113 | JGI IMG/M metagenome (GOLD analysis project Ga0315555, IMG submission 202113) | Salt marsh sediment microbial communities from the Plum Island Ecosystem LTER, Massachusetts, United States - Salt Marsh Sediment SW1603-80 ... | reverse complement strand
ATACGGAGAATGTATTGTTTCTCAAACGCATTGACATCCATGGATTCAAAACTTTCGCCGATAAAACGAGACTCGAGTTCAAACCAGGGGTCACGGCCATAGTCGGTCCGAACGGGTGCGGGAAGAGTAATATTGTCGATGCCATCCGATGGGTCCTGGGAGAGTCAAACGCCCGTTCTCTGCGCGGTGAAATCATGGAAGATATAATTTTTTCAGGATCAGAAGAAAGAAAACCGCTTGGAATGGCTGAAGTAGGAATTACCATCGTAAACGACGATAACCTGCTCCCCATAGAATACTCCGAGGTTGAGGTGCGAAGGAGGCTGTACAGGTCCGGCGAGAGTGAATTCTTCATTAATAAAAATAATGTGCGGTTGAAGGATATTCACGACCTTTTCGCTGACACGGGTATAGGAAAAACAGCATATTCAATAATGGAACAGGGCAATATAGACCTTATTCTCAGCAACAAACCTGAAGAGAGGATGATCGTCTTTGAGGAAGCTGCGGGAATAACCCGGTATAAGAACCGAATCAGGGAATCGTATAAAAAGCTGTCGGCCGCAGATGAAAATCTTCTCAGGCTCAACCTTATCATCAGTGAAGTTGAAAAGGAGTATAAAAACCTGGAGAAACAGGCGCAGAAAGCTGTTACATACAGGTCGCTGAGGAGAGAGGAGGTTGAGATTGAAACTGCCTACAATTACATGCGGGTTCAGGAACTGAACAGGATTTTGAATAACAACAGGACAAAGCGTACGTTATTGACAGGGTCAAAAACGGAGCATGACGGCAAGATAGACACTCTGAACGAAGCTATCAGGAACAATATTGAAAAGGTTCGTACGCTGGAATCTGAAATATCTGAAGTAAAGAACGAGATCTATAAGTATGAAGCCGAGCTTGAAACCATCAGCCTGAGAATTGCACACATTACGGAAAGAATGCAGGAAATAGACACAGAGATTTCAAAGAGAGAACAGCTCATACAGCAGTCGCGCGAACGGCAAGATGGTCTTGTCGGGCGATTGAAGCAGCTTGAAAAACAGAAAAAGGAGCTTGACGCACTGATTCTGTCACAGGACGAGAAACTTACAGGATATAAAGAAGAGATACAAAAGCTGGATGGGTCGCTACAGCGAAATACTGAAGAGGTGGTGGAAAATAATGGAAAAATAAACGCTGTTGAAACAGAGCTTCTGAATTTGAGAAATGAACTGAAAGGGGTCATCAATAAACTGCTTGAAGAAATCGATACTGCGAAGCTCGGACTCAGAGGGAATGAAAAGAGAAAAAATGATCTCCTCATAAGAATTGATGTAGTATATCAGAAACTGCAGACCATTCTCAGGCGTCATGTGACAAAGCTGAAAGACCTGGAGTATGCAAGCGGCCGATCCTCCTTCGATACACTCATTGGTTCTTTGCAGGAGGAGACTGCTGCCGCACAAAAACAGCTGAATGAGCTTAAGGCCGATATAGACAGCGTTACTGATATTCAGGATGAGTTGAGCCGGGTGCTGTTCGGTAAGGAGAGCCAGCATTACAAGAAGGAACAGATCGAGGATTCCATTGACGAACTGCACAACAGGGCCGAGACCTTGCGTGGGGACAATGCACGAATCGATGATGAGCTCAAGAGAATTCGAGATAAAAAGGAGAAGTTCGAGGGAATTGCGAACGACATACGGCTGGACCTGGCCAGAAACAGAGAAAAGGCATATCATCATACAGAAAACGTAAATCAACTCCGAATCGAGATTGAACGGAGTGAAGAGACTCTTCAGGATATCGAGTTTGATTTAAAAGCACTGAGAGAGCGTAAAAAAGGATTTCAAGGCGATGTCGATACTCTCGATCGGGAGGCCGAGAAGGTTGAAGCGGATAAGTCGAAACTGCACGAGCGGACCACAACGCAGAACAGGCGCATCGATGAACTTCTTGCAGCGGTTACAAAGGATGAAACCAGACTGGAGACACTTCAGGATAAAAGGGCGAAGATTTCCAGTGGCATAGAAAGCCTGGAAATCAAAAGTGCCGAACTGTCATCAAAGATCGAGACCTTGTGTGAAAGTTTCAGGGACCGTTATAACGTGTCGCTCGAGCTGCATGAGCCGGAAACGGCCTTGGATCGTATAGAAGTACAGGAAAAACGTACGTCAGTAAGAAGCCAGATAGAGGCATTGGGCCAGGTGAATATGCTTGCTATTGAGGAATTCAGCGAGGTGAAGAAGAGGTTTGAGTATCTTACGGATCAGCGAGAGGACCTCGAGAAGGCAAAAAATGACCTTCATGGAATCGTCGCCGATACGCTTACGTCATCGAAAGAACTGTTTATGGAGAGCTTTTCAAGAATCAAGATTAATTTCAACAATATTTTTCAACGGCTGTTCAGCGGCGGCAGAACCGACCTTTTTCTTACGAATGAGGCGAATATCTTTGAAACGGGCATTGAGATAATGGCATGCCCGCCCGGGAAGTCCCTGAAAAAGAGATCTCTTCTTTCGGGAGGGGAAAAAAGCCTTACAGCGGTATCTCTTCTTTTTTCCATTTTTATGGTCAAACCGAGCCCATTCTGCTTGCTTGACGAGGTCGATCACGACCTTGATGAAGAGAATATTATCAGATTCCTCAAATTGCTGAAGGAGTTTACCGATACAACGCAATTCATAATAATCACCCATAGCAGAAGGACCATTGAGTTCGCTGACGTTATCTACGGGATTACATCCGAACAGGCCGGCGTCTCGAAGATAGTTTCGCTGGAGATGGTTGAAAATGCAGTGGAATGAAGTTTTGTCGGCCCTGCGGGAGAATATGCGCATCATCGTCATCGGTACACTTGGTGTGATTATTCTTTCAGCCGCAATCGGATTCATTGCGGGTACGAGACAAAAAGCTAAAAAAGCTTCTCACCGAACGTTTCAGGAGGAGCGGTTGTCATCAGAGGGCGGAGAGTTTTCCGGAGGTGTTGGAGAGATTCCGATCCCCGACCCCATTATTCCAAAAAACGCGGATTCATCCGGGTTCATACTGTACAATGACCGGTACTATACTATTCTGAACAACACGGAAATGGACTCCGGTAAGCTCTCGGGCCTGTTCAGTGAAAGGGGGCTTTCGGTGGATGTAAAACCTTTTATTTTCAAAGGTGAGGAGATGGATATCCTGACCGACAGTGAAGATATCATCGAACCCTGAAAACCGAATCGCTGAATACCATGGATGGTATACGTATGCGTCTTTGGTATGTACACATGATAAAACTGCTTATTTTAACATCCCTGTCCATCTTTTTTCTGACTCCGCTTTTTGCCGACAGCAGTCATTTTTTTATCAGCAGTGGAGAAACGAATAGAGATATCACGGTCTCGTTAATGAACGATTTTCGAATAACTCTCGAGGGAAAGGGGTGGTACTTAAACAGGTACCAGCGTAACAGCCTTGCCTTTAGATTGAGAACTATTAAAACAGACAGAACCGTTTTTCTGATTGCACCACTTCGTGAGGGGGCCTCCTATCTGCTCTTCAGCCATCTCAATGCAGATGTATATGTAACGGTACATGTGGTTGCTGGGGGCAAGATAGTGCCGGCGACTGGAGAAGAGAAAGACGGTCAGGTGGTTCCAGGCTTAAAAGTAGAAGAAGGGAGCGGACAGGTGGCATCCAGAGTGCAGAAGGACGAGGGCAACGGGGAGAAACAGGCGGAAAAACAGCCGCTTTTAGAAAACAGGGTGTATTACATCGATAAAAACAGTCAGACGGTTGAAGTGCCGACACAGGATGAAAACGACCTTTACAGGGATGCCGTTAAAGCGATTAAGAGCAAAAAATACCGTATTGCCGCCGAAAAACTGACGGAGTATCTTTCCTCCTGTTCGGTATGCAGGTATTCTGCAGCGGTCAGGTTGGCACTCGCTGATATTTACATGGAGGAGAAAGAGTATGACAAAGCGCTGCAGAATCTGGATGTCCTGACTGGAGCACCAGGGGCACTGCAGAAGAACGTGTATCTGAAGAAGGCTGAGATTTATTCGATCACCGGTGATTTACATAACGCTGGGCTCTCTTACAGAAAGGCATACGAAACAGATCAAAATGATATCGAAATACTCGAGAAGCTGGGGAATATATATTATCAGAACGGCAGATATGAGGATGCACTCGATACGTATGAGGAGGGCATTGCACATGGTCTCATGAATGACGAGATACTTTTTCGAATGGCTTCGATTTACGACCAACCCGGCCCGCGGAGAAATATAGAAAAGGCTTACCGTTACTACAGGGAACTGGTCGATACCTTCGAGTCCTCCCCGTACAGGGTGCATTCTCTGGAACGGGTTCGATTTTTCGAAAAAAATTTTTACAACTACCGCTGAAAAGGACCTTCCTGTAACCACTCAATTGCCCCTTTCTGGAAAGTGCGTCACGTGTTTTTCCGTTATCGTTACGGCTATCTCCTCTCGATAAAATCGTTTGACATGTCCAAATGCTTCTTTTATCTTCTTGATTCGGGCTGAAGGCCCCGGTTTTTCATACACCGTTATTTTTGTATAAAACGGGAGGCAGTGCAATGCTTCAATCTCTCGGTGACAGGCTTTCGCAGATCCTGAAAAAGGTAAAGGGATGGGGAAGTTTGAACGAAGGCAATATCAAAGAAGGCCTTCGTGATATCAAATTAGCCCTTCTCGAAGCGGATGTGAACTATAAGGTGGTGAAAGAGTTCGTTGATGGTGTCACTGCAGAGGCTCTTGGCGAGAAGGTATTGAAGAGTGTCACTCCCGCGCAGCAGTTTACAAAAATTGTTCATGATTATCTCGTCAAAATACTTGGAGAAGAGGCGAAGGAACTTGCAGTCCGCGGTGGTGGACTTTCGATTCTAATGCTCTGCGGCCTCCAGGGTTCGGGAAAAACAACGACTGCGGTCAAACTTGCACACCATCTGGAGAAAAACTTTAATAAAAAACCTCTTCTCGTTGCAGCGGATATTTACAGACCTGCGGCAATCGAACAACTCAGGCTTCTTGCTGACAGAAGCGGTTATCAGACTTTTATCGAACCGGATAATAAACCGGTATCAATCTGTGCCAATGCAGTTGCGTATGCAAAAGAACAAGGATTCGGTGCGGTCGTTATTGATACTGCTGGACGGTTGGAAATTGATGAAGAGATGATGAATGAGCTTGGAGAGATAAAGCACGCAGTATCTCCCCATGAAATACTTCTTGTCGCCGATGCTGCAACAGGACAGGCTGCAGTCACCGTTGCGCAGGGGTTTGATGAACGTCTTGGTATCACAGGGCTGATACTTTCACGCATGGACTCCGATGCACGGGGCGGTGCTGCGCTTTCCATGTCCTTTATAACCGGAAAATTTATTACGTTTATTGGAACCGGTGAGAAGATAGAAGATTTCGAACGTTTTTACCCCGAGAGAATTGCCGGGAGGATACTGAACAGGGGTGATATCATTTCACTTGTTGAAAAGGTTCAGGGTGATTTTGATCTTGAAAAGGCCAAAAAGCTTGAAAAGAAAATCAAGAAAGATACCTTTGATTTGAACGATTTTCTTGACCAGCTTCAAAAGCTGCAGAGTATGGGACCTCTTGAGAACATTCTCGGGATGATTCCCGGTATTCCAAAGAAGGCAAACCTTCAGGTCGATCCGCGTGAATTGAAACACGCAGAGGCGATTATCAGCAGCATGACGCTACACGAGCGGGCTCACTACAAGGTTATGAATGGGAGCAGAAGAAAGAGGGTTGCACTGGGAAGCGGGACATCTGTATACGAGGTCAACAGGCTTCTGAAAAATTTTGAGGCGATGAAAAAAATGATGAAGCGGTTCAGGAAGGGCGGGGGTATGAAGGGCGGCTCTTTTTCGTCACTGATGCAGGGCCTTTCAATGTAATTCGTATTTCTTTTCTTATTTACACAGCAGGTAATGCAGGTTTATATTATGTGATGCGGGTTGTTCAGCCGGCTGAATGAGGCTTGTCGGACCGTATATCTGAAAAATCAGGAGGAGCACATTTGTGAGTGTGAAGATCCGTTTAACGCGAATGGGAACGAAAAAGCGCCCCTATTACAGAGTGGTGGCCCTGGATTCGAGAAAAAAACGTGACGGGGCATATATGGAAAACCTCGGTGTGTACCATCCCCTCGAAACGGGCGAAGGTGAGGTAGTGCTTAATGAAGAGAAGATCAGGGAATGGATCGGTAAAGGTGCCCGGCCATCCCATACTGTTAAGGTTCTGATGAATAAAAAGGGAATTCAGTTAAAATAGGAACAGTAGTTGCAGATTACCTGCAGGGGGGAGGAAGAATCGAATGAGAGAGAAGGAATTCCTCTTGTACATCATCAAGGCATTGGTCGATGAACCTGATGAAGTTGAAATTCACGTTGTCGAGGGTGAGAAATCAACGATTTTCGAGTTGAAAGTTGCATCCTCAGATATAGGCAAGGTAATCGGAAAAAACGGAAGAATAGCAAAAGCGATTCGGACTATTCTGAATGCAGCCATTGCAAAGTCCGGAAAAAGGATCAGCCTGGATATACTGGGCTGAGTATTCCTGGGTATTCCAATTCAGGTTTTCTTATTTAAAATATATCCCATGTGTGATACTCCCAACTTGAAACGTATCTTCCTGCCGGGTTTTTTGGTGCCGGTCTCCGGGTTTGAATGAAAACAGGTGATAAAAAAGAAGCCATGAGGACTGACTACCTGATCATCGGAAAGGTCCTGCGCCCCTTCGGTGTGCATGGCGAGATAAAGGTCCTGCCTATCACAGACCGCCTGGACAGGTTCACGGATCTCGAATTTATATTCCTGAGGCGGGACAGGAGTTTATTGAAAATAGACGTTGAGGCTGCCCGCCTGATGCGCGGATACGCCCAGCTGAAGCTCAAGGGATACGACAAACGGAATGATGTAGAGGTGCTCCGCGGGAAATTTCTATATATCGACCGGGAAAATGCGGTAAAGATTGAAGAGGATAGCTACTACTACTATGATATTTTAGGCTGCAGCGTGATAACACTGGAGGGCAAGCTGTTCGGTGAGGTATTCGACATTCAGAATGCGGGCAGCAACGACGTATATTTTGTGCGATCTCAAAACTCCGAAAACGGAGAGTTTCTCATTCCGGCGATCAGTGATGTAGTAAAAGAAATAAATGTTGCAAAGAAAGAGATCGTTATCCAGATGGTCGATGGATTGTTATAAAAAGTGACGTAGATCCCCCTGGGAGAATCCCCCCGGGAAAAGTGTCCCCGGGAAAAGTTCCTGGCGGAACCGATCCCTGGCAGGACTTGGTATCACAACTAACTTGTTCGAAGTTACGTAGAAGAGGCGGAAAGGCGGGTGAATCAGTTTAATGTGCTCACTCTTTTCCCAGATATATTCAGCTGCTTTGTGAAAGAGAGTATAGTCGGCAGTTCGTTTAAAAGGGGAATTATCGGCATACATACAATAGACATTCGTGCCTTCAGCAGGGACAAGCATAAAAAGGTTGATGATTATCCGTTCGGCGGCGGACGGGGGATGTTGCTTACACCGGATCCGCTTTTCAGAGCCCTGGAGAGTATAGAGCAAAGGGGGAGGGTCATTTACCTTTCGCCCATGGGAAGAGTCTATTCACAGGCTGTTGTGAGGGAACTTACGAATGAAAAAACGATTACCCTTATTTGCGGTCACTACGAGGGTATCGATCAAAGGGTCGTTGAGAATTTCGTCGATGACGAGCTGTCGATTGGTGATTATATTCTGACCGGCGGAGAAATAGCCGCAGCAGCTGTGATAGATTCGATTACCAGGGAGCTGGAAGAATCGCTCGGAAACCGGGAGTCTGCTCTTGAAGAGAGCTTTGATGCGACCGGTCTGCTCGAGTTTGAACAGTATACGCGGCCTGCGGAATACAGAGGTATGAGGGTTCCGGACGTGCTCCTTTCAGGGCATCATGCGGAGATTGAAAAGTGGAAAATTAAAAGAAGGCTGCTAAACACGCTGAAACGGAGGCCCGGACTTTTAACGAAGGCCGATCTGCCGGAATTGTATAAAAAAATATTACAGGATATAAAAGAGGAGCTGGACAATGAATGCTGTTGATGAAATTGAAAAGGAATATGTAAAATTTGATAAACTGCCTTTCCATATCGGTGATCTTGTCAAAGTGCATGTTAAGATCATCGAAGGAAAGAGAGAAAGAGTACAGATATTTGAAGGATATGTAATAGGAGTGCAGAATAGTGGGTCCCGGCGGACATTTCGCGTGCGGCGTGAATCCTACGGTATAGGCGTGGAACGGGTGTTTCCACTCAATTCTCCGCGCATTGAGAAAATCCAGGTTGTCCGGCGGGGAAAGGTAAAGCGGGCGAAACTGTACTATCTAAGAGACAGGGTAGGGAAAGCTGCCCAGGTGAAGCCACTGTTGTAAAATCCGCCGTTCCAGCGGATATAAATGTCTGGTAGGAACTCTTGCTCTATCAATTTGACAATCCCGAAATATGCGCCTTCGAGAGAAAAGCTGCCACCGTCGGTTATCGAAGAATAGCAGGCATGGATGAGGCGGGAAGGGGCGCACTCGCCGGTCCGGTTGTAGCAGCTTGCGTAATACTTGACCCTGAAAATATACCTCCCGGCATCGATGATTCCAAAAGGCTTACTGCGCGTAAACGAAACGAATTAAACAAACTGATCACTGAAACTGCTGTATGCATGGGCATCGGCTGTGTGGACCAGCGCACTATTGATCGAATCAACATCTATCAGGCCACAATACATGCCATGAAACAGGCGATTGTACAGATGTCCATCCTCCCCGACTTTTTATTAATCGATGCAGTAAAACTATACGATATTTCAATTAGCTCTCTTTCAATAGTGCGGGGAGATCAGAGGAGTGTTTCCATCGCTGCCGCAAGCATTGTAGCCAAAGTATACCGGGACGGAATAATGATAGAGTATGATAAGCAGTATCCGGAATATGGATTTGGACGGCATAAGGGATACGGCACAACTCTGCACCGGAATGCGCTCCAGAAATATGGACCGACGAGCCTGCATAGATTGTCATTTAAACCGGTTCGCGAGGCGGACGCTGGATGGAAATTAAAAAAACAGCAGTAACCGAAACAGCCGCTATACAGAGGCTTAAACCTGGGGAACTTCTTCGCGTTCGGGTAATCAGCAAAATCAATACGCATGATTATCTCGTTGAGTTCCGGGATGCGTCCCATCACGCGCGGTTTGTCGGAATGCCGCAGAGCAGGCTTTTTATAGCTCAAATCAAAAAACTTTTTCCCAGGCTTGAATTGAAGTTTGTCAGGGACCTCGAAAAGAGAGGATTTTTCAAAGCGGAAGACGATATTGCCCGTCTTCTTATGACAAAAAAATCATTTATTCAAAAAATGATTAATTCCGATAATTTTTTTAAAAGAGCGGCAGTCCTCATTACAGAGGAAAAGAGGCTTATCAAAGATTCTTTGAAAAATGCGGTAAAAAGACTGCATGAATACCGTTTTTTGGCTCGTTTCAGTGACGCTTATGAGTTTTATACCCTGCAGAATCTGAGCAATATGTGCAATGCACAATCTTTTTATCTGTTGTTGCCTGTTGTGCTTCGGAAAAAAAGATCCTACTCTGAATTAAGGATTACAGGCAGTGGGGAAAACGGTGAAAACGGTTTTATTCTCACAGTTGATCTCGGAGATGAAAGAAAAATAATATTTACGGGTTTAATAGATTATGAGGCCATTCACTGCAGTATATCGACAAACAACTCAATTGTTAAGAGAGAGGTCGAGAAACATATGAATTCATTGGTAGCCGGCCTTAAATCGTTGTACTACAATAAAAAAATAACGGTGCAGATGGTCCCGTACGGTCGGGGAGACACCGGTTTTTATAAAAAAATTGATATAAAGATGTGAAATGGGAAAACCACGCGCAGTTGCATTGAAATACCGTAAAGATGATTCCGCACCGAAAATTGTTGCTAAGGGTGAGAGGAACATCGCAGCACAGATCCTCAAAATAGCACGGCAGAACGGTATACATATTGAGCAGGATGCTTTTCTTACTGAGAGCCTTATGCAGTTCGATGTGGGAGAGTATATTCCTGAGGAATTGTATGAAGTGATTGCACAGCTTCTTGCCTTTGTGTATAAACTGAAAATTGGTGGACGGCATGAATAAGCTCAGGGTTGACGAGTTGAAGCCCGGTATGGTGTTCGACAAAGCAGTATACATAGATATAAACAATATTCTTGTTGCCCCCATGGTACCCCTCAAGGAAGAAGATATAAAACGTCTTGTCAAGTGGGGCATAGAGGAGGTCGAGACCGCCGGTAATCTTGTCAGGCAGGGGGAGGAGCCTGCGGGCCAAAAAGTCTCCCTGAAAGACAAGGTTGATAAACTAACAAAAATGATGGCAGGTGAGGGAGAAGAAGGTGAAGCTGCAGCACAAAAAGATCTCGGGGAAATGTATGACGACCTTGTTGCACTCGTTGAGGACATTTTCGAAAAGGTTCGAAACGGAGTCGGTTATGACAAAAAGATAATTTTCGAATCTGTTGATACCCTGATTGAAAAAATAAAAAAGGACAGGAATAAGGCCATAGAGGTGAGTATGGGTGAGAGCGAGGGTGTATATATCTACACACTTGCTGTGAGCGTCACATTTCTTGCAATCGTTACAGGAATTACTCTGGGATACGGGGATCACCGGCTTGTCAATCTCGGTGTGGGCGCACTCCTTCACGATATTGGTATGGTACGGGTTCCAAATTATATTACCGAGAAGAAAGGTTCTCTCACTCCTGATGAGTACAATAGAATTAAAACACACCCGCTATACGGTTATAGAATCATTACCAAGGAACTCGAACTAACCAGCGAAATAGCAACAATTGCGCTTCAGCATCATGAAACCTTTGATGGGAGCGGCTATCCGCGCAAAACAAAGGGAAGCGATATTGCGGAATATGCGCGAATAGTTTCAATATGTGACGTGTTTGTCGCAATGACCAAGGAGAGGAGTTATCGTGAAAGCCACCTCTCATACAACGCGATGAAGAATATTCTCAGTGAGTCCAATCGTAAATACGATCCGTATATCGTAAAAATATTTCTTTCGAATATGGCGATATACCCGGTCGGGAGTATCGTTCAGCTCAACAATAATGTGATCGGCAGGGTAATCAGCGCAAATCCCGAGCTCCCGTTACGCCCGAAAGTATCGGTGCTGGTTGACGAGCTCGGTGAAAAAATAAAGGATGAGCGGGTTGTAGATCTGCAGGGGGACACATCGATATTTATTAAAAAACCGCTTTCAAGGGATTACTTGAGGCAGATACTGAATGAATAAGGTGCAGGCTGGACGTGTTCTGGAGAGAAGAGTTGCGTTATATCTCCGAAAGCTGGGGTACGAAATCCTGGACACAAATTATCAATGCGGACACAGAGAAATAGATATTATAGCGCTGAAAAATGCTACACTCATATTTGTCGAAGTCAGATCCAGAAACGGCAGTGCGTACGGTTCGGGCCTGGAATCTATAACGCGAAAAAAAGTTCGGAATATTATTGAATCCGCCCGGTTCTACATACATAAAAACAGTTTGTACAGTCACAACATACGGTTCGATGTCGCAAGCATAGACGGAGATAAACTGACGTATGTCGAAGGTGCATTTCATTCTTGAAGTTGTATACTATGAATAATGTTCAGATAATAAGTCAACAAAGAAAATCCGGCGGCAAAACCGACGTTACCACCCTGAGAAGAACCCGCATCGAACAGCTGAAGAAGATGATAAATAATGAAGATTACCTGTCAGAGGCCGTGCTGAAGCTGGCCAACTCACTTACCTCCGGGCTTATGAAATAATAATTGCCACTCAGGTTTTTTATTGTTACTTATTTAGTCTGAAGGAGGGAGGGTGAGCAAGTATAATCAAAGAGGCAGTAAAAAGTACAGGGGCTATCGGCCGAGGAGAGACAGAAAGCCGAAGGAGTTGTGCCCTATATGCAATAAACCGGTGAGTTACTTAATTACTGCAGTCGTCCACAGGGAAACGGGTAAAAAGGCACATTTTGATTGTATTATCAAGGAGTTGAGGAGATCCTACCAGTTGAAACCGAGAGAGGATGTCTACTATCTCGGCGGAGGCATTTTCGGTGTAGTTGAAACAAAGGGTAAAAAGAATTCCAGCTTTATTGTGAAGAGGCGAATTCAGTACGAAGAGAGGGACTGAACAATTCCCTGCACCCTCTCACTTGAAATATTTCCCTCCATTGGGCCGAACGCCTCTGCATTTAATGCACCAGCCACTGCAGCCATGCGTCCACATTCAATGAGCGGTCTTTTTTCAAGCAATCCGCATAAAAACCCGGCGTCAAAACAGTCTCCGGCCCCGGTTGGGTCCACCTCATCAACGGCGTAGGCGGGAATATCGATGGAGCGTTCCCTCGTGTAAACTGTGCACCCCTCTTCACCTCGTTTGAGCACGATCGTTTCCAGGTTTTTATTTTTAAAAAGTATGTCGACTGAAGTCTCGACGCTTTCACATCCCGATATGAGTTTGATCTCCCCGGTACCCGGCAACAGCACGCGACTCACGTTTAACAGGGGTCGAACAGTGTTTTCAAGGCTTTCCTCATCCATCAATTCCGCCCTGATATTCGGGTCAAAAGTTATTATCGTACCCCTTTTTGCAAAGTAATCCGCAGCTTCGAGAATACTGAGGCCGAACTCTTTATTTACCATGATGGAACAGCCCATAATATGAAAAAAGGCAGGCACTGATTTGAAGTTTTTGGGCTTGAATCGGATCATTACTGCGGGAGTATTGTCGAAATGATAGATGAATTTCCGAGATCCGTCTTTGAAATAGGTGACAAACGCAACTGCGGTCGTTCCCCGCGTAAAAACTTGAACGTGGCTGCAGTCGACTCCGTCTCTGGCCAGTCGGTCACGGACACAGGCGCCGAAATCATCATTTCCAATACCGCCTATCATACCTGCACCGTGCCCGAGGCGTGCCACTGTGTCGATGAATATTGCCGGCGCACCGCTTGGAAAAGGCCCTAAAAACTCCCCTGTTTTCTTGAAGCTCATGTCTTGCCTCGGCCTCATTATTTCCACGAGCAGCTCTCCCATAGTCCATATATCATCCATTCTTTCATCCCCCAGTTTGAGTTTATGCCGCCGGTGTGGTAAGTCTCGGGTCGAGCTGGCTGAAACCCGGATTTCAGTATAACAGAGTGCATAAACGGATTCAATATATTTCCGCGGCGAACAAAGTATCGAAGGCCGAGATACTTTACCGAAAAACGTGAAACAAAATATCCGGTCTGTCTGTTTAAAAATAATGGAGAATCATATATGTTTTTCAGACTGCATTCGGCGACACTGAGCGGAGTGTATGCATCGGTTATTGATGTGGAGGTCGACTTGAAAAAGGGGCTTCCAGCCCAGGTTATTGTCGGCCTGCCGGATCCTGCAGTGAGAGAAGCGAGAGAACGGGTGAGTGCTGCAATCAGAAACTCAGGTTATGAATTCCCGCTCGGGAGTCTGACAGTCAACCTTGCCCCGGCAGAGTTAAAAAAGGTCGGTTCTGTGTTTGATCTTGGCATTGCTCTTGGTATACTGATCGTTTCCGGTGCCCTGAAAGTTGAAATAGATATCCATAAATCTCTCATTGTCGGAGAGCTCTCACTCGACGGAACGGTCCGTCCCGTTCGAGGGGTTCTCGCAGTATTGGAACGAGCAATACAAAGCGGATTCACAGATGTCATCATGCCCTCGCAGAACTGCGCTGAGGCCAGGCTCTTCCGCGGTCCCCGTGTGCATCCGGTTACACACTTAAAGGAGGCAGTCGGATTTCTTTCCGGCTCCGAAACCGGCCTGCACTCGAAACACCATGTAAGGCTCAATACATTGGAGAACAAGGCTGTTCAACAACAGGTATCGGAAACGGGCTCGTATTCTGAGAAAAAAAATACAGTTGATTTCTGTGAGGTTGTCGGGCAAAATTTTGCAATCAGGGCGGCTGAAATTGCCGCAGCAGGAGGTCATAATATTCTTTTTATCGGTTCTCCCGGGTCGGGCAAAACGATGATTGCTTCTCGAATTCCCACAATACTACCTGATATGAGTGAAAAGGAATCCTTTGAAACGACAAAAATATACAGCATTGCAGGAATGCTGCCCCAGGATACGGGCCTTGTTCGGGCAAGGCCGTTTCGTACACCGCATCATACCGCTTCCGACGTTTCGATAATAGGGGGTGGGAGAAATGCTATTCCCGGTGAAATAACTCTGTCGCACAACGGTGTCCTGTTTCTTGATGAGTTTACAGAGTTTAAAAGCAATATAATACAATCTCTCAGGCAACCGCTTGAAAGCGGCTCGATTATTATCTCAAGGGCCGAATCCCGCCTTACCTATCCAGCACGTTTCATGCTCGTTGCATCCATGAATCCCTGTCCCTGTGGATATCTGTTCGATGTTGAGCGGAAATGTAGATGCAGTGCGCAGCATATTCAAAAATATTTTATGAAACTATCGGGCCCTATCCTGGATCGGATCGATATACAGGTACAGGTAAAATCGCTGAAAGCGCACGATATTGTCGGGGGGAAACCTTCAGAGTCGTCAGCAGCGATAAAAAGGCGTGTTATACAAGCGAGAAACATTCAGCGTCAAAGGCTGAAGCCTTTCGGCATACGACTGAATTCCGAAATGAACACCAATCTGGTAAAACAATTTTGCAGGATACATCAAGGTATACAGGAAGTACTGTATCGTGCTGTGCAGAAATACAGTTTGTCCGCGCGCGCCTATTACCGTATTCTGAAGGTTGCGCGTACGGTCGCAGATTTAGACAACAGGGATGAGGTATCTGAAAAGGATATTCTTGAGGTACTGTCCTATCGTGAAGTCGAGAGCATTCTATACTGCTCGCAAACTAGTTCACGTCCCGGCTGAAGGCTTGATAGTCGATTTCATGCGTCACAAGGGCGAGGAGCTCAATTGACTTTTTCAGCTGAAGATGGTGTACATCATCTGCACATTTTTGTCTGAGGGTTTGCAATTCAGACATAATCTGGGATGCCGGAGTAGTGAGCAGCATCCGCACTGCAATCTGGTTGATACAGCTGTCGTTCAGCGAAAGGTCTTCCCGGTTTTCCAATACCTTTTTAATTACACTGATAATAAATTCCCTGCCATCATCATTCGCGCTCATCAATAGCAATCCATATTACGATATTCTAAGTAACAGTATAGCACAGTTATCATAAAAATCAGGAATCAGGATTATTTTAACGTTGAATTTTATCGATCTGATAATTATTATCCTTGTTGTTGCGCTCTGTATCAGAGGGTACCTCAAGGGATTCATAAACGAGTTATTTTCTCTGGGCATTGTAATTTTGGGTTTGATCGGCGCTTTTCTGTTTTATCGCCCTCTCAGTGCTGTGCTCGAAGGCCATATGAATACGGATCTCGCCCTCATCATTTCATTTTTCATTATTCTTGTAGCTATCGCTATTGTCCTCATTATCATCAGAAATACCGTTACTCTCATGGTAGACCGTATTAATCTTACCGATATCGATTACCTCTTAGGCGTAATCATTGGGTTTGTCAAAGGGATGCTTCTATGCGGTTTCATATTTATCTTTTTAAAGAATCACCCGGTATTCAATATCGATGTAATCATTTCAAAATCAAGGCTGTATCCGTTAATTGAGCGTCTTTTTCTATCGATTGTTTCAATACTGCCGATTACGGTCGAATCCTTTATACTCCGAATACTGGGAATCAAGTAAATTACTTCTGTTGTGGAACAGAACCAATGAAAAAATTGTATGCTCTACCCA